>Ga0209755_10005799_pt1 | contig 13878 bp, 10 predicted proteins | sample TergutCo191P1_FD_187301 | JGI IMG/M metagenome (GOLD analysis project Ga0209755, IMG submission 187301) | Cornitermes sp. P1 segment gut microbial communities from Petit-Saut dam, French Guiana - Co191P1 (SPAdes) (version 2) | ecosystem: Host-associated > Arthropoda: Insects > Digestive system... | reverse complement strand
CAATGGGGCTCCTATAGGGAGAGACACTCATCCCAGAACCTTCTTCCACACAGAAGCCCCCAGCGTATGAGCCTTCTTCCAGGTTTCCCAACAAGACCCCCATGGAAAGAGGTGCTCATCTCCAGAGCCTTTTTTCACGCCTCCAGGTTCCCCTAACAGAGCTCCCATAAAGAGAGATGATGCATATCTGGAACCCTCCTTCCACTACCTCTCACATTTCCCTGTAAATGGGCCCCCTCTCCAGGTTCTGTAACAGGACCCCTATGGAGAGGGAGACGCCCGTCTACAGAACCTTCTGCATTCCATCCCCTGATAATTAGTCTTTTGTCCCTGTTAAGGGCGCCCTTTCCATGTTCCCCCAACAGCATCCCTATGGAGAGAGATACTGTCTCCAGAGCCACTGGTCTATCGATTTATGTCTGCCAGAGTCCCCCAAAAAAGCCCTCCTACAAAATGGGGAAAAACATAAGGTCACCGTTCACAGAGCCACATACGGATGGAAGGTCTACATACAGTGGTGCGGCCTGGTTCCCCAAGGGTATTGTTAATGACACTGCTATCTCTACCCTACTGCCATGCAGTCCTCAGCACAATACCTTCCACCTTGGCTTGGGTAGACCAGGGCCCTGTTAGCCAGCGTCTGTGGTAACAACCCCCAACAGGGTATAGCCTCCACACCTGTTACTACCTCCCATTTGAGAGTACAAATCCACAACACCCCAAGGCATGGACAAGGGGTTGGATTTATGGGAGGCACCTATGGATGGTAGTCTTTTACACTTTTGTTGCATTATAAATAAGTATACTGTATATCCAGTGTGTAAATAATCCACAGGTCTGTTTTTCCACTAGTAGTATGGTCATAGACTGTATAGGATAAGGCTTACAGTCCCCTAACACCCAGGAAATACCCTGTTTTAAATGGGAATTTTGTGTTCAATTTGCATGACTTTTTTTGGGATGTAACCCTGTCATAAAACGAGGCCTGCCTGTATTTCTGTTGATTTATATTTAAGGAACGTAAAGGTGTCTTGAGCCTAAGCACATCAGATTTAGCTCAATAATTTTGTGTTAATCTCTTTATTAGTATTTGCCCCCCAACAAAACATTTCTGAAAGCAGATCTTTAACAAAGACTTATATGACTTTAACATAAAGTTTGAGGTGTTTGACTTTCTCACAGTCAAGTTTTTTAAAATTGGGAGAGTCTGTGTTAGGATGCAAGATTTCAGGTTTCTGCCAAGTTGTGGATGACGTCCTCACTCTTGTGGGTTGTTATGTAGCATATGTTGTTAGTTGCATACCAAAATTTCAGGACAGCCTGCTGATCCCATCTGAGTAAACACCTACATACATACACTACATAACGACCCAGAAGAGGGAAGACCTTTTTGTTATCTGAACCAGATTTCATGCCTAAAAATAAGATTTAATGACTTATTACTTACTGCCTGTGTGCATAATTTTAAGATCATGTGATTTTAGAAGAAAATGTATAGACAGCCAGGGGCTGTGTTATTTTATTTTATTCATAGGTGCATGGACTTACTCTTTATTCATTTTCCTTTTTCATACAGCTTCGTTATGATGATGAGAAGAAACGTGTAGTAGTTGAACCAGTTGAGTTAGCTCAAGAATTTCGACGATTTGAACTGTCAGCTCCCTGGGAACAGTTTCCTCACTTCCGGGGTGTGCAGGCTAGCACAGAAGAGGTGCCAGCAAACAAAAAGGAGGAACCCCATAAATAGAGTTGCTTGTAACAGTTTTTGTAAGGGTGTCAGGATTCATCCTGACTTTACATTAGACAAAAAATTAATTTGTTTCATAATAGGAAATAATTATTTACAGTTGTATTTTATTTATTTGAGAATGAATATAATTTACATTGTTTAGGTCATAACAGTGAGTTTCTGTAATACAAGTCCCTGTCCATGGCATGAAGGTATGTAGGGTGAGTAGAGGTATAGCTTCACTCATTCTTAACTTCAGCACTAAATGGAGCTGATTGGTCAACTTCATGCCCCAGCTGCTTTACACCTGTGAAAGGACCATGTTATCTATTGAATTAGTAGGCTGATTGGGCCCCAAGAGCTGGTCTGGATATTTTAGAGAAAAGAAAAATCTCTTGCCTCTGCTTGAATTCAAACCCCAGATCATCCAGCCAATAACCTAATCACTACACTGACTTTGCTGTTCCACTGTTTAGTAGAAATTAAGACACCCAGTCACTGGAATTACATATTTTTCATTAGCAGTAAGGGACTGTGTACTTTCATACATGGTGATTAGAAGTTAAAACATTTAAACAGCCTTTTAAGTTAATTCATATATTTTTTATATACACATTGAGATGGTAAGTTACAAAACATAATTACTCCACATTGTCAAAATTGGTCATGCGTCAGTGCTGGCATGATTTTTGTAAGTGGTGCACATTGCCTATGTGAAGAGTGACCAGACGTTTTAATCAGTGCTAGCCAAGTAAGTGAAGTATTTGTCATTTCATTAAAGTGATGTTTTTGTAGAATTATGATTGTTTTATTTAATAAATTAAGTATGAAAAAGTAAATTAATTCAAAATCCCAAGTTGGTGCTTGTGGTCATGCTAGGTAAATACTTGGTATGAGAATGAAATTGTAGGATGAGGTTCTTACAGCAGTCCTGCTGAAGAATTAAGACTAGTAAATAGCTAGTGACATTACAAAGGATCATAGCACCTTAATCTTTCAGCAGTATTTTCTGGAACTGTTCAAATATCAAACTTTTGATATGTCAATACCCACTTGCCCAGTGACACAGTGTAACATGACAAAAGACATGAGGTTTGCCAGTAACTGTTGTACAGGTCACAACAAACCATGGTACGTTAGCCCTGCTTTATATTTATTAAATCTACGATACAATATCATACATCTTAGTATTGGCAACATGCGATAATGGAAGTGCAGTTGTTAAGGGTTTCGTTCATTATTGGAGGGGCACATATTTTATGTTGACAAGGCACTGTCTACATGTATGGCTGCTGCCCCTTCATCATACAAGTACGTTCAGCTCATAACACTCATCACTGCTCCAAAGTAATCCACTTTCATTATCACAGTGCTGCCATGTCTGTCTGTATTGGTATGATCCAAATTCCAGTGTAGACCTTACATTCCTATTCATTACCAAACACCTTAATGAAAATGTTTCTGTTCACACTGATCCATGGCAAACTTGGTAAATACAGAATAGGTGTAAACACCAACCACAAATAAATACTGAGTTACTGAGTTCCCTATTTAATCTGTGATCCCTACCTTTGCTACAGCATTAATCTGTGTTTGCTTGCTTGCTTGCTTACCTACTTTCTTACTCCATGAAGCAGAGTCCTTCTTGAAAAAGTGACAGGTTTGCAGCTAGTCAAGAAATTCCCCACATTTTATGGAACCCGAAGGTTCATTACCGCAATATCACAAGTGCCCGTCACCTGTCCCTATTTTGAGTCAGCTTGATCCAGTCCATACCCCCCCCCCGATTTCATTTCCTGAAGATCCATCTTAATATTATTCTCCCATCAATGCGTGAGTCTTCCAAGTGGTCTCTTTCCCTCAGGTTTCCTCACCAAAACCCTGTATATGCCTCTCCTGTCATATATGCACTACATGCCCTGCCCATCTCATTTTTGATTTTATCAACCAAACTTTATTGGGTAAGCAGTACAGATCATTAAGCTCCTCATAATGTAGTCTTCTCCATTCTCCATTCTCACCCCTCTTAGGCCCAAATATTCTTCTCAGCACCCTATTTTCTAACACCCTCAGCCTACATTCCTCCCTAAGTGTTAGTGGCCAAGTTTCACGCCCATACAAAACAACCGACAAAATTATAGTTCTGAATATCTTAATCTTTAAATTTTTGATTAGCAAACTGAAAGACAAAATATTCTGCACCAAATGATAGGAAGCATTTCCTGACTTCAGTCTGCTCTTAATTTCTTGTTGAATAGAATTTTGATTTGTTGAGTTTGTTCCCAGATATTTGAACTCTTCCAACATATCAAAGGATCTGTTATCATTCTTCATACTGTGACTTCTTCCTGCATTCAAATCTCGAGGCATGAACATTTACTTACTTTTATCAGCATTTACTTCTAGTCCAATCTACTTACTAGTCACTATCAAAGCTTCTGCATTTTCCTGTATGGTATGTACGCTTCATCCCAATATATTAACATCATCAGCATAAACCAGAAGGTGATGTGCACCATTTAATTTCAAGCCACCTGGTTTACCTGAACCCTCCTAATAACATACACTAAAGCAAAGTTGCAAAGCAATGGCAATAGAGCATCTTGTTTCACACCATTCCTAGTAGGAAACATGTCAGACATATTCTTGTCTATCCAGACTCTGCTGTAACTTTCACTCAGACACATTTTTATTAGCCTTACCAATTTCATATGGATACCAAACTCGGTGAGAATATTATATAAGACCTCCTTCCTTACTGAATCATAAGCTTTCTTGAATTCTATAAGTAGCTGATGTACTGTTCCACTGTATTCCCATTTATTCTCAAGTATGTGACGAATGCAGAATATATGATCAGTAGTTTACCTGTTGCATCGAAATCCACATTGATGATCCCCAATAATTTCCTCTGCATATGGAGTTAACCTTGAAAGCAGGATGTTGGATAAAATTTTGTACATAGTTAGCAAAAGTGATATGCCCCTATAATTACTACAAACTGTTTTATTGCCCTTCTTATAGATAGGTGCTATGATTAACTCCTTCCACTCCTCAGGCATTTCCTCCTTATTCCAAATAGAAATAATAAGTTTATGAATCTCACAGCGAATTGTTCTGCCCCCTACACTTAAATCAGTACTGCTGGTATTTGATCAGTACCTGGTGATTTATGACTTTTTAGTTTTTCAATTGCCAGCTCAACCTCAAAGGCACTCGGCTCAGGGCCTAGTGTGTAATTCTGCCTGCCTAACATCATTAGCCCCATGTATATTCTTTAGTGGAGAAAAATAGTTCCTCCACCTACCCAAGATACTGTGGGAGTCTGCAACCCAATCACCCTTTTCATATTAGTTCTAGGCTGGTAAACCTTTTTGAGGTCATTGATGCCCCTGTACAAGTCCCTAATATTTTTGATCTTACTGTAAGCTTCAAATTCCTCAATTTTAGCTTTCAGATATTCCTTTATTTTATTCCTGAAATGTCTGCTAGCTTCACGTCTTACATTGACTAGATTATCTACATTTCTTTGGCTTGGATCCTTTAACCACTGCATTGTAGCCTGCTAAAAAACCTCTAATTCCTCATAAAACTGTCTTTGAATCATCACTTTTCTCCTCACTTGATGCCTACACATTCAGAACAATGATATTACACCAGTGATCTCTCAGAACGATATATGACATCATATCTCTAACAAACTCTACTCTCTTAACTGCTGATATTATTCTGTGGTGTACAAAAAATATTGTTCTCAATTGATGATTTTATATTGAAAATGGTTTGTTTGCTCAGGTTTTTTGAGACATAATCTATAACAGTGTACACAGTTGGTGGAAATAGTATGTTATACTAAATACTATGTAAAAATATGTACTGCTCTTCTATAATTCCTTTTTCCGAATGTGACATTTCCATCAACGTTCATAATGTGGTTTGAGTTAGGACACCATGTAGTCTGGTACATACATGGTTATGAATGTTGTGGAGGAGCATTTTGGTTCTGTCTACATGGGCCATTAGATGATTGGAAGCAGTAGGTCTTGGCCAGATTGTCTGTGCTGACCATTTAGATTACACGGTCCCATAACGGAGAAGACCACAATTTAGAGTCTTAATATTATACATTTTTTCAAATATTGTGTCACTTTGTGACAAACACATGTCAGGCCATACATAGCCCTGTTATTTTACATTATACTTTGGTCTGAGTAGAAATGTGTCGCAGGAAATATAATAAAAATTGTAAGGTATATTGCGTAATAAGTGTGTGTAGTTTTTTTCTGTAGTAATTTTGAAGTTTTATATTTTCTAGTACCATTACGAATTGGGCTGCAGGTGGAGATGTGTGGTTATGGTATGGCAAGAGGCTCCTTTACCGATATGCTACATAGTTCGAAAAACTACCGCCAGGTGTATGTCACAGACTGTCGCGAAGCTTACGGTATTGTAATTTTGCGTTCCGACGGGGTTGCCAATCTTTACGTTAAATGGAATTTCTTTCGAATAATGGTAGTAGGTTCAAAATGTTATCCACTTGTGGCGCGCAGAATGAAAGTAACACTTCATCCGTGTTAATGCAGACGCCACAAGCGGGGATTTTGTGGGCGGGTACTGGATTGAAGGTATAAGAGGGTGACGGTGAAAAGTGTAGGTAAATGAGGATTGTGGCTACAGACGAAATGCCGGAATATGCGGAGAGGTGCCGTGGACGTAACGTAATGTAATGAAACTTAACGAAACCTACCGTTTGTAAAGCAAAAGGAACAAAATGTAACGAAAGAAAACCCAAACATAACCGAATAAACATAACATGAACTGACTAAACAACGTAACCGAACCTAATCAAAGCTAACGTAACCTAAGCTATTAGGAAGGGGGTAGGTACGTCAAAATACAATTGTCTTTGTATCCTAATTATTATGCTGACGACGACATGTTTCGGCCACTGTGGGTCATCTTCAGGTCACAAAAATGTATAATGAGGAAAACTATACAGTGTATGATCATTAGTAGAGGCGCATTTGCCAAATTTTCAACGAGATCTCGTAGTTTGGTTTATCCATATTGAACTAATAGTATCTCTTATAAATAAAGTATATTGTATTTAGTGGATATGTATAAATAAGTTATACTTTATGTCTTGTAAAAGGTGTATTAAACTAATATTGTATTAGTACCACACTCCATGTGAGGTGAAAAAAATCTGTGGGGTTTGTACGTGCTAAGTGGGAGGCACGGGATATCCAAAGTGTTTCGGGAGTGTTAGTACGTCTGTGGTGGCTACATGGACGTTTCAGAGGTAGTTGTATATGTGATTTGTATCCGTAATAATAGGCTGTGTTCTTGTGTGTCCGGTTGATGCGTGGTTCGTATCACGGATCATCTAGTTCGTATGTTGTTTGTATAATGAATGATCTGTGAATATACAGCAAAGAGCCGTGGCGTAAGGACACAAGATCTTGCGAATCGAAGAATTATCATAATTCAAATCTGGTGTATCTTCTTCAGGTTTACTGTGCAGAAAATCCATCTTCTTGGTTATGCTTCAAGGAAAGAAGTAATTAGCGTAGAATGGATTGAATGTGTGTTTGTAATTCATTTGATATTACTATTCTTGCGTTGCTGAATTTGCCTGTGTAATTTTTGGTGGTAGTGGACAGCTAGAATAGTTCATAGATTGCGATCCAGGTATTTCGTTAAGGACCGAGTTCTCACAATTTAATCTGCGTGTGCTAAACGTAGGACAAGAAGTGTGATGAACAGCCAGACTAACTGCATGTAAGTACATCATTGTTGGTGTAAAAACTGCCCGAAAAAAAAATATTTTGATTGTATGCAATAAAGATAAAACTGGCAATATTTTCAAAAAGTGGGCGTAATGTGTTTGTTACTAATGGTACTTTGACTCCCGGAAGTGTGTTTCACGTTGCTGCCGCCGTGCTGCCAATTAGAATATATTTCTTCATCCACTCTGTAATACAAGGTAGCTTAGATAAGTTTTGGTATAGGAACTGTATCATGAATTGGTCAGCTCAGAGAGACTTGACTGTCATTGACTAGGTACATACTGCTGTGTAAAATCTTGTAGTTTGACACATTTTTAAAGCAACTACATGTGACATCTCATGCAGTAATTGAAATCTCATGATTATCACTGCATGTTTCACCTACAGACAGTCATGAAAATTGGATGAGGTAAGACAAGTGCTGATGAGCAGTCGGACATTATCATGTAGGAGCGCATAGTCTTTGACCTTTCACATTTTGGGAAACATAATAGGCAAGATATTCTGTGAATCTTGTCTGGTTGGCTGTAATACACAAAAATGAACTTTTAAGTGCTTGATGACATACCAGTTAGAAAAGACTCTGACCACCACCTTTACTTTTAAAGCAGCCTTTTCAGAAATTTGTCATTGAAGATAACTCCATCTGCATATTTCATTACCAGTAATATCTACCAGAGGAAGTGTTTCATTCAGTATTTTTTGATGAAGTGATCACAGATCTCTACGTGATTGACACATTGTACCTGCATCAGTATTCTTGGCAGGTATTGAACCAAAAGTGACAAGATTTTTTGCATGAACAGTAGGACTATTTAATTCTACTTTCCACAGAATAATAAATTAAACAAGAACTGTGTATTTTACAAAGGTCTATCATAATACCAAATCAAGACACCCTGTTAAATGGTGCCAGTGTTGCTCCTACCTCACAGATTTATAGCTTCCTTTTAGACATGCAGTGGTTGTGTAGCCTCAGGTGGTATAACTTTCATACCACACTTCATACAAATTGTTCAGCAAGCTTCAAGAGATGAAACTGTGACACTCTCTCTCTCTCTCTCTCTCTCACACACACACACACACACACAATGCACCCACGCACATGCACACACACACACACACACACAGTGGTGATTTAATGTGTCACACTTTTCTAAGAAAGGAAGTAGGATCAGAATTGTTTGATAATGATGATGGTAATGTTGATGGTGGTGGTGGTGGTGGTGGTGGTGGTGGTAATGAAAATAGTGTACAAGCAAGACTGTTTATTGCACTGATTTCAATGTGATGCTGTCCTGGAGACCATTGCAAGGAACATCACAGGATGGCCTATCTTGTTACAGTGCTTTGTGTGGCAGAGAGTGGTAACATGTTGCAACCAGTTTCTGATGCTGTGGTTGCCTCACAACATCATGACCATTATAAGAAACCACAGGACAGGACTTCAGAGACAGATGTCACTGTTTATGGGTTTGTTGGTGTAGATACATGGTCTCCAAATACAGCCAGTGCAACATTACTTCAGGACCCTGTGGTATGAAAAATGCTTTATATAATGTGGCATATCATGCTATGGGACTTTTGTGTTGAATGTTCTGAGATCCAAAAGTGACAGCATGTGAATCTCCTATTTCAAATAATAAAACTGTGTTAAGGTATACAGTTCTGTTTTATCCAATTGCTTAATGTCATAATTTGCCTGTTTGTCACAGTTATTCATCTAGAATGTTATTCGTTTTTAAACATGAAATATAAACCCTGTTTCACATTGCTTATACACATCCTGCATACAAAGCATATTGTTTCAAAGTTTATTAAATAGATCTGTGACATGTAAAATCACTTTGAGATTAATGATAACATATTCTTGATTACTGTGAATTTCAAGCAGTGTAATACGCTTATTGTAGAAAACCTATAGGATTCTGCTGTTGTCAGACTGTGCCAGATGAAAGAAGGTAGTGTCATTGGTCTCACTTTTACTTAACACTCTTTGTTTTGAAAGGAACAGTAAAATATATAATATATAAATGATAAAGTTCACTTGTACCACATAGAAGGTACATAGTTTGAATAATGAACACTGTGAGCAGTGGTATTATAACTATACAGTTTTCTCATGTACTCAAATTAAGAGGTCTCAAAGATAAATGGGATACTTCCTCAATATCCTGTTGCTCAGGGACCAAAGAGATAAACTTTTTTTGCTGAAGGAAAATGTCAATTCTACTAGAAGCTATCATACATAAGGAATTGCCAATTAAATTATCTTCTTTATGAAACTCAGTGGTTCAGAGTCTGGACAGGAAATATGCTGTTTAAATCTGTGTTCCTGTTGGTCACATAGGAGACAGTAACATTAGTAGCAGAAAAAATACAACTTAAGCTATATGCACTAGATGTTTAGTGAACAGGTCTCGCAGATTTTTTATAGGAACAAATTTTTATACCATGTTCAACTGCCTTTGTAGCCTGACCACTTAACTAACTCTACTGTTTGTGACCCTGAAGTTATAGGTAGCATGTTCTCCTGAAAAATGGGTAATACAGCCAATTCCCACAGAGTGCCAACATTGAAGAACAGATTAGTATCTTTTCATATAGTTAGTGCATAATTAGCTTATTCCATACGTAAAGTTATTACCGTTTGTGGCTTTGTGTTTTGAAATTACATTATTGATATTGTAGTTGTTTTAAAAATCTCTCACAGCTTGAAAAATATTTGTTATAATTTGAACATGATAATACCACAAGTGATACACATTTCAGTATATAAGTTTGATGACACATTACAGATTGGTTTGTTGTAGTTCCTGAATGTGAATGTGTGTGACTTTTACCTCTGGAAAGAAGCAGAGATAAAGTTGGCTGAAGTAACTTCATGTGTATAGAGAAACGTGCAAAGATGTATAAAGAAATAAAGCCTTTGTAAAGCTAGTATGTTACATAAAATTGTATGAATAATATAAGTTCAGATTTCAGATGCATATTTCTAGCATCTCATGCATCATTACATTGTGAAATGTAGCCAGGTGTGAACATTAAGTTGAAACCTATGAAAGTAAAGTAAAGAATTTTTTGTAGTTGTTTTAAGAAATGAACAAGACTTTAAGTCTTTCTTCCATTTCAGAATAATGTCACTGTGAAGAATGACTCTATCAGTCTCCCTCGGAAGCGAAAGGTTAAAAGACCTTACTCTCCGGAAATTCATATTAGAAACAAAAGATTAATTGAAAAAAGAAAAGGAATAAGGAAACAAAAGAGACTTCATCCAGCAACAGAAGAAGGTATGGCAAAACAGAACAACATTAACATCATTGTCCCCTCTGTAGTTCTATCTTCTGGTACTTCATTGCCCACAACCACTTGCCCTGAACCTCAGTCAGAGAAGAATTTGTGACCTGCATTAGATGATTTGATTTCCATGTTTTGTATTCTGTCTAAGATAGGATCTGAAGCCTCTACTCTACATAGCCTTCTTTAATATTTGACAGACAGCAGTTAATAGGGAATAGAACTGTTGTTTGTCATATAAGATTTTTCTCCTTTTTGTACAGTGGTTTGACTTTTGAGACTTTAAGATAGTCAGGAAAATACGTGTAAATACAATAGTAAGTCAGTGGGAGACTGATTGCCAATGAACAGGCTTTCAAAATTTTAGTTGTTCATTCAGCAAAACCTGGTGAGTTTACTGATTTGAGGGGATAGTGGTGTGTTTACCTTGTATATAAAGACTGCCGTGGGTGGCAATGTATGTAGGTGATCCCACATCTCTTCTTTACAGTCTCAGCAAGTCAGGTTTTCTTAACCTTCAGAGTACGAGAGATTTAAATCCCAAAGTACCTACTGGAGGCTGGGGTACTTCTCCCTTTAAATGTCTGTTATTTCACCTGCATATATTTTTCATCGTATTTCTTACATTTTTAAACTTAATAACATCAGATAAAAATAGAAAGAAAAAATCCATCTACTTCTTCCACAAACTTGAAGAAAATTCACCTTTTTTTTAACAAAGCTTATTTGAAGGAATTTTTATTTTGTTTATTTTTCGCGCTGATTTTCAATTTCTAGATTTATTCATTTCAAATAGCTTCTGCTGTAACTGGAGACCCTGTGCTATGAAATTTGGAGTTGACTGTACATATTATCATATTTCTTCAGATGTTGTTTAGGTTGCATGGAAGTGCTAACTTTTCTGGGTGCTGTGGTGAATGAGGTCATGTGCAATTAGTGGGAGAAGGAAGGAATGCATACAAACGTTTATTTATCTGTTTAGTGCAGTATGGGACCAGAGGCAAATATCCATCATTCTGCTGTAAGGATTTCTTTGTGACTTCTGTACATTGTAGGTTCATGCTTATGTCTTATATTCAACTCAACAGTTCAGTCCATTCCCTGTTGGAGCAGTAATATGCGACAAGCCAGGCACTGCAGATGCTTGAAACTCTTTCAGAGTCAGAAGGTTTTGGGTTGTGTGCCAAGTTGTGTCTAAGTGCATTTAGCAGTATGGCTACAAGGAGAAACCTTGGAGACTGAGATATTGTGGAACTGGCATTAGAATTGGTCTCTGATGCACATTTATCAGAAGACAGCAGTTCTACTGAGAGTGACAGTGACACTGTATAATAGTCAGGCTCACCTTTGTCACTCAGCTGTTTTGCGTGAGGCCTAGTTTACAGGGAATAACATGGTTTGAGTGTTGTGAATTAAGTAAAGAAGAACTATTAATATGATTTATGTTTAATTGATAATCTAGAGAATTAATGTGCTACCGTAACTACCACGGTATCCACCCTCTCTTGATTTACATCTCGAAAAAGTGTCAAAACACTTGTCTTTTGACTGTCCCAGCAAACTTCAAAACCCAATTAAACATCACATTGACAAATGCCTAACAAACTAAAATCCCCTTTTGTAAATACATTCAGCATCTTCTATCATATGCTAACCTCTACTTTTCTCTCTCTTTAGCTATCTGTCTATCCTACTTCACACATAAACTGTATCTCCTATGCAAACATTAGGTATTCCAACATTTCAGAAACTAATTTTGATCCTTCTAATTAAAGTAATTCTTTCCAGCGGTTATAACTGACAGTGACATAGATGATGTTATGGACACAAACTTCATACAGTGGACTGATAATACAAACTGTTGACTTTCTGTACCTGTAGTCCAGAGGTTTACAGGAGTTCCCAGTGGGTTACGACAATCCAAGCCACCTCACATCAGTAAGGACCCTTCCACACTTAGCATTTTGACTGAAAGAGTAGGAAGACAAGCCCCATCTATGAGCCAACTAAAAAGACTTGACACAAGACACAATAGTCACAGTGTAAGAGAATTAGGTGCCATGTGTGTTCCCCCAAAAACAAAGAAACTAACAAAATTCAAAGGTTGAGAATGCAACATAGGGTTGTGTGCTGCATGATATTTCAAGGTATATCACACCACACTGCATTTCTGAGGATCAGCTGACACTGAAATGGAAGATCAGAATACACAAATGTCAGCGAATATTACCACACACACAAATGTCAGTAAATATTACCATAGTAATGCTGAAGTAATATTTTTCAGTAACGTTTTCTAGATGAAACAATGGGGGTGAAAGGAGTGTGGATTTTAGAGAAGGGGCTGTGTGAAGGAACAGAGACTTGTCAGAATGGCCTTTATGTGTGTGTATTTGCTTCACTTTGCCAAAATGAGGAAAAAAATAAGAAACCCCACTTGGAGACATCTGTAAATAAAGCCTGACTTTTGGAAAAATTTGAAGGCTTTTAATTTAAAAAATTGGACATCATTAGTGATATTTTTATGTAGAGTTAAATTTCACACAATTGTTTATTCCTACACAATCTGTTGGACAAATATTATCTAAAAGAGATGTGTAAGTATAAATGCAGACTATTTTAAAAACAACATGGTGTTGCAGGATGGTGTTTTTTCATTTCACTGTTGATATTTAATTTGTGAGGCATTGTTCCCCCATATGGCCATAACAGGTTAGTATAGTTTTCCTGTTTCTCAGAGTGGAATTTGTAAGCAGTCTCCTAATACAGGAACTATGTACATATATTTTTCTTCATGCCAAACTGGTAGTACATGGAGTATATAATTGTCCTTTATGTTTTGTGCCAGATTTTGCAAATCACAAGATAAGTATTAAGGTCATGAAAATATGTCTGCAAATAGAAGCTAATATGTGGCATTTTAAATTAATTATACAAGTACTCTGAACTGAAATGCTGTAGACCGTCTTATGAATGGAATAGCGGGTGGAGTGATGATAGTTACAAATTTTGTATGTGTGTGTGTGTGTGTGTGTGTGTGTGTGTGTGTGTGTGTGTGTGTGT
>Ga0209755_10005797_pt1 | contig 13880 bp, 10 predicted proteins | sample TergutCo191P1_FD_187301 | JGI IMG/M metagenome (GOLD analysis project Ga0209755, IMG submission 187301) | Cornitermes sp. P1 segment gut microbial communities from Petit-Saut dam, French Guiana - Co191P1 (SPAdes) (version 2) | ecosystem: Host-associated > Arthropoda: Insects > Digestive system... | reverse complement strand
GGGCTACGTGGAGGTGTGTGGTCAGTTTCTCTCTCCAGCTACTCCACCCAATGCAGAAAGATCCTCTGACACCCCCTAAACAAGACCTTTCAGAGGGACCTCATAGCCCTTTTGGAAATAATAGCAACAAGAACATCCTGCCACTAATTGGATGCGGTTAAACCTACAGCTAATCACTTTGATGGATGTACTATCATGGCTCCTTTTTATAAATTTTCAGTTTCTTTCAGAGGTGAACAATAAAAAATAAAGTGAATTATGTATTGTAGAAGTTAAAAGTAGACTTGGAGAGACCAGTTTGGACACATGATAATGTTTTGCATTCTTCCTCAAGAGTGGCATATTAATATTAATGTAATTTAAATGAATGAGAAAATATGTACATGAGGATGAAAATGAACAAGTCAGAGAACTAATACAATTTAAAAATATTGTTATTTAAATTATACACCACACAAATAGATAATGAAATTTAAAACTTTCAAAACAACACACCCACTGATAATCCAGTTAAAAGGTAATATGATAAAAAGCAGGAAATATACTACTAAACAAAGGTAGCACAGAACAAAACAGGAGACAACAATATGCAGCAAATGAAGACAGCAGAAAACATCAGGTACAATGACAGATATACAGGTGAAGAAAGCTGAAAATGTTCACAACAAAAAAGACATAATATTTTACAATGCTATACCTAATTACTGTGATACATAGTTTCTTTATTAAGAAACCAATTTAAAACTTCGCGGAACTGAAATCACTTGATGAATCAGCTTCGACGTTCTGCTCTTTCCGGATCCGTTTCTGTGGGGAACAAAACAGGTTAAGCATATTACTTTTGTTAAAAATGTAGAGTACTGGTACTCCTGATTCTTTGAGTCAACTACTATAGCATATTTATGAAACTCTTCAGCACATAAAGCAATATAATTGTGACTTTAGGCACTAATTTTTAATACATGACATCCTTATTTGGGTTATTAATTATTCCTATTCATATATTGGAACATACACAAGGAGCTAATACCTAATTATTATCTTTATTATTGTGTCATCTGCGACTAGAAGTTATACTTGTAACAACTTATTTAGTAATCTTACATTCTTACATTTTTTACTGAAAATTAATCTGTAACATATCATATTCAGTGTTATGAAAAATAATATATCCATTACATAGGTGGAGTGAGAAAGTTAAGCATATTGCATAATATATGAAGCAAACCATTTTTATGTATACTTCAGAACAATACACTTATGAATATAACAACAGTGAAGAAAATTTTGCACTGGATTCTTCTTTAAATGTCCAAAATTTTAAAGTAAAATTTTATAATTTTGCCACATAATATCACAATGAAGCTTCTGTAAACAATGTTCAAACAGTGCTTCTTAGTACAAGACCTGAAAAATGCTACCCGTTTGTATGGTGCATTAAAAAGAAAACAGTTAATGAATTTTCACTAAATATGTATGTGCATACCTGTTTGGAATCCTCAACTTTGTAAGGCGAAGCCTTATATGACATTTAAGTAAACACAAAAATTATTTACATGATTCAAGATTCCACCCTGGTGTAAGTGAAATGTTCGCTCTTCCAGGAAGTGACATAGCTATGCAGCGTTGATTGGTAGTTATCAAGTGACACTGAATAATGCCCCAGAAGAGCGAAGGCCTCAAGAAATTATTTCTTCATGTTTTAGTATTATAGACATCTCACACAAAAGAATAATTGTGCAAAATTTAAAACTTGTTATGTTCTGATCTGAATTTTTGTTACCTGTATATCATAAATGAACTGCACATCATCTTTCAAAATCTAATGTCTCTCTTAACAACTCCAATATACAGTTTCACGTTATGAAAATACAGTGTGGGGCAGATAAAACAGACCATTTCTATTCATTGTGTGGTTGTCCATATATTATATGTTGTGTCTTAAATTGTAATCTGTAATTGATGTGTCCAATATTACATATGTGACTGAATGGATGAACAAATAAACCAAACCAAACCAAACTAAATAAAATCAAACCAAACCAAATCGTAAGTAAATTTTGTGTTGCTGATACAGGAACATAAAGTTACACATTGCTATGTATTATTAGTAATGCACATACAACATGTAGTAAACAACTGCTTTCATGTTTATTGATATTTCTTGCTATGAGTTTGTGCAGGTATGGGAGTTTCACAAGTTGAAATTAGAATTGATATTTAGGTAGGTACAATATCATGATGTGTTTATGGAGTCATCTGTTGAAACAGATTCAGCCATTCAAAGATGATGATATCATATTTCATACTACAACAATTTTCAGAGGAAAGTTTTGCAAAGAGTGGTTGATTAGTCCATGATTTCATGTGCCCTGATTATTGCTCTGGAAGTCAACAAATTGTGTATCCCAAACACAGCTCACCAAAGTCAGACTATGTTAACAGATATCCTAAAAATTCACTACACACTTCCAAGTACCATTGACCGTGAAAGTGAACTGTTCACTGCATGTTATTGTCTACTAAAGAAAAATGTATGTCTCAAATTTCTTTTACAGCTTTTATATTACATAGTAATACGCAAATGTGTTCCTTTATCTATAAAATAGAATTTATAATACGAATGAAAACAGTCCACATTCTCTGTCCCATAATGTGTTACAACCCCCAGGTAACAAATTATACTGATAGGCAATTAAACTCTGGTAAGTTTCTTAGGTGACTCACCATGATGCGATACTTTTCTTTGCAGGCATATTCTGACTCATCAATATCATTGTAACAATCACTCTTGTAGTCAGGTGGGAGTCCATTTGCACCGTATTCACATAACTTGTTTAGAGGTCGAGCTTGAACAAGCATTTTGTCAAAACCTGTTGGTTTCCGTTGTGGGCAGTAGAATACATCTGGCGTTTTCTTGTTGAACACAATTGACTTACGCATCATATCACCTGCACATGTTGCCACCTAGATCAGACCATTTCAATCCACAGTCAAATACATGCTCCTAAATTCAAATAATGAATCAATATTTAAACTACAGTCAGTATTAAATAAGCAAGCAAAATCTGACATGTCTTGAACTGAGAAAATTAAAAATTTAAAAATAATTTTACTGGAAAGTGAAAGTTTCCAATCTTACCTACAGGTTTCATTCATGTGTTACTTCTCATCACATTTCCTCACTAATAATTAGTTAATGAATACTGTGGCAGCATTTTTACCAACATACTAGCTTGTTCTGGTCTAGTCCTGCTGGCCACAAATGCCTCTCATGGTAGATGCAGACTGCCATTTGAGGAGTGATAGTAAGGCCAAATAAATATTATCCTGTTTTACACCTGCAGGTAGCACGAGCCACCACCACAGAATTTACTAGATTTCTCTGGAGACCTTGTGTAGAAAGTTCCACCTGTGCACTAGCATGTATAAAGGGGCAAAGATTAGTGGTTCGTAGAGTCTAGCAAATCAAACATTATACTATATATCTAAATATATACATACATACATACTAAAATTTAAAAAATTTTGCATTTGGAGCATCTGAATATGTCACATCTTATTTTCCCTGGCTCTGGATATTCTTCCCACCTTGCTGACCACTGTCTTGTGAATATGTTGATTTACAGAGTCAAGTAGATTGACAGAGAGAAGCCTTACTTTTAGTACATAAGAGTAGCAAGTTCTTGAGTTAGACACTGTCCCCTGAAATCTAATGCATCATGCAGCAGTAGCAAGAAGCTCCAGATATATAGAAGTGCTTCTAAGAATGTGGCAACTGAAAAGGCCTATGCATTACCTGTAGTCCTATTCACAGTGGGCATCATTCCAAACTAATTATACAAAAGTTTAAAACTGCTTAATTTTCACCCTGGTCTATATATTCTAACACAGAAAGCAATCATACTTAATACATGATGTTTTTGGCAGAAGAGTGCACAAGAAGTGATTTTTCATTGAGACAATTACTCTGTTGAGAACTAGCTACACTCCTGTGAAGTAAGGAGAGTGGATGATGATGATGATGATGATGTTTTCTTGTCTCCTTACTTAAGTACCTATACACATTGTGCTCCAAAAGTTGCTTTACTATGAATAAAATTGTAGTACCACTTATGACACACTGTAATCTGAGTTAAAACAGATTTCAACCTGTAATATGAGTGTTTGTATGCTTCCTTTTTGTTTTTGTACATTTTAGCAGAGTAACTCTGCATTCTGTACAACTGTTGTAATATAATACTGTTAAAAAATTTCATTGTCTGTGCTTCTTCCAAGTGGTACAGCAAATTATGAAACATGTTGTATATTGATAGAGTAAGCTGACAGCATCCTACTCATAGTGTTATAAGCTTGGACACAGCAAACTGGAAAATCTCAGTCTGTGTAGATGATAACTGAAAAATACACAGGCTGAATACAAAGCTTCAGTCATTATCTAGTGTAAGTGCCAACACTTTTATTCTTTTAACAAACATATTCTTGATAATTAGTATATTTTCATGTCTGATCAAAGTTTCAAATTAAAACATTAGTGTAATAGTAGTAGATATCTTGTTCCTTTTTTTTATAAGAAATAATTTTGCTTGCCTGACAACACCTTATTAATACCAAGCACGTTAATTTTAAGGTTTGCTACTAAATACTCATAGTTTTATTTTTTTCACATATGTCAGCAATATTCAGTACCAGTTAAGTAATAAAGTATAAAAAATCCTAGTACTTGATGAAGAACAATATTTTGTATTAGTTGCATGAAATTATAAATCAAGTACTTCTAACAAAGATTTAGCTGTCCATTTATAACACAGCATATGTGGTAATCAGTATACTAAACATTATGTAACTTACAATTATTAGTAGCAGTCCTAAGACCAAAGTCCGCTGAGCTAGAACAAATAAAACAAAGTATGTAAAGTACATAATAATTCTCCAGATTCTTAATACACATATTAACTCATTGGCCAACCACAATGTTTACAAGCACTACACAGCCAATCCCCCAGTTTTACAAAATTGTCTTTACATTTATACTTTAAATTACGATAAAATGCAAAGATGGAAGTGATGTTAGTTGGTTTAGTCACAAGAATGGTCATTTTTTTATCACACAGTTTTTGTAATTAAAATGTTACTGATGAAAATCAGTTACAAAATTTTGACCCTGACTGCATCATATTCCACGCTGGTTTTTCATTTTAAACTCCGCTTTTCTCATTGGATCCAGTTTTATTTGGTTGTCTTCACTCAGGTTAACTATACTTCGGGAGACACATACTTCCTTCTGCACATTTACAATTCTTAAAACTTTCACTCTGAAATTATAATTGCTCTGGAAATAATTGATGAACTGTGTCTCTTGTGGTGCCTGAAAACACAACCTGCTGTAACTGTTACATGTACAAGCCAAAAGCAGATGGCAGAATTATTAACTGCCGTGTTCATTAATGACATTACTTTGCACTTCAAACAGTCACCTGCACTCACCAAAGGTGCACATAACATTTGAGGGTAGTGACATCTGAATGGTGGGATGAAGGTGCAGAATTAAAATTCCATAAAAATGTACATCTGAAATTGCTGTTTTTCAGAGTGAAGTGTTTGTGTGTGTGTGTGGAGGGGGAGATGTACCTGAAGGTCATGCTGAAGCAGTAAGTGAAAGGAGAAAACCTTGGATAATAATGTCCCACAAAACAAGGAAACATTAACATGTAATTCCACAGAGATTAATCTGATTGGAGAAACTAACAGCCATTCAGCTATTTAAGAAATATAATACTTCTTCAGGTTCAATTTTTCATCATCATCATCATCATCCTTCTCCTTTGGTCATTGGCCAGGATTCTGCCCCACTTCAGTTCCATTCAAAGGGACAAACCTGTGTTCATGAAAGAAAGTCCCTGCTACCAATCCTAGCCCATTGCATCCAGTCTGCAACATCACACTCCGTATCTTTCACGTCCATTTTAGTATAGTATATTCCAATCAACAAGGGGTTTGTTTGGGTGATCTCTCCCCATCAAATTTTCAAACTAAAATATTGTGTGCATCTCTTACATCTCTGTCTCATGATTTGTGCTTCAAAAATTCTATCATTCTTGTTTGAAACATATTTTGATACAAAATAATGTCAAGCACAATCAAGAATGATTACTAATATGTATGATAAGGAGCTCTTTCATATTAGATGTATTTAACAATATGACAATTTCTATATCCTTAAGGTTATTGCAACTTAATTTGGATCTATGGAATGTGGAAAATGAAGAAATAAAAAAATATTAATTCAGACTCTTTTCTTCTGATATGTCACTCAATGCAGTTTGCTGGAAATTTACCTGTATTTTTGGGGAATGATCTGCCTAATCTGCAAGTGGGGCAATATAATCCTGTGATATGTTGTTGCATTTCTACCAACTATGTGGTGAAAAAGGTAAATTTCACCCTATAAGATGCCTTGAAGGCCCAGAGGGGGAGTAGAAGTATAGCTCTGCTTTTTCTTTAACCATGGTGCTAGATGGGAATGGATAGTTAACCCCATGCCCAGACTGCCTTACCCCCAAGAATACCCCGTTACTCATTGTGTAAAAGGCTGGGTGGACCCCAGGGCTAATTTTGATGGGTGCAGAAAATCTCGCCCCACCGGTATTCACTCCCAGGACCCTCCAGTCCATAGCGAGTTGCTATACCAACTATGCTAACCCGGTCCAGACTACACGGTGGTATATCCTAAGTTACAAAGTTTATCATAATACAAGTTTCTTCTAGCCTCCTGTTACTTCCTGCCCTTAGGGAACTCAAAGCACACCAAATATGATATTTGATTGCCACCTGTTATTTATGGAAAGATTTGCTTCATTTGTGACTGGAAATTCTGAGAAGTGTCAAATGTCTCCTTGCACTGTGGTTATGCTATCTGTATTTGATATTGCTGTTTTAAAATACTGACAAGAAAACCTGAAAGTAATGAACGTGGTAGAAACATCTTCAATTTATTTTCTGTTAGGATGAAAAAAAAAAACTACAATGCTTAGCCCTAATAAGGGTAATGCAATTGAATTATGCAAACAGTGCCATACACGTAATTTACACAACATTACAGAAGAAAATAACTGTGGGTAACTGCAATAGCGACTCATTTTTGTCTGAAAGGTCACAAAATTATCTTCTTTCATCAAGTTACATCATTTACGTTTATGTCACCTATGGAAGCAAATAGTGACGGTAAACTGATGACGGCGTGATGAGGTCATTGAAAGTGTCGTGTTTATTTTTCTCTGAATCATGGCTGTTTGAAAGAACGTGGTATTTTCTGTTACATACTTAGAGTTTTCACAAATCTAATCAAACATTAGGCTACTCAAGCCCTCGCTTTCTCTGTGATGTAACTAGAGATTACGTAATAAAATACGTCGAATTACACTTTAATTCCACGTTTTTGAAGAAGATGAATTGTGCCTAAAACTTTAAATCGCAGATGAGGCTAAAAACTTTAATACTAATAAACATTCTTCATGCAGTCGTCTTATACAAAGGAGTTTATCTCCAACTAATTGCACAATATTTAGTTATGCTCCTATATGTTTCGGCTACATAATGCAGCCATCCTCAAGGAGCTACAGTGTTGACGACATACAAGGCGTGTTACGCAACTTGGCAGTCGTAAATGGTAAATTATACATGTGAGGTCATCCCATAACTAGGTAACATCCCAGAAGAACCAAGATCTCATTTACGTCGCGGTGGAAGCCTAAAATCACGCACAGTCCGCTGCAAAGTTGCGAAAAAATGCAAGTGACCTTTTAACATCCGAAAATCAGCTTCGTCCATGAGACGTACTCGTCCTCCTCAAGACGTGACTTTGTGAGACACAATTATTACAAGTGGCGCACTCTTTACACGAGGGGTGCGCTTTTGTGCTGTCCGCGTTACCTGCTAACGAAGGAAATTCGAGAGAAGAACAGCCCTGATACATTATACGTTTGTGGTATCTTTGATTCACTTGTTCTGAAACAGGGTTGTCCGCTAATCTTCACGTAAATAACGTCCTTGCTGTTTCGGTTTGAGAGTATCATTAACTTACGAGTGTACAAAATACGGCACGTTTGGTAAGAAAAAAGCAGGGAGACAAATTTATGAGCATTGTCCTTTTATTTACCACCTATCGTGCAATACACCGTGTTTATTCACTCACATGTTAGTTCTTTCTGTTACGTGTTTCGCTGTTTATTAACACCATCTTCAGGGAGCTTCAATCAAACGATGGTTCCTTCACAACACATAAAATATTAATGTGCAATTAGTAGCTGTCTGTTAAAAACTGAATCTTTCTGGTGGAACGTATAAATAGCAAAAGGTTAAAAGCTAATAGTGAAGATCACAGGCTTACTATTATTTAATACCATGCACCTCTTCAGCTGTAAAAATGTGGAGTGGTAAAACAAGGTGAAGTTTAAAATACTTAAAATCTCGCGGACCATCTATATTAAAATCTAGGCGCGTGTGGAATGTAAGATGGCATCTGTTTTAGTGTCATCCTTGCCTTTTTTAGCTTGGAAATGAAAAACGATCCCTAATTTGGTGTAGTTACGGCAGTATTTTTTTGTGTGGTTATCACCTCACTTATGCATCAGGTGCGTTGGCACGGTATGTACAAAATTAAAATCAAGAGCAGCTTGTTTCCTTCGTATGTGTGCTGTATGTCTAAGCTAAAATGAAATGCTGACAGCGAATGGAGTGCGAACTTTAGAATTTTTAGCATATCAGAGGGCATAGCTCAGCACACAGTGACTAGGCTACGGGCGGGACGACGGAGATATCGTGGTTCGATTCTCTGCAGAGGGAAGAGATTTTTCTTTCTTCAAACAGCCCCGAATAAATATGGAATCCACTCTTTTACTCAATGGATAAAGGAGACTGTTCCTGTGGTTTCAGAGCGGCCAAAGTTTAAAGCTAACCACCTGCTTCAGACAGATGCTTATATTAAAAAATTCGTTGAGCTATACCTCCTATCCGTCCTATGACGTCACAACAAGGTGATCAGTTAGGCGCAGGGTCGAATATATTTTTTTACTTTTTCTCTTACCCGCGTGGCATTTCATTGCCATTACAGCAAGGACTACCTTGTGCTCATAAAATATACGGTGTCTGTGTGTTCATCTTCTGCAGTTTCTTGCTTTCTTTCATTGTACGGTAATGGTTAGGATTTAAAGTTAGTTCATTACTGTATTTAAATGGCAGTTTGTGGCCCTGGCATGTAGGTGCAAGTTGACGCACATATGCACCACCTTGGCATTTATGCATTTAATAATTCATTAAATCAAACAAGAAAAATGTGCAAAAACAAAACCATGTTTCATACTATACCTACTGTTGTAGACTTGGGATTAATTAAGGATTTTAATTATATGAAAAATATGTTACCATCTTGTCCAGTTTTGAGCATTAACATTTTTTTCACTGAAATTTTAAAAACTATGAACCCCCCTTACGTACATATCTACCAGATTTCACGGCTTCACATCCAGTAATACTCATGAAACCAAGAATCGAATCTAAATTCTAGTAGTGTAATTTTCACCATAAATGTTGTGTAATTGTTACATCGCTGCAAGTCGGTATTGATAACCTCATCCCTGAAAACGTGGTGCACTAAGTCTGAGATCAGCAATAAAGCGGGAGAAATGTTATGCTCAGAAATATCCTCATAAATGTGTAGGCACCAAAAAAATCACATTAATATATATATATATATATATACACTCATACTTTAAGGAATTCTGAAAATTAAAAATATACGTGCGATTATGAGATTATGCTACTCTCCTGAAGGTGGAATCAGCTGATTCTTTCGAAGCGTTGACCTTTTACATTGTAGCAGAATGTCATATTATAGATACTAAATTAATCCAAATAATCATGTCCGTTCGAAATAAAAATTATTTTTTCTTATGGAAGGCATGGGATCGACATTTTTTAATGTATTTTGGCTTTACTTATGTGTTTACTCTGAATAGCATATTATCATCGTTCTTTAGATAAAACTATGTTACGCTTTTTCCTTAGACTCAACCAAAGAAATATCCATGAAACCTTAGTTCATACGATATGACAAACTGCATGGGAAAAATTGTTGTTCATATAGTTTTATAATTTCGTGTGTTGTAACCACACAGATGTTATGAGTAATATGGATACTTCATATACTTAGATTACTTATATTACCATACCGGAAACAATTCATCTGCCAGGGAGGCCTATGACCTCTGTGGTTTGCAGGCAGAGGGGTTTTCACTTTTCAAGTACAGTATTCTAGGCAGATCACGTCACAAGCTTACATACTGTCGCATACTTCATAGTAAGGGAGATAAAGTCTAGATTCAAAACGAAAAAATACACCCATTAAACACCCAAAGTGACATAACGACACCATTTTCATAAAAGGTAAGGTTTCAAACTATATTATGAAGTTGTTACTTGTATTCCCCAGCACATTTTTAATAAAACTCCCGGGTGTAGAAATTTCTAGAATTCTTCTTACATTTTATTACTGCAATATACGCCCACTGAAAGTGTTGTTTATAGAGTGCATTAATCTGTTTAATGTTTTCTGCATTGTAATTCGTATGATGCACACTCTAGCATGTAAATTATTTTCCAAATAATTTCACTGTTAATATCCTTTGAGCCACTGTAAACTTTTCTTTTTCGGGTTAAATTGTCATATTGTATGAAGCACGGTTTTCTGCATGAACGTACACAAATAAAAAGGACACAGGTATGAATCTTACCCATTTCGTCTTCTACACCCGCCTGCCTCAAGGCTCACTCAACCACTGACGCAACACCTCTCTCCAAGAAAGGTATTCCACTACTTTTCCCAGTTAGCATCATGGATGAATACCGTTACCTTGTGGGAGAGGTGCCCGTCTATAAAGACTAAGTTGGGTATACTGAACATGTAAAACTGATCCTTAAGGTAATTTATATTGTATTCAGGCCTCCCACTTTCAGATGAAGAAGCGAATTTGCTAAATACGACGAATAAGAGTGCTAATAACTTTCTGTAAGATAGTTTAAAAAAATGGCAGTAGATTTTACAATAGTTCACAAGGCAGTAATTTGAATAACGTAAATATGTTTCAGTGCTCCAGGGAGCAGTTCTCAGCGGGATGGCCTCGTTTCTGTTTACGGACAATTGACAGCTCAGTAGTAACTGTAGACTGCCTAGTAAGTACAGATAATTAACATGATACTTAAAAATAAATTTTGATTCTTGACTGAAATTTTAAGTTCTCGCGTCGATATTACGCAATTTTTAATTTACTGGAATATGAAGCCACGTAGTTTGATAAAGTGAGCTGACCAAATTGCTGGCCAAGGACGTGAAATGCGTCGCTCTTATTGACGTCATTTTCTATGACAAATTAAAAAGTGGTATTCAAACTGTTTTAAGCGGGAAACTCTCAAGTGTTCCGCAAGTACCTTCCTTGGTAGTGATTTGGTCAACACTACACTTTATAATTTTTAATTTTATCTTGCAGTTTCCTTTCCATTTTTGGGCATAATCGGCGCTGGATATACTTTCGTTTTAAATCACCAAAAATAATGTTTTTCTTCATGGATGTGCGTAAATATTCTATTTCTGTAAAATAAATTTATGTTCTAAAAAGCTTTATTTAATTTTGCACCCAAAAAAGTACACTTTTACCTGACAGTGGATCTGAAAAAATGGAGATTATTCATAAGGATTCCAAAGATTAAGACCGCTATATATACACATTGACATGACATTAATGGTACATATAAATGACTGCAATAAAATTATGTTTCTAGGGCCAGTAATGTCATGTGCTTCATGGAAATACCTTCACTGTACCTAAATTGATAATGAGGAATAGATAGACAGTATTATAAGACCAACTCCCCATAATCTCTTGTCACTAAAGCTTGGATGCCAAAATTTTTCAGTGCAGACATAGGCTGTATCATTTGGGTCTATACACACTAACAAATCACTCACCCCTGAAGGATTTTCTTTACACAAGTGACAAATATCAGTGCTCAACCCACTCTTACATGGATTATTATAAATGACTCAGGATCAGATAATTTGGCAGCACTTGAAAACTGATGTACTTACCTTGTTCTCCTAAAACAGATTCCAATTGGTTGGGCCTTGAATATATTTCACATAAAAATTAAGAAAAAAATGGTTAGTGAGAAATAGATGCAATAAACACTAACCAATATGGTATTGGTGTTCTTTATTTTACATCTATCAACAAAACAATTTAAATACTTCCCATTCACTTTGTAGATTCAGTAGGGCCAGTGATTAACTATATTTAAAACTTTTAAATCTCCTTGCATTTTACACATTCATATCCAGTTATATGTTTTGAAAACATGGAAGAAAGGAGGTTTCAGACTCTGTTTTTCATTAAAATCTGGTGAGGGTAAGTTAATTCTTAAGGAACAAGTCTTCTGTATTATTATGCCATTTCAACTTGCAAATAATTACCAACATTTCAGAGAAGCATAATACCTGCATCTGAAGGGTTGAATATGAAGCTGGAGGTACTCTGCACTTCTAAAATGTCAGCGAAAACTTACCAGCCAACACAGCATAATAACCCATAGGACCTGAAACTTCATTACCACTGCTGTTATCAAATGAAATCTCATATTAATTCTGGAATGATGGATCACAAATCAGGAGACACTGATGCTCATTTTTATTTTATTTGCATAAATGTCAAACCAAGCTTTAATCAAAGTTTATTTTGTCTACTATAAATTCAAAGAATGGTAAAATATATATGAAAACAATTCAGTATAATGGAAATTGTTTGTAATTTGCTTTAAATATACTAGTCCCTTATTGGAATTCGTGTCTCATTCTCAATCCAGCTGAGAAAACGTGTAAGCCTGGTGAATACTGGAGGCCACCCAATTTCACAGCCGAATGTAATGCCAAAAGAAACCACTCCAATCTGAGTGGGTGCATTGTCAGAGTCTATGATGACCAACGGACCACCACTGTCACCCTGAAATGACAGTTATAATAATCATTATGTAAAAAACTGTTATATATTGTAACCTTAAGATACAAGTTCACTTGACCTAAGTAATATTGTGAGTCATGACAAAAAATTTTTATATGCGTTACTTACATTGCAGGTGCTCCTCCCTCCACTGCCTGAAGTGCAGATATGACTGTCATTTATTAACCCAAGGTAGAAGATACTGCATTCAGAATTTGTGATTACTGGGATGTGGACATATCTCAGAACAGGGCTGATAGTAGTAGCATCTATTATGGAAAGAAATTCTTAATTTATGTATCATGTATTCTTAGTGATTACTACAAATGTGGTTAGAATAAAGACTGTAACATTTATTCACTTCATACAAAATATTTCATTAATAGTGCCATGAAAATTGGACCTAAAACATTTGATTCATTTTGCTGAGTACACTCACCAATGTTTTTGGACTTTTCTCCAATTTCTGTGGTTCAGAGTACATAACATTTTAAAGATTTATTCTACAGCAGAAAATAAATTTTGGGGATTTGGGAAAATTGTATTGAGATAGGGCTTTAACTGCAGGATACAACATGATAAAAGTTCATGTAAGTTACAATTTCAAAATCCAAATCAGTTTTGCCTCAACATACAGAAACAAAGAATATCCAGTGTTCTTGTTTGTGACTTATCTTTTCCCAGAGTTACTTTTGATTTCCTTTGCAATATACAGGGTGTAACAGGAGGAACGGACCAGACTTCGGGAGGGTGTTCCTCATGTTAAACTATACCGAAAAACCCCAAAACACCTATATCCAAAGTTGAACGGTTTGGGAGGTAATGGCAATTGAA
>Ga0209755_10005796_pt1 | contig 13882 bp, 8 predicted proteins | sample TergutCo191P1_FD_187301 | JGI IMG/M metagenome (GOLD analysis project Ga0209755, IMG submission 187301) | Cornitermes sp. P1 segment gut microbial communities from Petit-Saut dam, French Guiana - Co191P1 (SPAdes) (version 2) | ecosystem: Host-associated > Arthropoda: Insects > Digestive system >... | reverse complement strand
AGGATAACAGTCTAGGATCTTTGCTGTTCTGGGATGTATAGAGCACTGATTGGTAGTAAGTTACTAATGTTTCAAGACAACTTATTGGTGCCATCTTCAAGGGTCAAAAAGAATAATATGTCTTCTGAAGTAAAGCTGTGATGCTACTGAATCAGCCTATATTTTCACATAATTTAGCATGGTCTCAGTGCTAGATCTGTAATAAATTTTTGTATTAAGTTGAGATGTGAATTCCACTTTCAGTCATGTTTGTAGCTCTGAGCTGTACCCTTACAAGAGCTCCATCTGACCTTCAAGCCGTATTCTATAACAATGTCAGAACTGACAAATTTTCAGGAATTGTTGTATTAAAGAAATGTATTAAAAACTTTCAAGCCATATAAATTTTAATTGGCATTGGTTAATTTTAATGAATAATTTACATGAAAACTTGCATGTGTTTTTGCACACATGTTGTCAGATTCATGATCTGCGTGCACACATAATCCCAGTCACATTAAATTCTAGTTCTGATATGTAAAAATACAAGCTACTGTACCAAGAACACAAGAACTGTAGAGGTGCGAACATACCGTAGCAGTTACACTACAAAATGTTTGCTACTTCTAATGCTGCAAAGCAAGCTTACAAAGCCAAGTTATTTACCTATAGGAAGGACTGGCAGTGTATCTTATCTCATGCATCCTTTTATAATGTTATTTCTGCGATAATTTTCACAAAATTTCCTCCACACAACTAGGAAAGTTAATTCATGGTAACACAGGTAACATCCTCTGAAGAAGGAAGCTTGAACTTTAGCCATAACATCTGCTATCCTAACAGGTTTACCTATCTTGTCCATATCCATGCACTGATGACATTATTTCATATAAAAATCCAACCAATGCACTACATAGAGTAACACCACTTTATTCACACTGTTACACTGCGATATGTTTCAGCCCTCAAGGGGACACCCTCAGGGAGTAATGATACATTTTGTGAGCAGGGTCAAGAAAATACGTGTCCAGATGTAAATATCAGATTAAAGAGCAGCATGTTACACATTACATATCAGTTGTATTTACAGTCATTCAACAGTATTTGTATCTGGACAAACATTTTGTTGACCCTACTCACAAATTGTACCAATACTCCCTGACGATGGCCCCTTAAGGGCTGACACATGTAGGAGTGTATAGCGTGAAAAAAGTGGTGTTAACTTACATAGTGAATTTGTTAGATTTTTACGTGAAACAGGATTTCATAGTTTTCTTTAGTCTCTCCAAGTGAATTTCAGGATTGAAACCAGCCATGGTATTCTTAAAACATTCTTCAATATGAAGTTACCCTAAATACAAAGAATGTAAAAGGAACAAGAAACAGAACACACAATGCACTTATATATTCCAATAGGCTCAAAAATAGCTCTGAATAATAATTTTGGGTCATTCACATTCAACAATATCCAGAGATTTGGACACAGACCAAATATAGACACTGACATATCCATTTAAATTACCAGAATTTTTAACATAATGCCTTTAGGAAGGTTATGTGATATATTCCTTACCCTTGACCCAGTGCTTTTTCACTGGGACACTTTATTTCAACACAAATCATGTCAGACTGTGTCAATTACAGATGAACTATCATGATTATAATTCCTAAATATCACTGACCTGATTCCTCTTATTTTTCAGCATGAACAAATAAAAACTGATTCAAAATGTTAATCTAAATACTTTTATTTATACCTGTATCATTCTGCGACAAATTATTTTTCAGTGTTTGTAGCCTCAGCCATTTGATATACTCTGTCGTGTGTATGGATATGTAAAAAAAAAAAAAATAACTGGGTAATTTTTACAGCATACTGCATCTGTAATAAATGGACAGAAAAAGAAACTGTCACAAGCAAAATATTTTTGGTAAAATTTAGTATTCCATATTAAAGGGGCTACTAAAACATTTTTAGTATAATTTAGAGGCGCTCTTGTATCATTCTTTAACAGGAGCACTGCATTATATTTATTCAGTTTGTTACACTGTACTTACTGGGTGAATTATGGTTTTAGAAACACTAATCTGGTCTCTGACATTAAATTCCAGTAAACTGACGTAAATCTAGACTGCACTGAGAAGTAGGTTCAGTGACATTATCTCATCCTTTAGTTTCTAATAATATTAAACACTATAGCCTACAGTGGGAAATATCTACACTACAACATCATTAACAACAGCAATGGCAATAATATGTAGTTTATCCTTTTCACAAAGGTTAAGAAAAATGGATTGTCTTTACAGTTGAATAGCTTACAATACAGTTTTCATAATTATGTCATATATATATTCTACATTAGCACAGGAATAAAAATTGACCTTGCTTGGAACCATAATCTTTCCCCCATTACTTCCAATATCATTCTTTGTCTAATTCTGTTGCAAAAACACCCAAGAGAGAAAAAAGTAGTTTCTACTTTCACTACTTTAGAGGTCAGATAAATATAATACACTGAAATCATCTTGCAGTTTTCCTCACATTAGAACTAAATAAACATTTGTTTTCAGTAATCTGCCAACAATAATCTGAAATTTAAATTAACTTTTTTTTTTTCATGTTCAGAACCACCCCTACCAAAAAGAACAACACAAGAACTGCATGCATACGGTACTCCTTGGGCATGTTCGAAACTTTGCATCCAGCATTTTTCGAACAAGCGACCACACTTTTCGTTTTTGTTCACAACTAATGTCACTACTCTGAAAGAGTACGTCTATGCTACTATTGTTTTTGCTAAAGTTATCAGTGATACATAACCTACACGTTTCACCTCGTTGAAATATTGGATAATTACGGACTTCAAGCAACATTTTGTAATAAGCTATGGGCACATTCATAATTGCTGTTCATACCAGACTACATATTCATAGGTATAAGCAATAAAATATTATGCATCTATTTTCATGTTTTATGTACCGTATATTTGACAAGAAATGGGAGTTTGCATAGGCGTAACTTGGGTAATAACATTTGGTGGGGGGGGGAAGTTGACCATGGGTATTACAAACTTTAATTTATGAAGTACTGAAGTGGGAAAGATGGAAAAGATTCGTTTGAACCACTCATTAATATACAATGACCTTCCACAAGAAGCACAGAGAATATGCAGTGCCTCTCTTCCTTTGTAAACAGATGAATCAAATGTTTCTATTCTGCATCCTGTAACACGTAGGTTTTTAATTTGTTTTTTGTCTTTACACCACCCAAATCATCATTTAGAAAATACTTCTATTATTTATTTGCCCCTCTTCAACGGAAAAGCCAAAAATCGATTCTTAGGTAAAAAAATAATGGAGGGGCATTTGTCCCCTGATGCACCCCCTAAGTTATGCCTATGTGTGTTTCGTATCTTTCTACAACTATCTGTCTGAAACTTTCTTCATTTTAGGAAGAATGAACCAAGATGTCATAAATGGATGAAGGTCATCATATAAAGTGCCCAATATTTTGTCCGGTTTGTAATGAAATTGAATTCTCTGGACAGCAGAACTGAGTTGTTCCATGTGGAGGGATGGACAGACATGACAAAGCCTACAGTCGCTTTTTAAACTCTGTTAATGTGCCTAAAATCCCTTAAGAGTAGGGGGTTCATTGCATTATTTTCCATGTGAATTAATTACTGCTTTAAATTGTTTTTACACCATGTGTCAGCTGGAAGTTATAACTGCTCTTGGTGTCATATGGAAGAATGATGCTGGAAGTAAAAGCAGTCCAGTTTTAAAGGCATGGATTGGGTTTGTTAAATTATGTGTCCTAAGTAAGAGTTAGATAAAGCACTTATTATTTTTTGGATTTATTTTAAAGGCTGCCATGGCCCTCTAGGATTTTGTAATCCTGTAAGGATCCATGAAATGAAAATAAATGATATGATATGACATGATATAGAGTAGTGGTAAGCAATACTGGGGTCACAGAAATATTGTGGGAAGTTTTAAATACCAAGAACATTTTTGCAATGTGTATTTTACAGAATGCAAACTTCAAACACATGCTGTGAAATTATCTATACATATCCATAGAAATTAAGTTATATAATAGAAAATACATCATCTAATTCTGATAAACAGAAAAAACAAACTGTAATAGGATCAATATAACAGACTGGGATGAAGCAAGGAAAGTTTTTAAATGACTGGAATCACAGATATAAAAATGCTGCACACCATTGTTCTTGCAGCATTTCCAAATGTATTTAGTATATCAGTTTCTGTTAAAAAGCAAGAAGAAAGTTTACTCATATTAAATTTATGCATTTCATCTATAAATGGTATCACTGAATGCCAGTTCATTGTCAGTTAGCTTACTGCCCTTTAATTCAGCCCATTGTGACAGTACTGTCTTACAACAGAAGAATGGAGACTGTATCTCTCCAGTGTCATGTAGTCAACTAGTTTAAGAGCAGAAAGTAGTTATTGTTGACAGTGACATCTGCACTCTTCAACTTGGAATAAATTTTATGGCTGAGACAAAAGAATTACAGTTATAAAACAAAAACAGACTGAAAACAATTCATTTCACTCTATTGCACATAAATAACTTAAAACTCTATTCTGCCATCAAAATAGTTTCGTGGTGGAAGCTGCAGCAAATTCTGATAATTATGCAGTAAATTTCTGAATACACACATGGTACACCTTAAATAAATATTCTTACATGTTTAGTTGTGTTTGTTGAAATAATAACACTTTAAAGAAAGGAGAAAGATGAAAAATTAAGAGTATGTATACACTTTTACAAACTCAGGACTGTATTAAACAGTTTAAAGTAAACTAAACTGTATGAAGATAAGAAATTTTGTGAAAAACACAGCTGAAGTAAGAATTATAACCGGCTGTGTTATTTGTGTACATTTACAGAAACTGATCTTCTAGTTTGTCTACACAAACTTAAGTTTATTTAACAAAACTCATACCAAAATTTCAAGTTTAAAACAAAATAGAATGCACTTATAGGAATGGGCGAGGCAAGAATGAAAATATTGATGTCTTAAGCAATTTTTGAAATAATCCATTTCCTGTAAAATGGGACACTGCATAAAAATACATCATGCTGGTCTACACAGACTTCAAGCCCCTATCATTTTTTTTTCCTCACAGATGGCACAACTGAGGCACAGAACACAAAAGGTGATGTGCAGTAATTATAATTTCTTGTCAGTATCAAGGTAACAAGAAAATTATGCATATGCAGTCAATCCTCAATATATTGCCACTGTTTGTTCACCACAATTTGTGGTGGTATATCAAGGACAAGAGTACATTGAAATACTGTATAACAGGAAATTTCTGTTCAAAGACTTTCATGGGTACTAAGAGAGGAAGCTGCTATATCAGGGACACTGTATTTATAAATGTGCGCTTCAATCCTTCACATTCATTGACAATAGGCATTTCTTTCTAATAACATTACAGGGTCTAGTTCAGAGACAAGAAATGTGCAGGATTTCAAATATTTGAAATTTATGCAACCCTACTCAGAATATGAGGGAAAGAGATCTAATGATAAAGAGAGAGAGAGAGAGAGCAGTAAATACACTAAGTTTAATTACGTGAAACACACTGTAATCTGCACAGGAGATATAAATGGAAAATTTCACTAAAATTAGATTCAGTCTCTGACTTATATCTTTCTTGTGAAGAAGAAATACAGAGAATTTGCCATATATGTGTATGTTTCATGTTCTGTGTTACTACTATGTGTAAGTTAAGAGCAGCATTTGGATGTATAATTAATTATAATTTTCGTTTATTGAAGAAAGCAGTTTATTTGTTTGATTATTCGCAAGAAGTATGTGTATTATGTCAATGGTTGAGAATGTCCAGTACTGTATAAGTAGGCAAACCAAGCTCTCAGAGCATGACTGCATACATAAATTGAGGCAATTTTTTGTGTTGTAAGTTTTGTACCAAAATCAAATTTTAGAAGACAATAAAAAACAACATGTTAATTTCTGGCAGACATACTTCGACTGTGACCATAATTAGGTAAACAAATACTTAACGGTCCTGCAGGACTGCATATTAATTAAATTTGTGCTCTTCTAGAAATACTTTTCTGCTTTCCTTCTGTGTGGAGCTGACATGGCCATTTTAGAAACGCATTTTATAAAGATTCAAACAAAAGAAGCAGCTGTCAGTTCCTATTAAAATACTGAAAACGAAATTAAATGTGGAGTTGAAAATTTAAATTACCTTTGGTGAGAAACAGCAACATAATAGGGAGCTGTAACTTCTCAGTTGGTACTACCGGAGATCCGGAGAATTTCTCAGTTAGATATCTCATTATTAGGGTTCAAATTGTGTCCTTTAATAAAAGACAGTAGAAGCATTTTCTGGTGACTTCACATTCCAGTGTAAATGATAAAATCTTCTTTAATGACTGTTAACATACAGAATATACCCTATACAACTTGTGGGTTTATATGCAGATCATTTTGCTATGATAGTTTTAATTCCTAACGAATAAGAGGAAGAGAATTATAGAATTATATAGAAATTACAACTCTACTGCACAACTGCTACCTCTACGATAAGTTGTTTAGTGTCAATGATCATTTGGGTGGTGACAGGATGAAAATTTATAAACACTGGTCACATGTGTGTAGCAACATTCAGACTATAATTTAGCATTAATGGCAAAGAGTGGTACTGTTGTGTTAGAGTACATGTTAAAAAATGTTGTTTGTTTGGAGCTCAAAATGGATTATTCTGTCTTTGTTAAACTTTAATGAAACATGTGATGTGAATTCTACCACTTTACTCATAAAGTCCTTTAACAAGTAATGCTATTGTACTTGTACAATCTCGTCACAACAGTCAACAAGTAATGCTATTGTACTTGTATATCCTCATCACAACAGTTGGCAAGCACTATTTTCATCGAGAACTTTCTCCTGGGTAGATGACAGAATGGTAAGATAAATCATTCTCACTTTACTGCAGTGATGGATACCACAGAATACATTGAATATCAAACTTTTAATACCACTTCTTTTACTAAGAAGCAAATATATATGAAAGAGAAACTTGTTTTCATGCCCACTGCCATCTCTCTAGCAATGATGTGCATATATTTATGATATTTAATTCATGTAAAACTGGGACTAAAGTCTAACATGTTTCTGAGTAATATTTGTATTATTAAAGGTGTGGAAGCATTCTGGGTACCTTGCTGATCTTCAGAAACAAAATTAATGAGACTTCTATATGTGCTTAAATACAGATAATGTTTGATAATATTAATTATGTAACTGACCACAAGGTGTGTATTCTCAGACATACAAAACATAAAACAACTGTCTACAGGAAGAGACAATCACAGAATTATCCCGGTATGACAGTATCATATTTAAGTTTGGGGGATGTGCAGGAAAGACATGAAATTTCCTTTCTCCATTAAATTTAAATGCAACACATGTACTTAATTTTAGATTGTCAGGTATAAAGTAATAGGAGGTAATTTTAGCATGTGAAGGAACTAAAGAATTAACATGGGACTAATGTATGGACTGGCAATAAAGTCATCTTTGGTAATTAGCTCTGTGAATGTGGGTGATAGCCTCAGATGACTTTGTTGCATATAGTCACCATGAAAGCTTCAAACTACATGTATTAATTTGTTTATAAATATAGGTTTTATGAATGATATCTACAACATTCATCCAGTTAATAAGACAATGATATGGCTGTAGAACAGGTTTCTGTCTTTGACTAAATTTGATACAGTACTTACAGACAGTACATTATTCAGGAGACAGATGCATATGTAGCAAGACATAAACTACTAATCTACTTTTTGATTTCTGTCTCTTCGTTTTAAAAATTTACTACACAGTGTTATTTATTTTAGAATGACATTGCATAAGAATCTAAACATATATTCACTAAGCTGAATTATCTGATATTTTGCATAGGCATTCATGTTTAAAAATAAAGTGTTCCATCTTTCCAAGTTTAGTTGGAACAAAACCACAAACGTTCCTTTATACAAATTTACAGCCTGTACCAATTATAACAAATGCTAAACTAATAAAAATAGAGCAGGGTTACCATGAAGAATTCACATTTTCATGGCTGTGGGTTGTCCCAAAACTGGCCATGTACTCCATTCAAGTGGTTTTCATTGAATATATATTAACGAAGTCCATGAATTAATAGTTATATCTGTGATATGAAAATCAATAGAGGGAAATTTGTTTTACTGGTACACAAAACTGCCTTTTAAAAGCTCCAACTGACACAGTTATAAAGATATTCTTTCAGAGTACTAATAAGTATGCTTGTCATGCTGAACATAGCAGGGTCAGGACTAAGATTTTTGTATGCAAGAGGAAGTTTCAAAAGTTTGCTCATCTATTTTTATTTATGTAACATAAATAAAAATAAACAAAGAGGTGACTGGACCAGCCACCTGGAGCAATGCCTTAAAATCTAAAATAAATGGTAATTCTAGAATTAGTGAGAATATTATAGGGTTCATTTGCTTCACTTTTTTCTGCTTTAGATCAATGAGGTTTTAGGTTTCAATGCTTGTACTTTAATGACTTAATTACGAGCTAAAATGCTGCATTCTTAGTGACACTTAAGTGTTAATCATAATATTTCATGGTGAAGTATGCTTGAAACATCCAAAGACACCATTGGTGAGGTCTGACAAGAAACAAGTATTCATTGCACAGTAGCAAGTGTTAGAGTGTACAAATGCGAGTGACCATGCACAAGCAGTTTCATGTAAAACCATACCCACTGTACTGTTGAATTCTCGCGATGAGCAAGTTCAACAGTACATCTCAGTGTAATGACTAGACTACACACTGGATGACCGGGGCATCATGGTTTGATTTTCAGCATTGTCAAGAGATATATATCTTCTCCTAATCATGTAGAATGGCTCTGGAGCCAAACTGGTTTCCTATTCAAAGGATACATTGGCTCCTTTCCCACTGATAAAGTGACTCTACCAGTGCTGAGGTTAAGAATGGGTGGAGGCATACCTCCATTCCCCAAATTCCTTCATTTTGTGCACAAAGACAACTTATCTTTTACATACCTTTGTCCAAAACCCTTTAGTTTTTCTGATTAGTACAACATTGTTTCACTGAACATTTATGCTGAAATAGTATTAGTTTATATTTTTGAACTTAGTATGGTTTTAAGCAGCAATTAATGTGCCAGAGGAATCCATCCCATTGAACTATGCAATATTCTGATGCATATTAAATACAGTAAAATTACATAACAAATTGGGCATGTATGGCAGTGACTCTAAAATTAGGAACAAGAGAGCTAGAAGACACAATACAAATTATGCTAAATATCTGCCTCCAATTGTCATAAATTCTTATTACAATTATACTGGCATTTAATCCATTCAGACAAGGAGCCTAATTTTATAAATATTCATCTCTGATCCATATATAAACTACAGTGTGGAACTGTACTGAAGGTACACTAATGAGTTAAATGAATTAAAATCATATTTGAAGATTAATGTCTTGTGGTATGTGACGCCATGTAGTCTGGTGGAAGTTTACCAAAGTTTCAGAGAAATGTATTCTTCTTTACAGGACAGAGAGGCAGCACACTTCTCTGAAATGTGGGCAAATTTATACCAGAAAACACAGTGCCACATCCTGGAAGACAACAGTTTCCAAATTCACCATTTTGAGAAACTGAAACCTGGCAAAAGAACATTTGTTTTAGGTTAAAAATGGCATTAGTTTTCAAGAGAGTCCTGGCATACAAAATACACTCTGAACAATGAAATTAATGTGAAAATGAATTTACAGTGATAATGACCATCATGCTATATATATAAATATATATATATATATATATATATATATATGTGTGTTTTGTAAGTTAGCAGTCAGAGATGAAAGTAGTTAAAAAGAGCAACTTAAGATATGATAGCAGTAACTAGCAATGGAATGGATGCTCTGGACAATATTACATGTACACCTCGGCTACAAATAATTTCTTGGTGTACCTCCAAATAGCAACATTACTTAGTGCATGTTCTTATATTTGGAAGTTCATTTTCTAAGTTTAAATGTGTCCATCACTCAAGAACTTTTCAGGTTAATTAGTTTACATACTGTAGATGAAGCTTGTTTCTACAGGCAAAAGTTGCACATGCATGTGATCTTTTACCCAACCATTTTTATTGTCCACCTTGAATAATCACGATGATAATCACAAATTCCCTTTGATGTTTCGACTGGCTGTATTCTAGTGATAATATAGGCATATTTCTTAGCTATTAAGTTTGTAATGGACAACACTTATGGATACATAACTGACAAAAATATACATTAGCAAGTTCATGTTTTAAAGTAAAATATGAAACCTCTCTTGTATAACATTTCTAATTGGCTTTGTTTATAATATGGAACTAGGGGTTTAAACTCTCTAGTTACTATGGGGTTGGCAGCCTTATATTAAGTTGAGATAATATTTTATTATCCAGAACCAGGAAATTTAAACTTTCATAGCTCTACAGGGATGGCAGCCATATTTTAACTGGTGGTAACAATAACATTATGGAAAAAATTTAGTGTTCAACCAGATGAATCACCCACGTGCAACGCTGCAGAAATGTAAAGCATGGCTGGTAATGGTTAAAAAGTGTTTGTGAAGATCTGTTAGAATCATACAAGGCCTAAAGACACGCAATAATTTATTACATAGCCATGTAACATTTTTTTTTTTATGTACCACAAGGACAGGAAATTCCACGTACAAGTCTTAGAACAAGTATATTATTCATTTGGAAGATTGTGCCGTTATAGTATGGCAAAACATTAATTACGATTACTGACACTGTAACGACAGGATTTACCTTTTCAAGGAGAGAACATTTATTTTGATTGTCAGCAGCTGACTTGTTGACTACCGCTAGAAGTAGGGAAGGCTTACTTGATGCAGAGGTTGCACCTTTCAGTTATATCTCAAACAACATACATATGTGCATCACAAATATATATTGTATTTACAAGTAATTTATTGGAAGGTTATTTAAATTGGCCAATGGGTACCAGCCCATTGTATTTAATTGCACTACTGACTCAAATGACAACATGGAAAGGTGCAGATAGGAAATAGTAATATTAATAAAAATATTGACAAAACCAGACATATTATACTCACACAAGGAAATGAGATATTTTAACTTTCCCTTGAATGTGTTAATAATGACACACTGTTGCGTGAGACTGAAGGAATTTGGACACTTTGAATAAATACAAAATGGGTGATATAAAAGCAAATGGCAGTTACTTAGAACTAAAGCAATAATCAAGGATATGAATCTTGGGTTTTTGATGGCCATGAGAGTGAAGATTATGGATGGGTACACATCTAGAAACTGCATGGCATCACATCCCATCTTAATTACAGAACAATTCAGGGAAAAACAACTGAAACAAATAACTACAATATGAAATAGTTTTGAAAAAAATGTTTTATGTTTGAAAAAAGATTCAGATAGTACTTCTGATGTCACTTTCAGTAATGATGTTAAAATTAATTTCCAGAAAAAAAAAAGGAAGAAGGAAATAAAAGGAAAATGAAAAAATAAATAGTAATGATAAGAACAACACTTTATTATGTATAAAACTACATCTCTGGGCTATCTATGCATGTAAATTATTGTTTTGGAAGTAGTTTGGAATATAGTTAAGTATGTATTATTCATTTGGAGCCTAGAATCATATATTTCATCCTCATCAAGTGTTATAATATACATTTCTTGGGCCATGATACCACATTAACTGTTAAATGGTTATTTGTGATATTTTGGAGATGGTATTTGTCCATGTCGCACCTAACCCTTTAGCTAATTAATAATACTTCTGAAATATCAAAAATCTTTATCTAATTGACTTCATAATTGTTTTACATGCAAATTGTGGTAATCTCCCCAGTCACTCTCACTATGAAATAATATTGCTGATAATACATCCCATCTTGGTCCCTGACTTCCCACAACAGTGGTTTACAGAAAGATGCTATAATGAAATGTGTACAAACATAACTAAAAGTAAGGTAGCAATGTCTAAGTAATTGCTATGTTACTGTATTCCAATGTAGTAAGCAGTTAAAAAATCACTCTTAACTTTTATAAAACATATTGACCAAAATAATAAATAGTTTTCATCTAAAAGTTTTCGTATCAATAAACCCACATTACAGCATTATCCTGAATCAGGAATTACATTTATATGGCAGTTGTAAGGAAACCCAGGATTACAAACATCAAGCCTGTAATTCTCTAACTTGAACTAATGTTTTTAATAGCCACTTATTTATTCAATAAATGTTATTAGAAAAACAATTTTTGAATTAGACTTTGCATTTCTTCAGAAAATGGGGAAAAAATTATTACAGTGTCTATTTTAAAGACAAACAGGTATGACACCCAACACAGAACCTTGCCAGCAACTGCCAACAAGGCAATAATGCCTGACCTGAGGTTCCACAATATTCCTAAGCTTCAACAAACCCAGACAAAGATAAACTGTGCCATCAGAACATTGAACTGTTTCATTCCAAACCTCATCAAAAACACAAGGGATATCAAATGAGCATCTCTTGGGTTTGACTTGTCTGGTTCTTCCAAGTGAAAGGAAATGCATGTTGGAGTCATTAGGTAAGGACAAACCGAGGGTACCAGCCCATCTGTGTCTGCACCGACACCAGGAAAGTGACAGTGAGGTAGAAAATAGTAAGTGGTGGAATATGTCATGGAGAATCATTTGAATCAGAACCGAGGCTGTGAATGGGGAAAAGCGGGTACCAGCCAATAGTGAGGTGGGTCAATTGTATCTTGTCCAGTGCAACTTCTGCACCACCAAGTCCTTGGTTGTGTTCAAACCCTTTCTGCCGTTCCCACAGCATGACAAGCAACGAACGGCCCAGCACATCACATGCTGAGTAGCGTAGAGTTTGGCGATACTCAGGGTCACTGCTGTGTCTCACCACTCTTGTCTTTCTCTTCTGTAGCCACCGATCACCATCTCGAAGGTATGTCTTCACATATGTGTCTGTATCAACAGTCATAGAACTGTCACAAACATATATAATGGATAAGTGTATTATAAAAAGCATTTCATGTTAATGAAATCTGCAGTCAACTGCAAGCACACCAAACAGGCTTAACCTAATTCTGTGTTCATTCACTTAACTCTTCAGTATAAGAGGTCAAGTTTATCCAATCAGTGACACAATCACACATATTTATGGACAGATGGGAAAGCCCTGTCACTAAACTGACAGGCTATGGAATGTACGTTGCAATTCGTTTCCTGGCCAGGCAGGAACCTCACTCTTTGCCATTATTCGTACAATTACTCTTCCTTCTGCCCTATGTTGGCCCGTGCTTCCCTGGTAGTCCACCTTGTTGTCTTGTCAGAGTGCTGACTATGCTACTGTAGCTCCATCAGGTGGGGTGGTGAGGCTTGTTGCCTGTTGTTTTTGTGTGGAACTTGTCTCTTATGTTAAGGAAAGAACATTACATTGAGGGTATTTATAATTTTTATCATTGCACCATGCATTTTGAAATTTATGTAGTTCACTCACCAACAAATGCACTATTTATTAACTTGGTTAAAAGTATTAAATTTACATTAAAATACACAAAACTATTGCTCCTACATGTTTCGGTGTTTAATGACCATAACCAAGTTAATAACTAGTACTTTTTTTGTGAGTGAACTATGTAAATAAGGAAGATACATGGGCCTGGAGATGGAGAAGACTTCACTATGATAAGTTATATGATCTGAGCTCCATACCAAACATTATTAAAATGATCAAAGCAGGAAGGAAGAGATGGACTGGG
>Ga0209755_10005795_pt1 | contig 13885 bp, 13 predicted proteins | sample TergutCo191P1_FD_187301 | JGI IMG/M metagenome (GOLD analysis project Ga0209755, IMG submission 187301) | Cornitermes sp. P1 segment gut microbial communities from Petit-Saut dam, French Guiana - Co191P1 (SPAdes) (version 2) | ecosystem: Host-associated > Arthropoda: Insects > Digestive system... | reverse complement strand
CCACTAATTATCACGGAATGGCACGGATTTTTTTTTCTTTCTCCAAGCATTTCGTGTAAATCCGTGTAAATCCGTGGACCATGTATTCCTTTCCTTAGACAACCAATTCGTCTTCGCCGGCTCTTGCAACAACAATTTCGCCTGTATCTTCTAAGTGCCTGATAATCGAAACGATCTTTTGCTGAGCTTCTTCAACGTCTTTTAAGCGTACAGGACCCATGTACTCCATGTCTTCCTTAAGCATACTCGCGGCGCGTTTTGACATGTTCTTGAAGATCTTGTCCTGAACTTCCGAGTCGACAGACTTAAGCGCTTTTGCAAGTTCCTGCGAATCGACTTCGCGCATAACTTTCTGAATGGCGCGGTCGTCCAGCATAACGATGTCTTCGAATACGAACATTCTCTTCTTGATCTCTTCTGCAAGTTCCGGGTCTTCGTCTTCCAAAGCTTCGATAATCTGCTTTTCAGATGCGCGGTCAACAAGGTTAAGAATTTCAACGATGCTTTCAACGCCGCCTGCAGCCGTGTAGTCTTCGCTTGACAGTGACGAAAGTTTTTTCTCTAATACGCGTTCAACTTCGCGCAATACTTCAGGCGAAGTTCTGTCCATTGTAGCAATACGGCGCGCAACATCGCTTTGCACTTCGTTTGGAAGATTCTGCAGAATGATTGACGCCTTGTTTGGTTCAAGGTACGCAAGAATAAGAGCGATCGTCTGCGGATGTTCCTGCTGAATGAAGTTCAAAAGATGCGCAGGGTCTGTTCTGCGAATAAAGTCGAACGGACGAACCTGCAAGCTTGATGTCAAACGATTGATGATGTCGATTGCTTTCTGGCTTCCCAAAGATTTTTCCAAAAGCTCTCTTGCATAATCGATACCACCTGTAGAAATAAACTGATTTGCCATCATCAGTTCCTGGAACTCCTGCAATATCGCGTCCTTCTGCTCTGCGTCGATTGTTTCTAATCGCGCAATTTCGAAGGTGAGAGTTTCGATTTCGTCTTCACGCAGATATTTGAATATCTCTGATGATATTTCCGATCCTATTGTTACTAAAAATATGGCGGCTTTCTGGCGTCCTGTGTATTCCTTTACGCCTTTTTTCTTTGAGCCGCCTACTATTGCGTTTGGTGTTAATGACTTTGCCATAAATTATTCCTCCAACAGCCATGTTCTGATAAGCTGGGCAGCATCTTCGGGATGCTCCTTTGCCAAATTGATGGCGCTTTCCATCAATTCCATTCTTGAGCGTTCTTCCATAGAAATGGATACGTCCATTCCTTCTTCTTCCGCCGCGGCCATTGCACTCTCGCGCATCATCTGTTCGCGTCTTGCTCTTTCTTCTTCTGCAAGCCGTTTCCTTCTTTCCATCTCGCGAGAGATCATTCTAAACAGCATAAATCCAAATAACAATAATGTCAAACCGATAACAAAAACCAATATTGTAGTCTGCATTTGTTTTCTTTTAAAATATTCAGCATCTTCAGCTCTGAATTCCAATGTTCTGTCGACAGGAATATTTGTAACTACAACAGAATCTCCTCTTGCAGAGTTATATCCAATTGCGCCGCGAATATATTCATCAGTCGCGCGAATAACTTCAGGAGGAACGGGAGTGTATTCTCTTTCTATTAAACCATTAGGAAGAACAATCGGGTTTCTTTTTGCGTCATATTTTTTTTCCCAAACGCCGTCAATATTTACAGAAACAGTTACTTTATCTAACGAAGGACTTCGCTCTTCCTGTGTTTCACTTTTATTAATCGCTTCATTTTGCGTGTTGGTTGCCTGCTGCATTCTTCCGTAAAGATTACTCATGTCTTTAAATGCGGGAGGCGTATGTCCTTCGGTTCCGCCAGGTCCCTCGGGATTAAAACCTGTTCCTTCCCATAATGTTTCTGATGTAGATTTTGAAAGCGTTACAGATTCCATCAAAATTGAATCGTCATATGGAAGACCGGGAGTCCTTGGCTTCATTGTGAATGGAAAATGTTCCGTTGTGCTTATGCTCTTTTGAGACATATCCATTTCAACTTTTATATTTAGATCTCTTACGCGATCCGATGAAAATGTTTGTTGAAGAGCCGTTAATATTTTTTCCCTGTAATGAGTTTCCAAATTTTTAATTTGCCTTTGTTCCTGATTGATTAACGCAAGTCTGTCAGCCGCAGCCATGCCTTCAAAATCATTTAATTGGATACCATTATGATCGCTAATTGTAATATTTTCTGGCGCAAGCCCTACAATTGAATATTGTAAAAGTTTTTGAATGCCTTCGATTTTTTTCCTGTTTTGCGGAGAAATCGTAATATCGCTTCCCGGTTTTGGAATAATAGTAACGCTTGCGGTTACTGGGTGCTGTTCCGATCTAAAAAGTCTGTCAGGAGGCCATCCAACCTGCAGCATTACATTATCGATATCGTCAATTGCCCTAAGGTGTTCAACTATCATCCTTTCCTGTGCGCGGCGCAAATTGACATTGCGTTCAAAGTCTGTTAATGTCCAGCGTTCCCTGTCAAAAATATCCCAAGGGTCAACTCCACTGGGAATTAAATCTTCCCTAAAAAGAATTGCTCTCATGCGTCTTGCAGTTGCGGTATCCCTTACCTGTACAAGACCTGTAGGCGTAACCGATACTTCGACATCTTCCTGACTAAGACGCATAACAATTCTGTCAAGCGCATCTTCGTCCCTTATCGGAGCGCTAATCACGGACACCATTATAGGTGATGCTGATACTCGAAAGAGCGCGGCAACTCCAACGACCACGACTAAAACTACTGCAGCGAAAATGAGTCGCTGGGTTCTTGACCAGTTTGCCCACAGCGCAGTAGCTTTGGTTAACAATTTTTTGAAAAATTCGTTCATTATCCCCTCCCAAAGGAATTAATTACCTAGTATTGATTAAATCTCTCCAGCCTTGAACAAGTCTGCTTAAAATATTTCGCGTCACTCCGAGCGCCATACTAGCCTCGGCCTGCGCGATTGTTATGTCATGAATATCAACAGAACCGGGATTTATTATCGCTTCTTTCTGTAAATCGCTTGCGCTTAATTGCGCGCCCGAAACTTTATCAAGCGCTTGAAGCATCACGTCCTCAAAAGTTCCCGCTCTTGTAATACCGTTTGCGCCGATTGTGTCGCGCAGATTTAAAATATTATTTCCGCTTCTCGAATACGGACTGTCAGGCGGCAGCATATGCCTTGCGTCTGTACGAGTCATTTTTGCAGAATAGTCTAATCTAGCTCCAGCAGGAACAAACGCTTCATTTCCAAATACTTTCATAATCCCCTCCCCAATTCCTTATTTCTTATTTCTTATCTCTTATTTCTCATTTATCTCGCGCCTATATCCAATGCGCGCTGGAACATCATCTTTGATCCTTCGATTATCGCTGCGTTAGCTTCATACGATCTTGAAGCTGAAATCATGTCAACCATTTCTGTTACAACATCAACGTTGGGCATTTCAACATAACCTTCATGCGGTCCTGTAAGAATCGCGTCAGGATGAGTAGGATCATAAACATATCGCGGTTCTGTTGATCGATCTTTTTGAACTTCGACAACACGAACGCCTCTTCCAATACCGTTATCCATGGTGTCGGGAAGAAACGGAGATCTCCAATACGGACTTTCTACCATCGGTCTCATTACAACTCTGCTTCTTTTAAAAGCTCCGCCTTCTGTCGTTCTTGTTGTGTTAACGTTCGCCATGTTATCTGCAATTACATCAAGACGCATCCTGTTTGCAGTAAGTCCTGTAGACGCAATATTTATTGAACTAAAAATTCCCATTTATTAACCTCTCAAAACCTGATTTACCTGACTAAATTCAAATGCAGCAGCCTGTGTAAAAAGCGTATAGCTCATCTGGTTTTGCGTTGCAAGCATGAATTCTTTTTCCGGGTCTACATTGTTCCCGTTATTGTTATATGTAGTTGTGTAATCAAGAACGCGCCTAATTTGCACATCGCGATAATCCCTTTCTTTAAAGTTGGGTATATGTCTTTCGTCAGTTCTGGCTAGTTCCAAAGCAGGTCGTTTCCTTTCAGAATCAAGCGCTCTTTTAAGTTCACTTTCAAAGTTGACTTCTGTTCGCTTAAAATTGGGAACATCGGCATTTGCCAAGTTGTTGGCTATAACCTGACGGCGGACAGTGCCTGTATCCATCGCGCGGTGGAGCAAATCAATTGTTCTTGCAAAAGTATTCATAAAAACCTTCCTCAATTTCAAATTTCGGCAAAAATCAACCCTCTCTTTACAGAATGTACCTTCCCAAATCCTGGTCTTTTACGATATCGGCAAGCTTTTCATTGACATAATCAACGGTTATATCGATGTTTGCAGGCGCAATATCCGAGGCTTCAAACGACAGCTCTTCCAGAAGCGTTTCCATAATGGTATGAAGCCGCCTTGCCCCGATATTTTCAAGCTTCGAGTTAACTTCCGCCGCAAGAGCCGCCAAGTGCTCGATTGCTTCGCTTTTAAATTCGAGCTTTACGTTTTCTGTTCCAAGGAGATCCGTGTATTGCTTTATAAGCGCATTCTTTGGTTCTGTTAAAATACGCAAGAAATCGTCCTTACCTAAAGAATCGAGTTCTACGCGAAGAGGGAAACGACCCTGAAGCTCGGGGATTAAATCCGAGGGCTTACTTACATTGAAGGCGCCAGCCGCGATAAATAAAATATGATCTGTGTTGACAGGTCCCCACTTGGTATTTACAGTCGCGCCTTCAACGATTGGGAGAATGTCGCGCTGAACACCTTCTCTGCTGACATCGGGTCCGCCGCCCCTGTCGCCTTTTACCGCTATCTTGTCAATTTCGTCAATAAAGATAATGCCTGTCTCTTCCACGCGCTGCCTTGCCTCTTCGCTGACTTTATCCCTGTCTACAAGTTTTTCAGCTTCATCTGCAATTAAAATTTCTTTTGCGCGCGGAACCGAAACAACCTTTTTCTTTGAACCGCCCGATAACATTCCTGCAATCCCAGAAAGGCTCGCTTCCAAATCTTCCATGCTGCCGCCCATCATTTCAAATGACGGGAAACTCGGGCTTTGTCCTACGGTAAGCTCCACTGTTCTGTCATTTAGTTTCCCTTCATGAAGCATGACCCTAAGCTTTTCCCTTGTCGCTTTAAATTTGTCATCGCTTTCTTTTGTTTCTTCATGCGCCGCTTCGTTTATGTTATCGTTTGCATCGTTAAGATTGTCTTCGATCTGTTCCTGATTTCCTTGCTTCATCTGCGGAATTCCAAATTGCAAAGTTGTCGCAATGATCCTTGAGTTTGAATTTTCTGGATTAATCGAAAACGTACCCATAGGTCCCATTACAGGGCTTTGCTTCGGTTTTGTTTTTTGTTTCTTTTCGTTTGTGGGAAGCAATAAATCAAGGAGCGCTTCTTCTGCTCTTCTTTCGGCTTCCTGCGTTACGGCTTCCTGCATTTCCTGTTTTACCATCTGGAAACCTGCCGCCATTAAATCGCGCACCATTGATTCAACATCACGCCCGACATACCCAACTTCCGTGTATTTTGTCGCTTCAACTTTAATAAAAGGAGAGCCTGCAAGTTTTGCAAGACGGCGCGCAATTTCTGTTTTACCGACGCCTGTTGGTCCTATCATTAGAATATTTTTTGGCGCGATATCTTCGCGTACCTCAGGATCAAGCTTTAACCTTCTTATTCTGTTGCGAAGAGCTACAGCGACGGCTCTTTTTGCTTTTCCCTGCCCGACAATATATTTGTCAAGTTCTGTGACAATTTCTCTTGGAGTATAATCGCACTTTTTTTCGCTAATTAATTTTTTGTCTTCCATTTTAGTTTAATTCCTCTAATGTTATTTGCATATTTGTATAAATGCAGATATTACCTGCAATCTTTAAGCTTTTTTCTGCAATTTCCGCTGCGGAAAAATTACTTCCTTCTAAAAACGCAAGGGCTGCGGCATAAGCGTAATTTCCGCCGGATCCAATCGAAAGCGCGTTTTCCGCAGGCTCGATAACGTCCCCGGTTCCTGAGATTAAAAGCGTTTTTGAAACATCTGCCACAAGCAAAAGTGCTTCAAGCCGTCTTAAATTTCTGTCCATACGCCAGTCTTTAGCAAGCTCGACCGCCGCTCTTAAAAGATCGCCTGAGTATTCTTTAAGTTTTACTTCGAATTTATCAAATAGCGTGAAAGCGTCGGCAGTAGCTCCCGCAAAACCGCAAAGAACTTTTCCGTCCATAAGGCGGCGCACTTTTCGCGCGTTATTTTTCATAACGGTGTTACCCATTGTAACTTGTCCATCGCCTGCCATTGCAACCTTGCCGTCTTTCCTTACGGCAATAACTGTCGTAGACCTGATTTTTTCCTTCACCTCTTACTCCTTTTTGCATGCGGATGAGCTTTTGCATAAACATTTTTCATTTTTTCTATATTTACATGAGTGTAACGCTGAGTTGTAGAAATACTTGAGTGCCCCAGCATTTCCTGAACAACGCGAACGTCGCAGCCTGAGTTTACCATATGCGTTGCAAAACTATGACGCAGCGAATGGGGATGAATATTTTTTCCAAGCCCCGAATGTTTTGAATAACGCGAAATAATCCAGCGTACGCCAGGAACTGATATGGGCTTACCTTTCCTGTTTATAAAAAGCGAAAGTTTTTTTCCGTCTGTTCCTTCCATCCTTAAACGGGCTTTTCTCTGCGGAAGATATTCTGCTATTGCTTCTTTTGTCTCATCGGAAAAGAAAACCATTCTTTGCTTGCCGCCCTTTCCCGTTATTTTTGCTTCTTCCATGGAAGGAGAAATATCTTTCATATTTAAACTTACAACTTCGCTTACGCGAAGCCCTGCAGAATACATTGCCATTATTAAAGCCTTGTCTCTTACAGGCCAAAGAATGCCTGCGGTATCAGGAAGAGACGCAAAATCCGCCATCTCGTCTTCCCATAAAACAGACGGAAGTTTGACAGGCGTTTTAATATTATGAATCGAATAGCAAGGATCGTCTTTTCTTTTTTTAAACCGGATCATCCAGCGGTAAAAACCGCGAACAGAAGACAAATGCCTGTTTACGCTTGTTGCCGCCATGCTCTCCGCTGTTAAATCGGCAATGAATTTTTGCACTTCAAACCCTTGAGCGTTTTCGGGTATTATGTTGTGATTTTCACAATAGTTTGCAAACCTAAAAAGATCATTTCTGTATGCTTCCAATGTTCTTGGCGAAGCTCCCTTTACTGCGTGAAGATACTGCAAATATTCATTAACCACACTCATTCTTCGCCTCCGTCTTCTACCGCATGCAAATAATCGCATTCAGGGTTTATGCAAACCTTATGCGTACCGTTTTTCTTATCGAATTTTTCTACCATGAAAAATCCGCACTTGGGACAATCCTGATTAATCGGTTTATAGTGACTGATAAAATCACACTCGGGATAATTTGTACAGCCGTAAAATTCCCTGCCTCTTCCTTTATTTTTTCTTGAAACAACATCACCATCGCATTTTGGACATTTTGCCAAAGGAATAGATTTTGTATTTCTGCATTCGGGGAATCCTGAACATGCAAGAAAAAATCCAAAGCGTCCCAGTTTTTTTAAAAAGGGTTTTCCGCATTTATCGCAAGTATGTTCTGTTACTTCATCCAAAGTCCCTTTGTACGATTCAATAGTTTTACTTACTTCGTCTACGGTAGATTTAAACGGATCCCAAAATTCTCTTATCATTTCGGGCCAGCTCACTTTGCTTTCTTCAACAGCATCAAGCTTGGTTTCCATTGTTGCGGTAAAATCCGCGTCTATATAAAGCGGGAAATGTTCAATTAAAACTTCATAAATTAATTTTCCAAGAACAGTAGGAGCTAGCTGCTTATTTGATCTTGTAACATAATAACGATCAAGCAGCGTAGAAATAATTGCCGCATATGTAGAAGGGCGTCCTATTCCTTTTTCTTCCAAAGTGCGCACGATTGTCGCGTCAGAATAACGCGCAGGTCCCTGAGTAAAATGCTGATCGCTTCTGAATTTTTCTACATTTACTTTTTCATTTAATTTTAAAGCAGGATACGAACCGCCGTTTTCATCTTTTGAAAAAAGAAGTTTTATTACTTTATAAAAACCCTTTTCGATCAATTTGCTTCCTGATACGCGGAAAAGCCCTTCGTCATCGCCTGCCTTTACTTTGATATCTACAGTTACGGTTTTACTTCTTGCGTTAGTCATCTGACTTGAAACAAATTTTTCCCAAATAATTGTATATAAGCGAAGCTGATCTTTATTTAGATATTCTTTAATAGAGTCGGGCGTATATTCAATATATGTAGGTCTGATGGCTTCATGCGCATCCTGGGAATTTTTATTTACCGCGTATTCAATCGGCTTTTCAGGCAGTTCATTAGGGCAATTTTTTCCAAGCCATGTGCGTACTTCTTCCAAGGCGGTATTTGAAATACGAACGCTGTCTGTACGCATATATGTAATTAAACCAACGCGTGACGCTCCAATTTGAACGCCTTCATAAAGACCTTGCGCTACCTGCATAGTCTTACGCGAAGTAAAACCAATGCGGTTTGCCGCGGTTTGCTGCAATTGCGATGTTGTAAAAGGCGCTTTGGGGCGGATTGTTTTTTCAGTTTCGCGCATATCGGAAACAACGCAATCATTATTTTGAATTTTTTCGATAATTGATTTAACTTCCGATTCATTTTTAAGATCAGGTTTACTGTTATTCCAATGCATCAGCTGAGCTGTGTACAGCGTTTTTCCGGCTTTAAAATCCGCTTCCAGAGTCCAGTATTCATCTGGTATAAAACTTTCAACTTCTTTTTCCCTTTCGCAGATAAGACGAAGCGCTACAGATTGAACCCTTCCTGCGGAAAGTCCGTTCTTTACTTTTTTCCATAGAAGCGGAGAAAGATTATATCCAACAAGCCTGTCTAAAACTCTGCGCGCTTTTTGAGCCGCAACTTTTGCTTCGTCTATTGTGCGCGGATTTAATACAGCATCATTCACAGCCTGCGGAGTAATTTCGTTAAAACTTATTCTCTCTATCGGAACTTGGTCTGTTTTGGCGTTAATAGCATTTCGTAAGTGCCACGCAATCGCCTCTCCCTCGCGGTCATTATCACACGCAAGCAGCACTTTGCCAGACCTTTTTGCGTCCATTTGTAATTCTTTTAATATTTTTGCCCTTCCGCGAACTGTAATATATTCAGGCTCAAAATTATGATCAACATCAATTGCTGTTCTGGATTTTGGCAGATCGATTAAATGTCCCATTGATGCTTTTACATTGTAACTGGGACCCAAGTATTTTTCGATTGTTTTAACCTTTCCCGGAGATTCTACAATAACAAGAATTTTTTTATCCTGTTTTGCTGCCTTCTTCTTTGGGGCGCTCTTTTTTACAGTTTTCTTAGCTGCCATAATACATCCTTACAATTCAATATTTAAAAAATCCGCCATAGAAGAGACAAGCTTGGCTTTTCCAATCATTTCTTCTTCATTTTTTATGTTACAAAGATGTGTCTCTGTAACCTCATTCCATCTGTCAATCACATCGCATGCGGATGTGATAATTTCCGCGCCGTCGTAAGCAAGCTTAATAGTTCCTTCCCTGTCGAAGGAATCCTCATTAACGCCCGATGATGCAACCCAAAGATCTTTCCCCTGTTCCAGAGCAAAACCTGCCGTGATTAGCGCGCCCGATTTTTTTGGCGCTTCTACAATTAAAACGCTTCTTGATAACCCGGAAATAATTCTGTTTCGCGCGGGGAATGTCCATTTGCAGGGAGGAATCCCCGGCGCATATTCGGAAATTATAGCTCCGCCCGAATCCAATATTCGTTTTGCAAGCGGCTTATTAGAATGAGGATAGACTTCGTCTATTCCGTTTCCTAATACCGCGTACCCGGGCGCGCCTGAAATTAAATTGCCTCTGTGACTCATCGCGTCAATGCCAAGTGCAAGCCCTGATATTACTGATACGCCTTTTCTTCCGATGTTACCTGCAATTTTATACGCCTGCTCCGCTGCCGCAGCGCTTGGCTTTCTTGTTCCAACCATTCCCAAAAGAGATTTTTCGGGGTTTGGAAGAATGCCTCTGTAATAAAGAACGCAGGGCGGGTCATAAATTTCCCTTAATAGCGGCGGATATTGCGCATCAGCCCATGATACCCATTTAATAGACCTCATTTTGCAGATATTATCGATTCTGTCTGCTCTGTCTCTGTACTCGCTTATATCCCAAAATTCTTTTAATTGCCGTTTAAGGATTTCTTCGATATCTCCTTTTGATTGTACAAATAATTGCTCTTCTGTGTCAAATGTCATCAAAAGCAATATCCTGTCCGTATTTTTTAAATCCGGTAAAAGAGAAATTATTAAATCCAATAAACCGCGGTTAGTCATATAACATCCCCTGAATTAAATCTTTATTAGCCATTGCTTCCCTTCTTAATTCCTGATCCCTTGTGCGCTCCAGTATTCTGTCATACAGCTCTGTTGCGCGTGAAAAATTTCTTGTCATATAATACGCTCTTGCAAGAATAAACATCGCAGAAATATCAGATGTTGATATTTGCAAATAACGTTCCAAATGAATAATCGCATCCTGCGCGCGATCTTCCAGTTCAAATGTATATAATACGCCAAGACCGTACATAGGTCTTGTGTAAGTAATATCCAGTTCTAATGCTCTAAGATAAGAATTCTCTGCCAACTTAAAATAATGTTCTCTTTCCTTTTGCGAATTAACGGAAAATCCGACAATTTCTTTTGCAACTTTTGCGGCAGACACTCCGGTAAAATAATAAAGGCTTGCATCCTGATTGCTAAATTGAATTGCTCTTTCAAAAGCGTCAAGAGCGAGTCTATCCATGTTATTATCAGCAAGCCTGATTGCAAGAATTTTCCAGTAAACTCCAGTTTGAGCGGCTTCCCTTATATTTCTTTCAATCTGATCTTCGTATAACGCTATCGCTGTTTTTAAGCCTTCTATTGTTTCAGGCGGTCCGCCGTGAGGGCTTAAGCTTGCTATGCGTTTTGCTAGTTCTCTATTCTGTCTTATGCTTCCGCTTTGATAAATGTAATATATTAAAAGCCCAACAGCGCCAAGAATTAATATTGCTATAAGAAAATCTTTTAATTTTTTCATGTTAATCCTTTGCCTGAGCTTGCCATATTTAATCTGGGAAGAAAACGTCTATGATTTTCTCTTAACACCGCAGTATTCACATGCGTATAAATTTGCGTTGTAGAAATATCCGCATGTCCCAATAATTCCTGAACGGTTCTTAAATCCGCTCCCCCTTCCAAAAGCCCTGTTGCAAAACTGTGTCTTAATGTATGAATATGCGAAGACGTTCCCGCTTTTAGCGCATGCTTTGCATAATTTTTCCAAATGCCTTTTCTTGATAATCGTTTTCCGTTTCTGTTCAGGAAAAGCGCATGGCTTTTTTCTGTCTTACCTGCAAGTATAGGACGGGTAAAACTTATGTATTGTTTTAACTCATCACCCGCTTCTTTGCCAAACAGCACAATACGCTCTTTATTTCCTTTTCCTTTTACTTTTGCAATACCGCCGTCAATATCAATATCTATAAGATTAAGGCCCGATGCTTCCGAAACGCGAAGTCCCGCAGAATAAATTAGCTCAAAAAGACATCTATCGCGTCTTCCTGCGGGATTATCGGATTCAATTAAATCCAAAAGTTCTTCAACTGCATCTTTATCCATTACTTCAGGAAGATGCATTTTCTTTTTTGGAATTTCTAAAAGTTCTGCAGGATTACTGTTTACAAGCCTTTCATCCATTGCAAACCTAAAAAATGACCTTAACGCAGAAACTGCCTTAGATACGGAACGAGGATCGATATCTTCTTTGTCTCTTCGCATAGCAAGGTATGAACTAAGATTATCAGTATTTACATTTTCCAGAGGAATATTTTCCGTTTCTAAAAATATCAGAAAACGTTTAACCTCCGAAGCATAACAATCTTTTGTTAAAATCGCTCTGCGTTCAACTGCAATTAATCTTGAACTGAACCTCGTCAGCAATTCCTTCCTGTTCAATTAAATAGTCTCCGCTGCTTCCAAAACCTGCTTTTCTTCCATGTGATAGCTGTGCTTCCTAATCACCGACGGAACATCCAAATCATCCTGATATTCTCTTTGCGGAAGATAAGAAAGATATTCAGGGCGTTTAGTCCTTTCTACCATTCTTACATATTCGTTGTAATCGATAAAATCAGAATCAACTGTTTTTACAGCGGCAGTTTGCTTTACGCCGTTATATCTTGCACCCTGAAAACCTGTAGCGATAACTGTTATCTGAATACTATTATCAAATTCAGGATCGATATTTAAACCCTGGATAATATGCGCTTCCGGATCGCATTTTTCTTTTATTGACTTTACAATGTTTTGAATTTCTACCATCGTAATGTCTTCCGGCGCTTTAATATTTACCAAAACGCCTGTTGCGCCGTCTATGCATGTATCTTCAAGGAGCGGATTATCTATTGCGCTTGCAACAGCATCCATTGCGCGGTTTTCACCTGAGCCAAAACCAATTCCCATAAGAGCATCGCCTTTGTTCTTCATGATTGTTTCTACATCCGCAAAGTCTGTATTCATAAAACCGGTTTCCGTAATAAGCTCGGAAATTCCCTGAACGCCTCTGCAAAGGACTTCGTCTGCCATAAGATACGCCTTATTCCACGAAGTTGTGTTATCAATAATTTTAAATAAATATTGATTTGGAATAACGATTAATGTGTCAACTTCTTCGCGAAGTTTTGCAATTCCTTCTTCTGCAAGCCTCATTTTATAACGGCCTTCGAATTCAAAAGGAGTTGTTACAACCGCGACAGTTAGAGCGCCAAGCTGTTTTGCAATTTTTGCAATAACCGGGGCTGAGCCTGTGCCGGTTCCGCCTCCCATTCCCGCTGTGACAAAAACCATGTCTGCGCCTTTTAAGGCTTCTGCAATTGCAACCTGATCTTCAAGCGCCGCTTTTTCTCCCTTTTCAGGAACGCCGCCTGCTCCTCTTCCGCCTGTAACCTCGGTGCCGATCTGCACTTTGATATCCGCTTTGCTTTTCTTGTTTAAATCCTGGATATCCGTGTTAGCTGCAATAAATTCAACGCCTGAAAGCCTTGCTTCGATCATGCGGTTTAACGCATTGCCTCCGCCTCCGCCTGCGGAAATCACCTTAATAACCGCCGGCACATCCTGTCTTCTTGCCTGACTCTCTGTGCTTGATGTAATTGTCTCCTGTGGCTTAAACTGAAGCACTTTTAAAACCTCAGAGCCGTCGGCCCTAAGCTGCGCGCCCGGTTTGCTCTCACATACCGCTAAAACATTCATTTCTCCCCCTCCCTTTGTTCTTTTTACAAGAACTCTTCCCTTAACCAGGTTTTTAATCTATCGATAAGAGCACCGCTCTTTTTATCTCCTTGTATTTGTCTGTTCGTTCCCAATGAAGCGTCCATGCTTCCTCTTCTGTCTCCTTCAAGCGCAAGCCCGATTGCCGTTGCGTATAACGGAGTTCTGTATTCTTCCACAAGACCGCCCAATTGTTGAGTCGGAATTGTGCATCCAAGACGCGACGGCAATTTTAAAATTTTATTTGCAAGTTCAACAACGCCTGTAAGCTGAGCGCCGCCACCTGTTAAAACTACGCCTCCTCCTAAAGGACGCGAAAGATTTAAAGTATCCAAATGCTGCTTTACAAGCTTAAATATTTCTTCCATTCTGGGTTTAATAATCGCAAGAATCTGTGAACGCGGTATCGACATAGGCGCTCTTCCGCCAATTCCGGGTACAATTACAGTTTCATCGTCATCAAGCATTCCATCCCAGCAGCAGCCGGCTTCGATCTTGATTTTTTCTGCG
>Ga0209755_10005794_pt1 | contig 13894 bp, 16 predicted proteins | sample TergutCo191P1_FD_187301 | JGI IMG/M metagenome (GOLD analysis project Ga0209755, IMG submission 187301) | Cornitermes sp. P1 segment gut microbial communities from Petit-Saut dam, French Guiana - Co191P1 (SPAdes) (version 2) | ecosystem: Host-associated > Arthropoda: Insects > Digestive system... | reverse complement strand
AGCGGTCATAACGGGGCGGTCTTGAAAACCGTTTGAGGGCAACCTCACAAGGGTTCGAATCCCTTACCCTCCGCCACCAACGATGCCTGTAAACATCAGTGTTTGCAGGCTTTTATATTTTTAGCGGTGACCGTTTCGGTGAGGTGTTTTTTACGGTGTTGCCAACCATTTTGGCAACACTTTTTCGGACTACTCCGCCAGGGTCATACCCTGTGCCAGCGTTGTGTTTTCAATCCATGACATCGCTGCGGCTGTTGCGAGTTTTGAATCGGCATCTAAATGTGCATAGATGTCTGCGGTGGTCTTGAAGGTGCTGTGACCCAACCAGTCCTGTATCTCCTTGATGGACACACCGTTAGCAAGAAGCAACGATGCACAGCTATGCCCTTACAGTATAATAACGCTAAACCCAAAAACCCAGCAAAATCAAGGGTTGCAGGGGTTAGCGTTATTTATTTTCACTCTATTTCCAATCAAATCGGGGCAGATATTTTAAGCGTAAAATCCCTAATGTTTTATTAACGCTAAAATTTCATTGCCCCAAAAGGAGGACTGTATGGGCAAGGTTTTAGCAATTTCTGCGCGAAAAGGTGGTGTCGGAAAAACAACGACGGTAATTAGTTTAGGGGCTTCATTGGCACGGCAGGGTAAGCGGGTTCTTATAATAGATGGAGATAGTCAGCACTCCGCAACCGTAAGCCTTGGCGTGGCAGAGCCAGACAAATTATCGTTCACGTTAGCCACAGTTATGCAAAATATCATCAATGAACAGGAGTTTGACCCGCTTCTAGGGTTAATCTCACATTCAGAGGGTGTTTCCCTTCTACCCTCAAACAATTCACTTGCGGGAATTGAGGTTGCACTAGCTCCAATAATCGGGCGGGAAACGGTACTCAAACAGTATATAGACAAGGTTCGCAATCTGTTCGACTATATCCTATTGGATACTGCTCCAACACTTGATTTGCTGACGGTGAACGCATTAGCCGCCGCCGACAGCGTAGTAATCCCCGTCGCCCCCAAATTCCTTGACGCTAAAGCGTTAAGCTCATAGGGAGAGGTGTAACAACCTCGAAAAAACACAGGCAATTCAACCATTTGCGGCACAAATGGATTGTAACCTCACCCGAAAGGAGTTTAACACATGGAAATCACTTACACAATGGTCGGCGATTATCTTCTACCCAACATTAAGCTGTCTGACCCGCATGGCGCACCGCCATTAGGCAAGTACGGCATGATGCACAAAGCCTATCTGCGGGAACACAAAACTGCGTTGTACGCAAAATTATTGCTAACTGAGCGGCTCTACCCATTATGCCGCGAAATAGACGAAGCGGCGGCACACAGACTCGCTACAATCCCCGACAGGGAAGTGGCGCATGAGATTATTCTCTCTGAATTGGTGTACTGCTAATCGTCATCACTGGGCGCAAACTTGCGCCCAGTTGCATTTCTGTACCTTGAAAAACACCTTTTCAAAAAGGTCATAATCAAAACCTCTGTCACTCCGAATGTTCAGCATTAGCCGCATCCAACTTTTCTTTCAGTCTTTCGGCTTCACGTTGAATATTCACCCATAACGCAGAAGTGATGTTTTCAAGGGGGTATTCCACATTAAGATTACGATGCCCTGTCATAAATCTGAAAAATGGTTTTTCGTCACTCCCGGTTACAAGTTCTGCACCGAAGATAATTGCACTCATCAAATTTAAAATGTGCAAACCTTCATCGGTAGAAACAAGAAGATTCATCATCGGCGTAGCGGAAGTGAACGCCACCAATTCCATAACTTCCTGTGCGTCCTCGTCAAATTCATTAAAAACAGTTTCTATCATGTTCGGCATCATTTTTGTGTGCTTGAGCCGCTCCAAAAGAATCAACCGCCGAGCCGTTTTAGGGTACAGCCCCGTTACTTTGCACACATCGGAAACGGCGTGATTTGTATCGGGAATTAACCCAAGCAGATAATCAGCAGACACGCCATACTTTACGCAAATTGCTCGAAGCACACCAATATCGGGCGTTCGTGATTCTTGCTCGTAGTAACTCATTGCTCCACGTGATACGCCAACGCTATCCGCAAATTCCCCTTGATTCATTTTCCCCTCGCGCAATCTGCGTATTCGGGAAGAAAAAATGGCGCGTAATCCTGCAACGTCCATCGCATAACCTCCAATCGTGTTTGTCTTAATTATATCAAAACAAACATGAGCATACAATATGTATTCTCATCAGTGTTGTCCAACATTGTTGTATGCTATTTACAAACCTGATCTATTGTTCGATAATGTTCTTGAATGTGAAATATCAACTATATATATTCACATTTGCACTATTGCACTTTGAAAACTGAATCAGCTGCCGTAAGCATACCGAGGGTGCAACTTTGTTAAAATCGTTTCGTAGGAACGTTGCAAGGGCACAATCGGAATTACGCGCCATCCACACAAGGCTCTGGCGTAGGAACGTAACCGGGTGTACAGCGAAAATCAAAGGTCAAATCGTAACCCTGCCTACGACAAGGACGATAACCCCACCTTTCAGAAATGATAAACGGGGGAGGATTGTGTTTATAATCCGAAGATAAAATAACCGCAACGCCACGGTAAGGAGGGCTACGGCGTACACACTTAAAACATAAATAATACTTTTCTAATTTTTATTTAAAAAAGGAGTCCAGTCTATGAACAGTTCAACCGTCAAATATGACGCGGTGACGAAACCCCAATGCGAGGGCGAGCCGGTAAAGTTGCTGAAAAGGATTGGCTCCACCACTGTAGAGATTACAGTCCATTTCAGCAATACAAGCAAGGAAACTATGGAGGACAAGTTCCTCCGAATGATGGAGCGGGAGGTGCGCGACAGTGCTTAACGCTTCATGTGCCGTAAGTGTTCATAATTGCCGGAAAGAGGCTAACATGAACAAGCAAAACCTAACAATCTTATATGAAAGACTTTCCGTTGATGATGACCGTGACGGTCAATCCGGGAGCATCCAAAACCAAAAAATGTTGCTCGAAGCTTATGCCGAGCGCAACGGGCTAAGCCCGTACATTCATGTGGACGATGACGGATACTCCGGCACTGCATGGGACAGGCCCGGTTGGTTAAAAGTCATCGAGGAAATTGAATCGGGACGAGTGAAAAATCTTGTGGTCAAAAATCTTGACCGCATGGGGCGCGATTATCTCCGTGTAGGGCTTTATATGGAGATGTTTCGTGAAAAAGGTGTGCGTCTAATCGCTGTTGAGGACGGCATAGATACAGCTCGTGGCGAGGACGATTTTACACCGTTCCGGGCGATTCTTGCGGAGTGGTATGCCCGTGATTGCTCGAAAAAAATAAGAGCGATTTTCCGCACAAAGGAACGAGAGGGTAAGCATGTTTCGCCCGCCGTGCCTTACGGTTACTTACGTGACAAAGAGGATAAGCAAAAATGGGTGGTGGACGAAGTTGCTGCCGATGTTGTGCGCAAAATCTTTAACATGGTACTTGACGGACAGGGCGTGGCAAAAATCGCCCGAACGCTTACAGAAGAAAAAGTGTTGAATCCATCGGCACATAGCCGAACCGTTGGCGGTGAAATGAATCATCACTACTCAAACCCACACCAATGGCGCAGTACTACGATTGCCACAATCTTGGTGCGACAGGAGTATCTTGGGCATACGGTAAATTGCAAATCATACACAGACAGTTACAAATCAAAGCAACGTAAGTTTACTCCCAAAGACGAATTGCTGATATTCAAAAATACGCACCCCGCAATTATCAGCGAGGAAACATGGGAAAATGCCCAACGGTTACGGCGTACTATTCGCCGCGCACCAAAAAGCGAAATGCCGCCGAGCCGTTTGACGGGATTGCTATATTGCCGAGATTGCGGCGCAAAAATGACATACCGTGCATCTGCACCCGGTCATGGCTATCACAACGAGTTTGTATGTTCAAAGTATCGCAGTGCCGGATATGCAGACAGATCAAACAGTTGCACTCAGCATTTTATTATGGCACCGCTTGTAGAGGAAGCAATTTTGTTTACTATAAAAACAGTCGCTAAATATGTACTTAAAAACGAATCGGCTTTTGTGGAGCGTGTGCGCGAATCATCGGCTATTCGGCAAAAAGAATCTGTGAAGGATACGCGGAAAAAAATCAATAAAGCTGAAAAGCGGCAAAGGGAACTTATTGCCGTTGTAAAAAAGCTACTCGAAGCCAACGCTACAGGCAGAATCCCCGACAGCCATTTTGATAAAATGTTCACAGAGTACGCCGATGAGCAAGACACACTCGATAAAAACATCGCCGAGTGGCGCAAGAATGTTTCGGAGTTTGAAACCGATGGTACACGCGCCGATAAGTTTATCGAACTTGTTAAAGATTATACGCAATTTAATGAACTATCTACACAAATGCTCAACGAATTTGTGGACAAGGTATTCATTTACGAGCGTGATGGGAAATCCCGTAACGCACCCCGCAAAATGGATATTTATCTCCGCTTTATCGGCAATATAGTCATACCAATTGATGAGAGTGATTTAGCGGAGGAGTTGAGCGCCGAGGAGCTTGCAAAAATCGAATTGCGGAGGCAACGGCAAAACGAACGATGCCGCGCATACCGCAAGAGAAAAAAGGCGCAGTTGGCAAAACAAAAATCTGCCGACGAAGAATCACCCAAAGACCCAACCCCTGCGGCATAAATGCCGTGTACCGCCGTTCATAAATATAATTTATGGGCGGCATTTTTATTACAAAAATATAAAAAATAGGAGGACATAACTATGTCAAACAGAAAAACAACAGCAGAAAAAATCGCAATCCAACAGGCTAGGAAAGAGCAAATGGAGGCTGAAATCAAGCGGCTTCTTCAACAGCAAAAAGCCGAGGAACGCAAAGTGCGTAATCAGCGCATTTGTAAGCGTGGCGGGCTTATTGAGAGCTTATTGCCAGATACGATAAACCTCACGGACGAGCAATTCAACACTTTTATGCATATGACCATCGCCAACAAATTCGGCAAGGACAAGCTGGCGCAAATTATCGCCGAGAGCGAGAAAAAGGCGGCAATTCAAAAGCCCGTACAAAATGAAGCCGCTACCGAACAGCCACAAACCGTCGCATAGGTCAGATGGCGCAAGCCCTCTCCCTTGTGCAACAAGGGCGCACTGATATACCACAAGGAGTAAACCCTTGTGGTATCGTACGCTCCTGCGGAGGGCGTTTCCGTGCCTGTCGGCACGAAAATCGGGGCTTCGCACCCCGAACCCCACGAAAACCACGGCGGCATACAGTGTTATATGTTAGTTATGCCATCGTTTTATTTTAACGCAATATAACAAAAATAACGAAAGGCGGTGTACCCGTTGGCAATATTCCATTTACACATTCAGATTATCAGCAGAGGTAAAGGCAAATCTGCGGTTGCCGCCGCCGCATATCGTGCAGGTGAGGCAATCAAAAATGAATATGACGGCATTTTGCACGATTATACACGCAAACTTGGAATTGTGCATACGGAAATTTTGTTGCCAGACCATGTGCCGAAGGAGTATAATAACCGAGGCATTTTGTGGAACGCGGTAGAAAAAATTGAGAAAGCCGATAACGCACAGTTGGCGCGGGAGCTTGACATCGCCTTGCCAATCGAATTGACGAGAGAGCAAAATATCGCGCTTGCCTGCGAATATGTGAAACGTACTTTCGTTGTTGCCGGAATGTGTGCTGATTTGTGCATACACGACACCGACGGCTCAAATCCGCATATGCACATCCAACTTACTGTTCGCCCGATAAATAATAACGGCAAATGGGGTGGCAAGCAGAAAAAAGAGTATATACTCGACCATGACGGCAACAAGATTTACGACCCGCAGAAACGTCAATATAAATGCCGCTCGATACCATCTACCGACTGGAACGATAAGAGCAATGCTGATAAATGGCGCAAGGCTTGGGAAGATATGGCGAACGCCGAACTGGAGAGGTCTGGCTTTGATTCCCGTATTGACAGGCGTACATATGCAGAACAGGGGATTGAGCAAGTTCCTAGCGTACATCTAGGTGCAGCCGCATCTCAGATGGAGCGCAGGGGCATCCGCACGGAACGCGGCGACATTAACCGTGAAATAGAAATAACCAACAGGCATATCCAACAACTACGGGCGCGAATTAATAAACTCGACAAATGGATTGCTGATGAAATGGCGCACAATAAACGACCTACCCTCGCTGATGTCATAGATGAAATTATGTCACGGCAGGGGCAGTCCTCGCTGACACACCTTAAAAATGGCGCAGAAATTTTCAACTTCTTCATGCAGAATGAAGTTTACAGCATGGAAGATTTGGAGAAAAAGGTCAATATCATGTATGGCAATGCCAATTCTATGCGTACCGATTTGAAGAAGATTGAACGCCGAATTGATACTTTGAAAGATCATCTCCGACACAGCGATAATTTTAAAAAATATCGTAAGCTAAAAAATCGTTATGAAGATTTATATTCACAGTATCAGACCGCCAAAAAAGCAAAAGGTTTCGGCTCGGAGCGCAAGGCGAAAAAGGCTCTCATCGCCGCTAACGAATATCACGAACAGCATTGTTCCCAGCTTGCCCAATTCGCCAATGCCGAGCAATATTTACGTAATGTTTTGCAAGAGCGTTTCGACCCGAAAAAGTTACCGCCGATTTCCAGATGGCAAGATGAGCTTGCTTCCAAACTCGCCGAAAAAAATACACTTTATCGGGAATATCATACTCTCAAAGACGAAACCCACAAAGTCGAAAAAATCCAGGCAAGCGTGAAAGAAATTTTGCATAACAATTCACCACAACAGACATGGCAAAAATCGTGGGATGTGGGGTTGTAATTTAAACGAGTGAGAGGTATGATTACTGTACCACGCTGATCATTGCGAACATTTACATCAGTACAGTTTTTTACCAATCCCCTTATAGAATGTGATTTTTAGGGCAATAAGTTTATCAAAAAACATATCTTGGGTAGGTTTAGGAAACGAAGAAGTGTCAAACCATTTTCGTAATTTTATTTCATGAAGAAGAAGCCATCGTGCGCCAGAATATTCTTCTCCGTTTAGTTCGGTAGCAAGTTTATTGATCGCTTTTTTTATATCTTTTGCTTCGCTACGAGTTCGGATCACATTCTTGTTTCTGCTTTTCCAAATATCCAAAGCAATTATAATAGCAAAATCATTTTCACTTTGTAGAATTGTAATTATATTTTTTGCGGTAATATCAAGTTTCAATTCTTTGATAATTTGGGCAAATAATAGAGTTTCCTGTTGTAATTCATTTTGCAAGCTACATAAAAGTTCATTGTTAATCAATGCGGTTACTGTATCTTTACTCCAAGTGTCAGTGTATTTACCGAGATAGTCAATGATATATTTCCCATATTTTGGTTCTAAAAGCATAATGTTTACGAGTGATGAAATTATCATCCCCATATCATCATCTTTTGCTGGTTTCTTTTTTCTGATAAGTTTTAGAGCGTACTTATATGCACCCTTCTCCCCCTTTGAGTGATAAAAAGCTGCAGCGTTTAAAACACCAAATACACCCTCCTTTTTTTGAACAGCTTCAAAAGCTTCGCGCATATTAGAAATTATCTCATAAGGATATTTATTTATCGTTGTTTTTTCGGTATTCATATTTAGGCCATATTCGTTAAGTATTTTTTCTATAATAGCTAAACTTTCCTGTGCTTGAATTTCGGTTCTAAAAAAGAACTTGTAATCGTCTACATATCTCCTGAAAACGAATCCTCGTTCCATAAGTTTCCGGTCAATCGCAGCTAAAATTATTTCGGAAAATATCCTTGATGTAAAAGGGCCAACTACAATACCATTGGTCTCATTGTTCTTCTGAAAACGAACGAAAGCATCTAATTTATCAGAAAAATCATATAATTGCTTTAATGTCTGTGGTTGTTTAGTTCGTAAATATTTTTTAGCATTCTCTTTTCCACATACCGCCCAAGCCACTGAATGCGTATAAATAGAATAATAACATTTGGAAATATCAACTTGGAGGCTGTATTTATAACCCAACGATGCTCGAATACGATTCTTTATAGATTCTATAAAAGCACTTTTTGACCCTATGCGCTCTCTCACGTTTTCGCTATTAAGCATAGCTTTTTCCCCGTACTTATAAACATGAATATATGTTATTGCAGAAAGTGAATTTTCACTTTCTGTTATTTCAAGTATTTTATCCCAATTTTCTTGCATCAGTTTACACACCCTTAAAAACGATTTCGGGTTAGGTAATGATAAAACACGTCTTGAAATATCATTCTTATATGTGGATAAAGTCATTGGTAAAGTAGCATTTGTACCTTTCTTTACTTGATTAGCGCCTATATCAACGAGATTCAAAATTTCGTCCAGATGCTTAACTAATATTGTGGCATGAAAACAAGATGGAAACTGTTCAGCAAAGTATCCAAATTCAACTATTTGTTCCATGAAGTTTTCCCTGCTTAACTTTGGGGCTTCTTTTATAAAAGTCAGCAAAATATTCCCCCATATCATTTGTTGTTGATTACTACCTGATACCTCTCCGTCAACGCAGCAACGCAATCGGCCTCGGTCATATGTTAATCTCCCCGTCAATATCAACTTGTGTAATACTCTTAACAGCGCGGTCAAAATCACTAACCAGTTGTGCCATTTCCCGCGCACGATAAATTTCAAATTCCGTTTCAGCCTTTTCAAAAGCTTGTTTTTTGCTGATGTGTCCTTTGTCTTTTAGCACATCACGACGATTGCCTAACAAGTTACGGTCAAGTTCCTCAATCCAATTTGCCATTGTCATGGAGCGTTCTTCTAATGCTTGAAGTTCCGCAAAATCAAGAAATTGTGAAACGAGCAAATTGAGTATTGTTAACTCCCGCTCTGTCAAATAATTTTTGGCGATAACGACATCACTTTTTGTTGCATATTCACCCTTAAAATTTGTCATTCCAACATTCGATTTATTACTGTCTACACGTTCATATATCAATTCTGCCGCCGTGTGCTTATGTGCGGCATAGTGCATCTTGTTTTGTACATTCGCAAAAAATTCCCGTGTCGTTACCGCTTTGGGGTCGTAGTCAATGGAAGTGGCGTAAATGTCTGTAACTTGCTGATAGAGATTTCGCTCACTACTGCGTATATCTCTAATTCGTTGCAATAATTCACGGAAATATCGTCCGCCGCCATTTTTCAATCGCTCATCGTCCATCGTGAAACCTTTGCGGATATATTCATTTAGTCGGCTAGTAGCCCATTTGCGAAACTGCGTACCGCGCAGAGATTTTACACGATAACCCACGGAAATTATAACATCAAGATTAAAATAATCAACTTTATATGTTTTACCGTCTGCGGCAGTTGTTGCAAAATTTGCAACAACTGAATTTCTTTCGAGTTCACCTTCTTCAAACACGTTTTTAATATGTCGCGAAATCGTTGATTTGCCGCGCTCGAAAAGCTCTGCCATTTGGTCTAATGTCAACCAAACGGTTTCCTCGTCAAAACGTACATCAACGGAAATTTTTTCATCATCGGTTTTGAAAATGACAATATGGTCGATTGCTTTTTTCATATTAGGTAATCCTCTATATTTTTTGTTCTACTTATTTCATTCAGCGATTATCTTAGCCTCTTTTGTCCGCCCATCAATCGGTTTGGAAGTTTTGCGCGGAATAATCCATGTTCTACCCATTCTGACTGCATCCTTAACTTTTCCTTTTTCGCATAGAATTTGAGTGCGACGAATAGAAATACCCCATAATTCAGCAGCTTCCGAGGTTGTCATTAATTCAGCTTGAATATTCATAATCCTACCCTCTCTGAATATGTGTGTCCAAGAGATGATACATCTTTTAGACGAATAATACAAGGTAAAAATATCGTGCTAAATCTTCACAAAATTTCGTGTGACACGCAGAGCTTCTCCTTGACATTTCGAGCCTAAAGGCTTAGAGTTACTGCTGAAAAGCATAGCACAGATTAAGCGGCATATAAATCCCACGCTTGAAATCGACGGCATACTGTTGACGATGGTAGACAGGCGAGCGAACATCACCAAGGGTATCATTTCTATGATTGAACAAGCCTACGGCGAAAAAATTAATATCTTCAAAGAAGCGATACCCCAATCTGTCCGTGTTGTGGAAACTTCGGCAACGGGTAAGAGCATTTTCGAGCATGACCCCAAGGGTAAAGTAGCGGCGGCGTACACCTCGCTTGCACGGGAGGTGTTGAGAATTGCCTAAACCCAAAAAAGAACTTAATCTTTCGCTTTCGGGCTACAACGATATTTTCGCAAGCACGGTGGAATCTAGCCCTGCGGATAATAGAAGTGGCGGTATCACTATAGACACTCACGGCGAAAAAATTGTGGAAATCCCCCTGACGGAACTTCACCCGCCCGAATTTCACCCGTTCCATGTAAACGACGATTACGCAATGGAACGCTTGACGGCGAGCATCAAACAACACGGCGTTCGTGAGCCAGGGCTTGCCCGTCCTCGTGCAGATGGTGGGTATGAACTTCTCGCTGGAAATCGTCGCAAACGTGCCTGTGAGCGCGCCGAAATTCCGACGATGCCCGTAATTATCCGCAAAATGGATGATTCGGATGCCACCATAGCGATGGTGGATTCTAACCTTGAACAGCGTGAAAAACTGCTCTTTAGCGAAAAAGCATGGGCATACCGTGTAAAAATGGAAGCTCTCAATCACAACGGCGTAAAAGGCGAAATGCACTCAGTCGAAGTGCTTGTCGCACAGACAGGTGAAAGCAAAAATCAAATTTACCGCTTGATACGTCTTACAGAGCTTATATGTACGCTTCTCGATAAGGTTGATGCCCGACAGCTTGCATTTAATCCTGCCGTGGAATTGTCATATCTTTCGCAAACCGAGCAGATTGCGGTTGCAGAGGCAATGGATAATTATGCAATAAAACCGTCATTGTCACAAGCGGTCAGATTGAAAAAATTAAATCAATCAGGCAAATTAACGGTTGAACTTATTGATACAATCCTCTCTGAAATCAAGAAGCCGCTCGCTAATGAGCCAAAAATATCAGAGCAATACCGACAGTTTTTCCCATCCGATTATTCGGCAGAACAAATGGAAGAAGTTATAACCTCCCTGCTGAAAGGTTGGCAGTCGGAGCAGTTGTAATAAAAACGTAACCGCAAAAAACACAATCAGATCAAAGCGCGGAATGTTTGCCATGAATAAATTGGTAAGCGTTCTGCGTTTTGTTGTGTTTGTGAAATAGCTGTGATTCCATGATATAATTATTATCAGAAGTCGGAGGATATGTGAAATGAACGACAAAGAGTTACATAATAAAGTTAATGCGGCATCATTCAAGCTTATGAAAACGATTGGCGTTATATCGCCTGTTGAGGTTTTAATGGAGATTGGTGTCTTATCCAAGACTGATTATGAAAATTGGCGCAACGGACGAGTGCCTTATCTTGAAAAGGTATGTAAAATAAATCTTCGTAAATTATCCAAGATAAATCGTGAAATCCGCGTATTTGCAAAGAAAAACAACCTTAAAGAATCATGGACATTTTACAAGCAGTGGGGTAGAAAAAATAAAAAAGGCAGTAATGGGAAAAACGCTCCCGCAATAAAGTTACAGTTTTCAAAAAGCGGTAATGAAGATGTTGAACGCCAGTACGCCATGCACTATGTAAGCGCCAAGACGCTTGATGAAAATAAGGCACAACGCGAAATTACAAACCCCTCTAAGTCCAAAGCCGAAATAAATACCTTAACACCAGATCATAAAACTGAATAGCTCCCCCGTCTGACCGCCAAATATTTTGCATAGAAAGCATGTCTACGCATAGCATGGCGGTCTGCTTTCAAAGCCACTAATTTACTGACTTATAACCACCGCCATGATTGGCGGTATGGCGGTGGATTGGCGGCGTGTTTTACGTTTTAGTAGTCATTATCCGGTAACGATAAAACCCATTGCCCTTCCATTTGCCTAGAAATAATGCCAATATCTTTCCGTGCGCGTTCTAAGGTTCTTTTTGAAATTCCTATCTCAGCCGCTTGTTCAGTAACATCTATTGTCGGCATTTCCCCATAAGAAAGAATATCGTAAAGAAATTCAATAGCTTCACCAATTTTACTTTTATCTATTCTTGCCTTAACAGCGTTATAGCGCATAATATCGTCTGGGCTTATATCTTCACTTTCGCCTATCCACTTAAAACCATCTTCTTTATTAAGCCTAAATAAGAGAGTTTTCCCAAGCTCATGGAAATTGCTCTTACCATGAGCCACAGCGCGCACATCATTATCAAGCCCTTCAGCGCGCCCCAAATATAAAACACTAGGTACAGCGTTTATAACATCAACGCTACCCAATCCCCGGTGCTGTGCTTTACCTCGGGATTTATTTACATGTCCGATTAATATAATTGCCGATTCGGTTCTAGCCGCAACCTTTTCTAAGTGAATCAGTGCAGGACGCACACTCTCTGAGCGGTTCATACTAAAATTTTCTGAAAGGTAACTTTGCCAAGGATCAATAAATACGACTTTGGCATTGTGTTTACGGATAGCGGCTTCGATACGGTTGTCTGTAAGCGTAATACGTTTTTCGCTGTCATTTATGCTATGAATCCTACTACAATCTGCTCCTAACATTTCAAGACGGGGTTTTATTACTGTAGGCCACGGATTTTCGGCGTTTTGTATGAGAACATCTGAAGGTGGTAAAGTAGCTTTATCCATACCCGGCAAGGGCAAACCCTTTGATATAGCTGTCGCTAAGGCTAAGGTAAAAAATGATTTACCCTCACCACCCTCGCCAAGAACAATGACAACAGTTCCCAAGGGGATATACGGTTCGTGAAGCCAAGAAATCGGATAGCTCTGTATTTCTGATGCCGTTATAGTATCTACTTCTTCATTCTCTAAATTGTCGTTAGCTAGGGTTTCACTACTTGGGTTGCTTTTAATAATCATATGTACCCGCCATCCTTTACATTTTTTGATTCTATCAAAAATATGCCGTAAAAACAATCGAGGAATTAGCTATTTAGACGTATAAATCGAAACTAAAAAAATTATTGGGAGGAAAATCAAATGAAAGCAAAAGCAACAAACAGAAGGCCGCAAAAACAGAAAATCTATAACGCCGTTCAGAAAAATCGTTTGTACTATGCAGACGATTTAGATTGTAAGCTTTGCCAATTTTATATTAAAAAGAAAAAAGGCTGTAAACTAGAAAGATGTTGCTGTGAATCTGAAAAGTTTGATGCTATCGTAAGCGGCAGAATAAAACGAAAAAAGGAGGATATGGATAATTGGGCTATGTAACAAAGGAAATGATAGAACAAGCCCGAAAAACTCCTGTGCTAGACTATATTCTTGCCAATGAATCAGATGCTTTTAAGCGCGTGGGGCATGGCTACCGACACAAAGAAGATAATGCTCTCGCTCTCAGCGACAGAGGTTGGTATCACCATAAGCAAAACATAGGCAGTAAAACAGCCTTAGATTATCTTATTGAGATTAAAGGGTACAGCCTTATAAATGCAGTGTGTGAAGTATTAGGAGAAATCCCTCTTAAATCCTCACTTGACGTAAAGTATAAAAGCAATCCCAAAGATACACATTCCATATCTAAAGCAAATTTCACATCAAATAACAATCATTTTTCCCAAACAAATCCTTATGAGGCAAGCTTGCCGCCACCTAAACAGATACAAATAAAACTTCCCCGGCGCAACAAAGATAATAAGCCAGACTGTGTAAAAAGAAGAAGAAAAGAAGTGTAAAAAATGGTATAATAAACCCAAGAAAGCAGGATGGGAGAGGGGTTTATGAGGCGTTAT
>Ga0209755_10005793_pt1 | contig 13895 bp, 10 predicted proteins | sample TergutCo191P1_FD_187301 | JGI IMG/M metagenome (GOLD analysis project Ga0209755, IMG submission 187301) | Cornitermes sp. P1 segment gut microbial communities from Petit-Saut dam, French Guiana - Co191P1 (SPAdes) (version 2) | ecosystem: Host-associated > Arthropoda: Insects > Digestive system... | reverse complement strand
CTAAATACGGCGATGAGATAAAAGAAGTTGAAAAACCGAAAATTGAAAATGTCGAATTAAAGGCTTTGACCGCTGCCGGATTTATTCGTGTTTATGACGAATTTGAAGAGGACAGTTTTCTCGATTTAGGAAAACTTTTTGTAAAAAAATTCATTGGTTCTTATGCAAGAGAATTTGACAAACAGTGCCTTGTTGCGGATAACGCCCCTTTCACTGGTGCGCTTGCTACTGACAGGGCGGTCAATGTTGAAATTGACAGCGGCGACATTAACGATTTGACGTGGGAAGATTTCAGAGACGCTACTTTGAAAGTCCCTGCGGAAGAAAGAAAAGACTGCTGCTGGTTCTTGCATGAAACTGTGTTAAATCAGGTTTTCAGATTGAAAGACGATAACGGAAACCCGATTGTCCGCAGACCTATGGAAAAAATGCCTGGCGTTATCGACCTTTACCCTTACCATGAATGTCATGTTATGCCGCAATTCGGAGACATTAAAGCAAATACTCCGTTTGCGGTTTTTATGAACCCTCAGCGGATAAATCATCGGAGCAGAAAAGGTATCGAGTTGAAACGATTTGACGGAACATCGGAGAGTTTGAAATTCGGTATCAAGGCTTTACGCTTCCGCAAGCGAGACGCTTTTGCTTTGGTTATTCCGAAAAAGCACATGGTCATTTTGAAAACTAAGGCTTAATTATTTTTACTTGTTATTTGAAAAATACACCTGTCAGCGGGTTTTGCTTTCAGGTGTTAGGGAAGGATACAATAATTTGTTAGCCGTCAAGATTAAAAACCTTGACGGCGATTTTCATTACTGTTTTAGAAAGTGGTTTTTTAACAGCCAATTTGTTGTATTTATTGCGTTTATCGTTCTTTGTCTTTGCCATGCTTTCTCTGACGGAGACCATTTGAAGCCATGAGATTTTAATAATTTTCTGGTTTCTTCCGGCGGTATTTCATTAAAAATAAATTGTATACGGTTAATTTCTGTATTGATACGCATTTCACCATTTGAAAATTTGACGCTTTCTTCCTTCATTTGATCCAGTTTGCTTAGTTCTTCTATCCGCTGTTTTATTCTGCGGATTTCTGCGTTTAAGTTGCTTAGTTGCCATGTTGCGAATGGTTTTGTTTGATGTGAATACATACCGCTTTTTAATTTTTCAATGTCTGTGTCTGATAAACCTAATTTATAAAGAGCCTCTTTATCTTGTTTCCATGCTTTATTAACGGCTTTATAAAATTCTTTTGTATTTTCATATTCCGCTAATTTGCTTTTTAGGCGGCTGACCGCTTCTGTATCATCTCCGCTTATAGCGTGGTTACTTTCCGCGCTTTCTGCTCTGCCTTGATAATAGGCGGCTCTTTCGTCTGCTTCGTGGGCTTTGTGGTGTGAGTTGTCTATTCGCTTTAATAACGCTCTGTGCTTTCCTTCGTTGTGATGTCCTATTAAGATAGGTTGACCGAAAGGAATAACACTGCTCATTTCTCTGGCTCTGTTAAATTCCTGATTTGCTTCTGCGGTTGCTTTTCTCGCCTTTGCATTATACCTGTCGATTTTACTTTCTTTTCTTTCCTGATAATCTGCTCTGCCTACTGCCATATTTTTCTCCTTAAAATAATTTTTTACTGTCCGGCAAAAATATTGGACAGAGGTTTTTAATTGAAATATTCCGCTATTACTTCGGATATACTTCTTCCTTTTTGTTTTGCTCTGTTGCACTCTTTGAAAAACTGCGTTTCATCATCGCCGAATAAATAATTTTCATCATTGTTTTTTCTGATCATTGTTCCCAGACTTAATTTTGTGTATTGATATGGAAAATTGCGATATGTTTGCGGCAATGGTTCATTTTTAGAAATAAGCATTATAACCCCCTGTTAGTTAAAATTTCCCCTGCTTGTACAGGGGAATAAAAAGTTATATTGACGAAAGAATTTTATATTTTTCTTCTTCCGACATATTTTTAACGCTAAATGCACAAGTGCCGCATTTACGGCTGTCTTTGCAAGCCTGACAGACTTTTTCTGCGTTCATTAAAAAAGGCAATAATTAAATTAATTTTTCTATTGCCTGTGTCATGGGTTTGTTTAGAAACCATGCGAAACGGCGGACTGATACTGACGCTGTTTCCGAAAATTGTGGAGTATAAAACCGCTTGTAGTCTGAACTATACATATTAACCCCCTGTAGCTTTGACAAGTTTTGTTTGCGATTGTTTTACTGTTATGGAAATATGTCGCATAACTGACAAAAAACAACCACAAAATAAAAACTGTATTTTGTTTTATTTATTTGTTTTATGCCCTGCCATACGGCGGACATGCAATAGCAAAAATATTTCTGCTATTGCTTAGTTATGTTATATAACCATTATACTAATTATTTGTATAGTATGTCAATATTATTTTAAAAATAATTATATTTATTTCGCATAACATATTAATAAATAGCAAAAATGTTTTTCATTAATATTAACTTAATTTTTTCTGATGCTATATACATCAAGAAAAAATTGAATAGCCAATATTTGAAATAACAAAAATATTTGAAGGTGGGCTACTGTGGAGAAAGAGGCACAAAAAATAAAAAAATTTGAAGGTTTACATTTCTTTACTGGCTTATACTGCGGACTAAAATAATATATGTAAGTTAGATTTTGATAAACGCTTAAACTTGCGGATTTAGTTCATAGCCGCTACTAAGAAAAAATCTGCGGCTATTGATAAACTGCGGCGTACTTCTTAAAAGATAATAAAGCAAGCAGAACATGATTTTTCGCATAGTTTACAAATTACCAGACGCTTTATTGCCCCTTCATTACTAAAAAAGTTATCTTAACGACAATATATGGGTTGGAGAAAAAAATGAATATTGAATTAATATCTTATTGTTTTGAAAATGAATATTCTTTAATAACAGCAATAATTAATGTGATAGAAGTTTTTATATCGTTAGTTGTTGTATAACGTCCAACAGATAATCTAAAGGATCTGTCTGCTTCTTCTGTTGATAAACCTATAGCCTTTAAAACATGAGAAGGTTCTATATTATTACTCGTACAAGCAGAGCCAGATGATAATGCTAGTTTTGGTTGTAAAAGTGTTATAAATTGTTTAGATTCAATTGATGGTAATGTAATGTTCAAATTTCCAGGATGGCGATTATGTGGACATCCATTTAATTTTAATTCTGAACAACTATTTTTTAAACCATTTAATAATTGACTGGATAAAGAAGATAATTTAAGTGCCTCATCTTTTTTAATTGTACTCATTATAGAACATGATTCACCAAATCCAACAATTAAAAATACAGGCAATGTACCTGATCTATAACCATATTGCTGACCGCCACCAAAAATTAATGGTAATGGTTTGATATTAGAATATTGATTTATATACAAACAACCAATTCCTTTTGGACCATATATTTTATGAGCAGATAAACTCATTAAATCTATATGATTTTCAATTACATCAATATTAGTATATGCACCTTGAGAAGCATCAACATGAAAAATAGTATCATTTTTTTTACATAATTCACCTATAATCGATACTGGTAAATTAACACCTATTTCATTATTTGTAGACATAACAGATACTAATAAGACATCATTTGAGAGCATAGATTGAAATTTATTTATATCTATTAAGCCATTACTTTCAACAGGAATTTTTTCTATTTTGAAACCGAATTGTTTTAAAAATATAGAAGCACCTAAAACGCATTTATGTTCAATGGCAGATACTAGGATTGTACGACGATTAGAATTTTTTAGTGCGGAATAACCTAAGCCTATTATTGCAAGATTATTTGATTCTGTTGCTCCTGATGTAAATATTATCTCATCTTCTAAAGAATTTATATAATTAGCAATTTGTGATTTAGCAAATTCAACTGCTTTTTCAGCTTCCCATCCTAGTGAATGTTCCGAAGAATGAGGATTACCATATTTATCTTTCATGTATGGAAGCATAGTATTTAAAACTCGTTCATCTAGAGGTGTCGTTGCTTGATAATCTAGGTAAATAGAGGGGGTATTTAATGATAGCCTATTTTCTCCGATATTGTCGATTTTCATATTAAATTTATATCAAAAAATTGTCCTTTTGGGAACACTCTCCAAAAGGAAGTAAAACGCTTGTAATTTCTTTAATAGAATGATACCATGTAACTGGAAGGTATTTCCAGTAGGGAGTTATAGTAACATAAAATGACGGATATTACAACAGAAATAACACCTGTATTTTCAGGGCATGAAACTTTCCCTATGAGGTACGGATGGCTAAAAAAGGTTTATGATGCCTGCCTGCCTATAAGAAAAAGGAAAACGGGTTCTATCATAAAAGACCTTTTCAACAGCGATGAAGCTATAGTAACTTTAGGCGTTGGAAAAAATATGGTTTCATCTATGAGACATTGGGCAGTTTACTCATCATTGCTTGATTCGGACTGTGATAAAAACCTTATAATTAATGAATTTGCAAATGAATTATTTAGTGATAATGGATTAGATCCATGGACTGAAAATTTTGCAACATTATGGTTTATACACTGGAATTTAGTAACAAGGAAAATAGTAAATAATAATCGTTACAATAGATTGTATACTTATTATTGGTTCTTTAATTTTTATAATGGAAGTACTTTTGATAAAGACAATTTAGCTGAACGTATTTTGGAAGCAGTTAAGAATAATAATTTAAAGTCTCCCTCACCTTCAACATTAAAAAGAGATATTGAATGTTTTTTAGGTATGTATTCTAGTAGAAATAATAAAGACATAATCGATGAAGATAATATTGAATCACCTTTAACAGAACTAGAATTATTTAATCCTTTAATTAGAAGAAATATTTTTCAAATTAATAGAGGTATTAAACCAACAATCACTATTTATACTTTTTTATTTGCTCTATTAAAATTCTGGGAATATTATTCTCCGAATTTAAAAACTTTATCATTTGAATCTATTTGCTACAATCCTATGTCTCCTGGAAGAATATTTCTTTTAAATGAAGATGCAATAGCAGAATATTTACATAATATATCTGAAATAACAAGAGGAAAATTTGAATATACAGAAACAGCAGGCATGAAACAAATTATTATTAACAGTAGTCAGAAAATTAGTTTGAATACATGGGCATTTCATTATTTTAGGAATAATTATAAATGAAAGATACATTTAAAGATATTGTTAAAATAAATAATAAATTTTGTCGATCAATAAACCTTAATTTAGACTTTAACGACATTGAAATATTAAAAACATTAATTTGCCCAACTTCTTTTAAACTTGTATTTGAAAACATGATAGATAATATTTCAACAACTGGGCAATCTGCCTTTACATGGACTGGTCCTTATGGCGCAGGTAAATCAAGTTTGGCATTATTATTAACAGCACTTATGGGAAGAAGTAAAAAACATCGTGACATTGCACAAAGTATTATTGGTAATTCCTTAACTAAAAAATTACAATCAAAGATAGATATTATTAAAGGCTGGAAAATATTACCTATTGTTGGTGAATTAATAGGTGTTGAGGAATTAATTTTAGATTTAATGGAGAATGATACAGGAGAGCGCACTAACGACATCTTTGATTGTTTTGAAAATTATCTTAAACGAAATGAAGGCTTATTATTAATAATAGATGAAATGGGTAAATGTTTGGAAGCAACAGCAAAATATTCTAGTAATATTTATTTCTATCAACAATTAGCCGAATTTGCTTCTAGAACTAATGGTAGATTTGTAGTAATTGGAATTTTACATCAATCATTCGCTGAATATGCAAAATATTTACCATATTTAATGAGAGATGAATGGATAAAAGTACAAGGGCGTTATATAGATTTACCAATAAATACAGTTGGAGAAGAACAAATTGAATTAATTAGTCGCGCCATTAAATCCGCAGAACATGATATTAAATTTATCTCATCTATTGCAAAAAAAACAACAGAGATTATTTCAAAAAATAAGAAAATAGTATCAGAAAAATCTCTTACTGAAAAATTAATACATTGTTATCCGATTTGTCCTGTTGTTATATCACTATTGAGTCAATTATCGAGAAAAAAATTCGGTCAAAATCAAAGGAGTATATTCTCATTTCTTTCTTCTGGTGAGCCAATGGCATTACGAGATTTTATTGTTAATAATGAATATTCAGATAGAATATTATATATGCCAAATGATTTATTTGATTATATACGATTAAATCTTGAATCAGCTATATTATCATCAACTGATTCTAAACTTTGGCATACCGCTATTGATGCTATTAATAAATGTCAAGCACGAGGTTTTTCAGATATTCATTTAAAAATATTAAAAACTATTGCTGTTATTGATTTATTCTCATCTGGTTCTGGAATAGTAGCGGATATTGAGTTGCTTAAATCATTATATCAAGATAAAAATACAAATATTGATTTAGTGATAGAAAATCTAAAAAATATATCTATCATTATTTTTAAGAAACACACTAATGCATTCTCTATTTATGAAGGAAGTGATTTCGATATTGAAAAAGCACTTGATGAAGCATATATTAATGTTAATTCAAATATTGATAAGTTAGTAGAAATTTCAAATTTTAAACCAGTTATCGCAAAGAGATATTATCATAAATATGGTTGTTTGAGATGGTTTGATATTGTTCTTGCTCCAACTGATGATTTTCATTTATTTATTAATAAAGAAAAGCAAAAAAGTAAAGCAGTTGGAATGATAATAATATTTTTACCATCAACGATCGAAGATGAGGAAATTGCAAAAAATATAATAAATAATACTGGAAATTTGAATTTTCCTGTTATAATTACTATTGCGGAAAGTACACGTATTATTAATGAATATTTAAAAGAAATGCTTGCTCTAGAATGGATACAGAAAAATAAAAGTGAATTAACTGGAGACCCCATTGCTCGAAGTGAGGTTGAAGATAGAAAAAATCTATTAAATTCATATTTAGATACACAATTGAGTAAAATATTAGTTGAATCAATTTGGTACACAGATGCTACCGAAAAAAAATTAAAATTAGATGAATTAAGTATTTTAGTATCTGATAAATGTGAAGATATATATTATAGTTCACCAATAATAAAAAGTGAACTTATTAATAGAGATAAACCATCTGGTAATGCTAATGCAGCTTTATATACATTATTAAGAAATATGGTTTTATATAAAAATATTGAAAATCTAGGAATTGAAGGATTTACTCCAGTAAGAGGATTATATAATATTCTGCTGAAAGATACTGGTATACATAAAATAAATTCTAAAGGCAAATATTCATATTTTGAACCAAAAAACAATAATTTAAAACCATTATGGATTTTTAATGATGCCTATTTAAATAATGGAAAAACAATAGGAATATTAGAATTATATGATCAATGGGCTAAAATACCGTTTGGTATTAAAAGCGGTTTGTTTTCGTTCTTGTTGATTTCTTATATATTAACTAGAAGTAATGTAATTGCTGTATATAGAGATAATATTTATAATCCTGAAATTAATGATTTTCTAATAGAAAATATTTATTTAAATCCAAAAGCTATATCAATAAAGTATATTAAAACAGATAATATAAATAATAAAATATTAAGCTCACTAGTAAAGGTAATCAATGAGATAAATAATAATGAAGAATTAAAAGATGACTCTGAACCATTACAAATTGCACAGAATTTAGTATTAATAATAGATAAATTACATCCTTGGGTATTAAAAACAAAATCATTATCAAAGGAAACAACGCAATTTCGAGAATTAATAAAATCTTCAAATGATCCTAATAAATTGATTTTTGACGATATTTTAAAAATATTTAATATAGATAATTTATATGAAAAGCTTAAAGAGTGTATAAATGAACTTATAGATTTTTATCCTTCAATGATACATTCTGTTGGCGCTTTATTAACTGGCGAATTAGATATTACTATGGCAACACCAACACAGATTAACAAATTAAAAGAAAGAGCAAAAAACATTAGAGGCATTGCAGGTGATTTTCAACTAGATGCATTTGCCGCAAGACTTTCTACGTTTTCATCGTCCTTTAATGATATTGCTGGAATAATCAGTCTTGCTAATAATAAACCGCCAAAAGATTGGATTGATTTAGATATTGAAAATGCAAAAAAGGAAATACTAAAATTATGTACAGAATTTAAAAAAGCAGAATTATACACAAAATTAAAAAACAGACCTTCGACAAGACAAGCAATTGCATATTTAAGTAAAATTGGGGGGAAAGAAGAAATAATTACTGGTGAATTTGATTTATTGTTAGATAAAAAAGATGAAGTTGATGAATTAATCAAAAATATTAAAAAAGTGATTAAAAATGAAAAGGATTTATCTATAATATTAACAGCATTAGCTGAAACAAGTATAGAATATATGAGGAAAAAAAATGAAAAATAAAAAACATGTATTAGGAATTTCTGGCGGAAAAGACAGTGCGGCTCTAGCTGTTTATATGAGGGATAATTATCCAGATATAGATATTGAGTATTTTTTTACAGATACTGGGAAAGAATTACCAGAAGTGTACAATTTTCTTGGTAAATTAGAAGGTTACTTAGGAAAACCAATTTTAAGACTAAACCCTGATAGAGATTTTGACTTTTGGCTTATGAAGCATAACAATTTCTTACCTTCGCCGCAAGCTAGATGGTGTACAATATGCATGAAACTAAAACCATTTGAAAAATGGGTAAATGAATTCATACAGCAAGGATATATGGTTTATTCCTATGTTGCGATACGTTCTGATGAAGATTATAGAGAAGGTTATCAATCTAGAAATGATAATTTAAGTGTTCTTTTACCATTTAAAGAAAATGGCATTGATAAAATAAATGTCTCTGAAATTCTATTGAATTCAGGATTGGGATTACCAGATTATTATCAATGGCGTTCAAGAAGTGGCTGTACTTTTTGTTTTTTTCAAAGAAAAATTGAATGGGTCAATTTATTAGAAATTCATCCTGATGCTTTTGAAGAAGCAAAAAAGTATGAAAAGACATCTGAAAGTCATGGTTCACCGTTTACATGGTCTGAACATGAATCTCTTGAAGAATTATCTAAACCTACCAGAGTTGAGCAAATAAAAGATGATTATCAGAAACGTTTGGAACGTGCTAGAAAACAATATCAAGGAAACCCATTGCGACCTTATAATACTCAAGTTGATATTGACGAATTGTACGGTAAATCCAAAGTTTGTCTTGCTTGCCATAAATGAGATTTTTATTTTAAATATTTCATATTCTTTGGTAATAAATCATCAGATGGTATTTTAACTCGTTCTTCATAAAACTTAATTAAATGTTTTGAACGTTTTGGATGGCGAAGTCTTCTAATTGCTTTCAATTCTATTTGTCGTATTCGTTCACGTGTTAAGCCATATTTATCTCCTATTTCATCTAATGTATGGCTTTTTGTAATACCCATACCATACCTAAGTAGTAGAATATCTGCTTCTCTTCCACGTAATGTTGAAAATATATTAAAAATTGTATCATGTAAATATTGATTTGTAATATTATCATTTAAATTATTTATTAAATCTTCTTCATCTGAAAAATATGTTTTGAAGTTTTCAAATAAATATTCAAAACTTAATGGTTTTAATAAACAAAAATATAATAAATTACAAATACTTTTTTTACAATTTAGTATTTGCCTAATATTTCTTTTTATTATTTTTTTATTTGATTTTAAATAATAATCATTTTTATTTTTAAATAAGAAATATATTTTAAAAAGTTTTTCTTTTAAATGGGAAGGATAACGAAATTGATAATTCCCAATTAGTATATATTTATAAAGATTCTGACGTATCCACCAAACAATATGTATTTGAAATTTTAATGATTTTGAAGGCTCATATTTTTCAAGTCCTAATACTAGACCATAGAAGGCATCTTGAATACATTCTTCTAATGGATATGAATATTTCTTTGAAAAGAATAATGCTTGTCTAACGGCAATTCTCATATTCATTTCAATTATTCTCTTTTTAGCAAAATAATTACCGCATATTGATTGTTTGTAAAGATTTTCAAATTCATGTTTTTGAGGTGGTCTTATTTTTTTAATGTAATCTATTAAATATATTAAATTGTTATCTATTTTAATAATCTCATTATAAATATCATCATAATTAACAAATCCAAAATCTAAATAATTATCATCTGTCTGGTCAAAACTTGAATAGAATATAACACCTAGATTTAATATTTTACCTATTATACGTTCAGTATCTTTTATTGATATATCATATACTGACATTAATTTTAAGGCTTCATCTTCACTAACGAACCCTTTTAAATTATATGATGCATATAATTTATCAATAATTTCCTGATGTATATCCACAAGTTAAACAACCTAAGATTTTGCAAGTTGTAATAAATCAAGCACTTTGTCAGCATTTTGTCCATGTTTTTCTTCAAATTCTTCTATGAATATATAAAGATTTTTTATATATTCTTCAGGACTTTGTGGGATAGGAGTCATATTTTCATCCGTAGGAATCAATTTATCAAATAGAATATCAATGCCGCCTCTAACATATGCTTCATATAATTCTTCATCCTTTTTTGCTTTTTCAGAACCATACTCTCTAAATGCTTTTTCAATTCTTAAATCTGCATTTGCTTCATTATCTTTATCAAGAAGCATAATTAGTCTATAATTAAACCATAGAGCGGTATCTTCTTTTGACATAGCACCAAATAATATATTTGTTGTCTTACCTGAATTATCTAAATCAGATTTTTTACCGTATAAAAAACCTATTATAGGCGCTAATAAATAAACATCAAGATTACGTATGAAAAATTTATTCCCTTTCTCATCAAAAGGGGCAGTTAATAATAATACTTTTTCTGCATGTTTCCCTTTAAATGAATAATCATCATTAAATAACATAATTACTCCTTTCTTCTATTTGAGTTTCAAATTCATTCTTTTTTGAAAAAACAGCCCTGCTACCTAATTTATCTTTTAAATATTTTTCTGCAATTTCACCATCTGTATCTTTGATAAAAATTATAACTTGCTCTGCTATTCTTGGTAAAACAGAACAAACTGTTTGTATACGTGTTTTATCAAACGCAGATAATGGTGCATCCATTACTAAAGGATATGGCTCTGATACTAACATTTCATTTTCAGGATTTTGACTATCTTTCGCCATTTTAATAACGCCGGCAATAAATGCAAATATTATAGAAATACTTTGAGAAGTCGATGTTTCAGTATACTCATTATAATCTTTATTGTCAATAATATTAACTTGAACATTATATTTTGCATCAAGCGATAATGAAAAACCACCATTATAGATTGATCGAAATATTTCATCAACTGTTTTACTTAGTTCTTCTCTTACGCGAGTCTCTTCTTTATCGTAATCATTAGATATATACTTATAAATATAACGAGCGTATGTTTTAAATAATTCAACACGTTGATTGTTTTTATCTTTTAATGTTAAATCATGTCTTTCTTTTTCTATGCGGTCACGATTTGTTTCTGCAGCACCTTTTTGTGTATCTAAATCAGAGCGTTCTTGTTTTAAACTACGCTGTTGTTTTTGATATTTTTTAAGTTCTGCTTCAATTTTACCAACATCTTCCATTCCATCAAGACGTTTTGATATTTTTGAAATTTCATTTTCATTTTCAATATAGTCATTATCAAATGAAAGAATCTCACTATATTTTTCTTTAAAATCATCAGAAAATGAAAAAGTATTTTTTACACTACTTTCACAACTAAGGCGAAATTGCTCAATTAAATTTCCAAGTGATTGTGGAGGAATAAAATCACGTAATTTATTAAGTGTATTATATATTTCACTTCCAACTGTAATTTCTGCACCACATATACAACTGCATCTTTTGATTAAAAAATCAATTGTGCGAGCATGTATATCTGGAATTCCTTTATCAATTTTGTTTGAAGAAGTAAGTAATTTTATACTATCGTGCATTAAAATTTTTGTAAAATATGCAGGAGCATTTTTATCAAATATTTTCAATAAATCAGAAGTTTGATTATTTTTACGAGAAACAAGTGCTTGTCTGCGTTTTATTAATGCTTCCCTCCGTTCTGCAAACTCCTTACTATTTTCATTTTCACGTAAACGTTGACTAAATGATTGAATATTTTCATCTACAAATTCTTCTTCATGTTCCATATCAATTAAACGAGCTTCTATACGTTCAATATCAGATGTTAATTGATCTATTTTATTAGTATAATCTGTAATTCTACTATCAGCTTTAGCATCAAACTGATCATCATAACTTCTTAGAACAGATTTAAAAGTACCACTGCCTTTTAAATGATATATTGCAGATGTATAAGCAGAAAGACCTAATAGATTCCTAACTGCTTCAGCAAATTCACGACTTTTACCTCTACGTATATCTTTACTCATATTTCCAATGCGTTCACCGTCAAAGAAAAAGTATTTTGATAACTCATATGGTAATATTTCTTTTATACATAAATCTGCATCTAAAGAATTAAGAAACTCAGTCTGCCCATCTTTACTTTTATAAGATATTTCAAATTTTCGTTGACCGCAAGGATGTATAGCACTATTAGTATTTTTTTTAAATATTAATTCACTTTTAATTATATAATCAATTTCATTATGATTTAATGATATTGATACATATACTAATTCTTCAGCACCCTGTTGCATTGATTGTGATGTTGATTTACAAAGCAGTATTGGATCATCAAAATCTGTTTTACCGTATAGACACCAAGTAAATGCTTGAGCGAAAGATGTTTTACCTGAACCATTTTCACCTAAAATAATTGTAACATTTTTTTCTTCATCAGTTGCAAATTCGATGAATTGTTCACCTTTAAATTGTCGAAAATCTTTGAGTTTAAGAGATTTTAATAGCATTGAACTACCTCTTCTATTTTTTTCTTTATCGCAATAACCATTTGTTGATCATTTTTCTCTTTAGTCTTTAGATTGATTTTTTCCATTTGAATTAGCCATCTTAATAGTTCTTTAACTTTACTCTCATCAATTTCTATACCATCTAGATTTATAGTATTAGACATATCCGTATTCCTCCTCTAAGTTTATCTCAAAATCATTTATTGAATATGTATGCTTTATTGTATTTATAATATTTTCTGCTTCAGCCATATTCATAGCAATCCTAGAAAATTCTTCAGCGCGTAATAGTTCATTTCTAACAAGTGTAAGCTCTTTCCTAATTTGGTCACTCGTTAATGACGGAACATCATTCATAGATCTTGGTAAAGTAATAAAATCAAAAATTTCAGCATAGTCTTTACCTTCAGCAAGTCTTAAAACTCTACCACGTCTTTGTATATATTCTTTTGGATTAGTTGTACTTGCTAGAATAAAAGCGGTTTTAATTGCAGGAATATTTACACCTTCATCAAGACATTTTATTGCGATTAATGCTTGTAAATTTTCCCCTTTTGAAAATTCATCTTTTAAACGCTTTCTTTCTGTAATATCCTCTCTTGATGTAAAATGGGAAACCTTCATTTTTAATTCATTACCTAACATTTTTGAAACTGCAGTAATTTGACGAATATCAGCATCATCAGTTTCTGATATATCCTGATCAATATCTAAAATGTTTGTAGCTCCGCAATAGACTAAAATATGGCTGTCATTTATATAGGGAAGTATATATTCATTTAATTTTTTAAGTTTATCCAATGCACCTGCAACAAGGCGAGCCCTTTTTAAGGCAAGTATTTTCCCTTTTTGATTTAACTTAAATCTACCGTTTTTACCTTTAATTATACATTTACTTATTTCTGATGAAAGTTCAGTAAAAG
>Ga0209755_10005792_pt1 | contig 13895 bp, 19 predicted proteins | sample TergutCo191P1_FD_187301 | JGI IMG/M metagenome (GOLD analysis project Ga0209755, IMG submission 187301) | Cornitermes sp. P1 segment gut microbial communities from Petit-Saut dam, French Guiana - Co191P1 (SPAdes) (version 2) | ecosystem: Host-associated > Arthropoda: Insects > Digestive system... | reverse complement strand
TACAAAGGCAAGGGTATCCGGTATGAAAACGAACAGATCAGAAGGAAAGTCGGCAAGTCCGGCGTCAAATAGGGTAGGATCATGCTGCGAAAGATGGTTGAAAAAGACAGGAAACGGCTCAAAAGAAAGATACATATCCGCAAGCGGATAACTGGTACGCTTGAACGGCCACGGATGACAGTGTTCAAAAGCAATCGTTCACTTTCGATTCAGGTAATTGATGATGATAAAGGTCATACTTTGGCATCGGCTTCTACTCTGGAAAAAGATCTTAAGGGTATCAAGGCCACAGCGGCCGGAGCCGCCCAGCTTGGCGAACTCATGGGCAAGCGGCTTCTTGAACAGAATATCAAAGCCGTTGTTTTTGACAGGAACGGTTATTTGTATCATGGCCTGGTGAAAGCATTGGCTGATGGAGCCCGGAAAGCCGGGATCCAGTTTTAGGGGGCGGGATGGAAAACGCGCAAGAAACTCCGAGAGGAGATGGAAGAACCGAAACGCATGGCCGCAGAGGCCGGGGCGATGGACGGGATCGGGATAGATCCCGGGACAGGGATGCTGCGGATAAAGAATTTGTTGAAAAGCTGGTCAAACTTAACCGGACTGCCAAGGTAGTAAAAGGCGGACGCCGCTTTTCTTTCTCGGCATTGACGGTCATTGGTGATCGGAAAGGCAATGTGGGCTACGGTTTTGGTAAAGCCAACGATGTTTCAGAGGCTATACGCAAGAGCATTGAAAAAGCAAAACGTAACATGATTACCCTGCCCATTAAAAACGGAACCATCCCCCATGAAATTCAGGGCGGTTTTAAGGCTTCCCGTGTGCTCCTTAAGCCGGCCTGTTCCGGTACGGGGATCATTGCCGGCGGTGCTGTCCGTGCAATCATGGAAGCCGGCGGCATTACAGACGTTCTTTCCAAGTCCATCGGTGCTTCCAGCCCGTACAATGTTGTCAAAGCCACATTTGATTGCATCGGCAAAATGATGGATGCCCGGGCGGTAGCCAAAAACCGGGGCAAGTCCCTCAAGGAATTTTGGGGGTAAGCAATGAAAATCAGGATTAAGTTGCTTCGAAGCGTTATAGGAACTCTGCCCAAACAACGGGCCACGGTTCGCGCCCTGGGTTTGCGGAAGATCGGTTCCTCTGTTGAGCAGGAAGCAAATCCGGTTATTTTGGGAATGGTGAAAGTAGTAGCCCACTTGGTATCGGTTGAGGAGATTAAATAATGGCTCACGATTTTAATTTGCGCGCCCCCGAAGGCGCTAACAAACGCAGACGGATAGTGGGCCGGGGCCAGGGTTCCGGGCGGGGGACTACTTCCGGGAAAGGAAACAAGGGGCAAAAGGCCCGTTCCGGCGGCAAGACGTATGCCGGTTTTGAAGGCGGTCAGATGCCCCTTTACCGGCGGCTGGCTCAGCGGGGATTCTCCAATTATCCTTTCAAGAAGAGCTTTCAGATAGTAAATTTGACTCAAATAGACAAGCGTTATAATGATGGCGAAACAGTAGATGAGCTTTCCCTTTATACAAAAGGACTTATCAAGGGAAAGAAAAAGGGTGAGACCTTTACACCTGCCTCTCCAGTGAAAATTTTGGGCAACGGCGATTTAACCAAGAAACTCGTTTTCAAGGTCAATGCTGTTTCTGGTTCGGTGAAGGAAAAAATACAAAAGGCAGGCGGTGAACTCGCAGCCGGAACAGAAGAGGCTGGCGCAGATTCTTCCGCGCAATAACAGGGTGATACATGGCTAATCCATTAGTTGGAATGTTTAGAATAAAAGAACTCCGGGAGCGCATCATCTTCACGTTTTCGATGTTGGTGGTGTTCAGGATTGGTACGTTTATTCCAATACCCGGTGTCAATGTTCGGGAATTGACGGCATACTTTGACCAGCAGCTTGGCGGTGCCAGAAATCCCATCATCGATTACCTTGATTTCTTTGCCGGCGGCGCTTTTTCGAATTTCTCGGTGTTTATGCTGGGCATCATGCCTTACATATCAATGTCGATTATTATGCAGCTCCTCCTTATCGTCTTCCCCAAGCTTAAGAAGATTTCCCAGGAAGAAGGGGGCAAAAAGAGGATACAGAAGTACCAGCGCATAGGAACGGTTGGTATTTGTCTGGTTCAGTCTTTTGCGGTTACCCGATTCGCGCAGAACATTTCCCGTACTGTGGAAAATCTGCTTACCATAAACATGACTTCTTTTACCATTATAGCGATGCTTACCGTCACTACCGGAACCATGTTCCTCATGTGGATTGGCGAGCAGATCACCAAGCGGGGAATAGGCAACGGCATTTCGCTCCTTATTTTTGCCGGTATCGTTGCCAGACTTCCCACCGCTATTTGGGAACTGGGCGTGCTGGTGCAGGCAGGTGATATCAACCTCGTTTTTGTGGTTGTTGTGTTTGTCATGTTTGTGGCGGTTGTCGCGCTGGTCGTTTTTGAACAGCAGGGCCAGCGGAAAATCCCGGTTAATTACGCCAAACGGATTGTGGGCCGCAGGATGTACGGCGGAGCGCCGAACGCCTTTATCCCCTTCAAGATCAACCCGTCCGGGGTTATCCCGGTAATTTTTGCTTCGTCCATTCTTACCTTCCCCCTGCAGATCGTCTCGATGGTCGGTGCGGAAGTGGCCTGGATGGGTGCGGTTTCCAGGGCTTTAAGTCCTCACGGGCTTTTGTACAATATTTTTTATGTCTTGCTGATAGTATTCTTTGCGTACTTTTACACTCAGGTAACCCTTAATCCCATAGAGATTTCCAAGCAGATTCGGGAAAATGGGGGCTCCATACCGGGAATACGTTCTGAAAGAATTGAGGAGTACCTCACAAGGATTCTTAACCGAATCGTGCTGCCGGGCGCTCTTTACCTGGCCGGTATTGCGGTTTTGCCGACTTTTATACATTATCTTTTTGGAATTCCCCTTTCTGTCGCTTATATAATGGGCGGTACATCCCTCCTGATTATGGTTGGGGTAGACCTTGATACAATGAGTCAGATTGAGGGCTTCTTAAAGATGCACCATCATGAGGGATTGACCAAGAAAGGGCGCTTGAGGGGCCGGAATTTATAGTTTGCTGTTTCAAGATTACCGTTTTGAGATATGCACATTGACTAAGTGTTTTAAATTTGTTTTAATGGTAGGGCTTTTTAAGGCGGCCAGTGAAGGAGATTATGGATGAAAGTCCGAACAAGTGTTAAACCAATTTGCGATAAATGCAAGGTAATTAAGCGGGACGGGATTATCCGCATCGTTTGTAAGAATCCGAAGCATAAACAGAAGCAGGGTTAGGAGAAAGTATGGCGCGGCTTGTGGGGGTAGACCTCCCGAATAAACACGTTAATATCGCTTTGACCTATATATTCGGCATCGGCAGATCCAGTGCCAATGAAATCTGCGTCAAAGCCAAAATCGATCCTGTAAGGATGATCAATGATCTTTCCCAGGAAGAACTCAACACATTGAGGAACCTCCTTGAAAGTGATTATAAAGTTGAAGGCCGTCTTCGTACCGAAGTTGCCTTGAACATCAAGCGCCTTATGGATATTGGGTGCTATCGGGGGCTCCGGCACCGCAAGGGCCTGCCTCTTCGGGGTCAGCGCACCAGAACAAATGCCCGTACCCGGAAGGGTAAAAAGAAGACCGTTGCCGGTAAGAAAAAGTAGTCGGAGGAGAGAGTGGCTGGTAATAAGAACGTCAAAAAGAAGAAAGAGAAAAAATCCGTTTATGAGGGGAACGTATACATTCAGGCTACGTTCAACAATACCATTGTTACCATTACGGATCTAATGGGGAATGCGGTTTCCTGGGCGAGTTCCGGGCAGTTGTCATTCAGGGGTGCCAAAAAATCAACTCCCTTTGCGGCCCAGAGCGTTACCGAGACCGCCGCGCAAAAAGCCATGCAGGTGGGGCTTAGGGAAGTTCATGTTTATGTTAAGGGCCCCGGAATTGGCCGTGAATCGGCTATTCGTCAGCTTGGCGTTTTGGGTATCAAAGTAAAGTCCATTAACGATGTAACTCCAATTCCGCATAACGGCTGCAGGCCGAGAAAAACACGCCGCATTTAGCGGTATTGCGCATATCAGAGAGGAAGGATTATGGCGAGATATACTGGTCCAGTCTGTCGGCTTTGCCGGACGGAACAGAAAAAGTTAATGCTTAAGGGTGATCGTTGCAAGAGCGACAAATGCCCCATCAACAAGAAGCGCCCAACTCCGGGCAAGGATCCCAAAGTCCGCCCGGGCAAGCGTTCTGATTACGGCCTTCAGCTTCGTGAAAAACAGAAGCTGAAACGTATTTACGGGATGCAGGAAAAGCAGTTCAGCCTTTTCTTTGAGCGGGCACTGCGTATGCCCGGTATCACCGGCGAAAACCTCTTTGCCCTTCTTGAGCGGAGGCTGGATAATGTCGTGTATCGTCTGCGTTTTGCGGTAAGCCGCAGTCAGGCCCGGCAGATAGTGCTTCACGGTCATGTGAAGGTAAACGGGAAGCGGGTTAATATTCCTTCTTACCTGATCAGGGCGGAAGATACCGTGGAGATCGATGAGGCCAGCAAAAACATGGCTCTGATAAAGGACTCGCTGAAGGAATTTGGCAAATCCGGCGTAATGCCCTGGCTTAATTTGGATCCCGATACAATGAAAGGAAAATTCCTTGTTGTTCCCCGGCGCAGTGATATTACCGATCTTTTGGACATCAAGGAACAGATAATTGTTGAATTTTATTCTAAATAAGGAGTCCCCATGGCTCGTAAGAACCTTCTGAAAGGATTCAAACGTCCTAAAAGCATGACCTTTGAGCCCAGTGAACTGCGTAAGGATTACGGCAAGTTCACCGCCTCTCCATTTGAACCGGGATTCGGTACAACGGTAGGGAATACTTTGCGTCGGGTGCTCCTATCTTCCATCCAGGGGTACGCGATTACGGCGGTTAAGATTACCTCGTATGATGAAGCAGGAACTCCCCACTCGGTATCCAGCGAATTTGAAAATGTTCCCAACATTGTGGAGGACACACTCGAAGTCATTAACAACTTCAAGCAAATTCGCCTGAAGCTCCCCGATGATCTGGAATCTGACGTTTTGCTTTATGAATGGTCCGGCAAGTGTGAGATAAAGAGCAGCGACTTTACCCGTCCGGGCCAGGTGGAAGTATTAAGCACCGGGCAGCACATAATGACCCTTATGGACAATGCGCGCATTGATCTTGAAATACAGGTAGAACTTGGCCGCGGTTACGTTCCATCAGAAGCAAGTGAGCGCTATGTTGATGTCATTGGAACCATTCCTGTGGATGCCATTTTCACGCCGGTCAAGAAAGTCAAGTATTCTGTTGCCCCGGCCCGTGTGGTTCAGCGTACCGACTACGACAAGCTGGAAATTGAAATATGGACTGATGGAACCATCAGACCCGAAGACGCCCTTGCAGAGGCGGCCAAGATAGCCAAAGATCATTTTTCCGTGTTCATCAATTTTGATGAGAACAACTTTGGAGCGGATGATGATTATGATGAGGATGATGACAGGGTGCGTCAAACCCTTAACACCCCGGTAGAGGAACTGGAACTTTCTGTCCGTTCCTCGAATTGTCTTAAAAACGCCAACATCAAAACCATAGGCGAGCTTACCCGGAAAACTGAGGATGATATCGCCAAAACCCGTAATTTCGGGAAAAAATCCCTTCAGGAGATCAAGGAAAAACTCAAAGAATGGAATTTGAGCCTGGGGATTACCGACATGAATGTCATCAAAAACGCAGTTAGGGCAAAGGCCCAAAAGGAAGAAGAAAATGAAGCATAGAAGAGGCTTTAATCCCCTGGAGCGGATGGCGTCCCATCGGAAAGCCCTGCACCGTAACATGGTTACTTCCTTGTTCAGATATGAACGGATCAGAACCACCAAAACCAAGGCACTGGCAATCAGGCGGACTGCCGAGAAACTCATTACCCGCGCCAAGCTTGACAGTGTTCATAACCGTAGAATTGTTTCCAGTCGTGTCTTTGATGAAGGGATTATGGTAAAACTTTTTACCGATATTGCCCCGCGCATGAAGGAGAGACCCGGCGGTTACACCCGGATCATCAAGCTGGGGGAACGTCCCGGAGACGCCGCAGAGATAGTCATTCTTGAACTGGTTGATTATAAGTTGAATCCCGATGAAGCGTCCGACAAGCAAGCCAAAAAAGACGCTAAAAAGCAGGCGCGCAGACCTGCTTCCAGATAGGAGAGGAAATAAATGTCTAAAGCCCGCAGAGGTAAGGGAATTCGGGAACTGGTTTCCCGTGGACGGGGTGAGTGCCCGGTTTGTACCAGAAAGAATGTGAAGATTCTCTATGAGCAGGATGCTGGTGAGAAAAAAGTCAAGATTTGCAAGACCTGTAAAGCCGCGATAAAGCACGGCAAAAAAAGCGTTCCTGTCGCCGAGGCAAGCCCGGCCGCCCAGTAGTCATAAAACCGCACGGCGCAACAATGCACCGTGCGGAAACTTATTCGCCCTCGGTGTCGTTTGTGGGGGAGCCTGTTTTGGATGCGAGCCGTGCGGCTTTGGTGATAATGCCGGTAAAGTAACCGGCTTCTTTTTTTGTCAGGGCAGCCCTGGAAAAAACATCCCTGAAAAAGCGTTCCTGGTCTTCCCTGCCTGCCTGTTTATAAAAACCTAAATCCTTTAAACTGTCCGTCAACTCCCGAACCATGCAATTAGTTGTTTCCTGATCCAATGGAACCCATTGGCCCTTGACCGCGTTTTCCAGGGGGGCCAGGGCTTTAAACAGCTCGTAGGTGTACACCATGACCGCGTGGGAAAGATTAAGGGAAGGGAAACTTTCGCCCACAGGAATGTGGGACGCAAAATTGCAGAGGTCAATTTCCCCGCTGTCAAGGCCGGTGCGCTCATTGCCAAAGACCAGGGCTGCAGGCCCCGGGTGCTCTTTGAGAAAAGCCGCGGTTTCAATTGGCGTCATGGTCTGCTTGCGGAGCCGGCCCCTGCGCTGTGTCGTGCCGATAACCAGGGCGCAGTCTTTTACAGCGTCAGCCAGGGTGTCAAAGACTTCCGCTTTCTCCCAAATGCCGGCAGCGTGAACAGCCCTGGCGCGGATAACAGCCTCTGTGCTGCCGTAACTGAAGCCGGCTTCGGAAAGTGTGGCCGGCTCATCGGCAAACTCAGGCGCGCACAGGCGCAGGCGGGAAAGATTCATGTTTTTCATGGCGCGGCACACGGCCCCTACATTTCCCGCTTCGGAGGGACGGGAAAGGACAATTATCACATCGGACAAGCGCATTGTTCGTATAGTAGCTTATTTCGCCGGTGACGCCAAGAAGCGCAAGGCGCTATTCGTGGTGAAGAACTGCCGATTTTGCTTTGGGCAGGTATTGTTCGAACTTGGCAAGTAAATCTTCAGGGTCTATCGGTTTCCCAAGATGCCCGTTCATGCCCGCCGAAATACACGCTTCAATATCTTCCTTAAAGACGTTTGCGGTCAATGCGATAATCGGGATGGTTGCCGCGTTTGGAAGATCAAAAGACCTTATGCGGCGCGTTGCTTCATATCCGTCCATTTTCGGCATCTGTACATCCATTAAAATCATGTCGTAAAGGCCGGGGTTCTCGATAAACATGTTTATCGCTTCAACGCCGTCTTCCGCGCAGTCTACTTCCAGTTCCAGCGGCTCAAGCAGCGCAGCTACGATTTCACGGTTGATTTCCACATCTTCCGCAAGCAGCACACGGTTTCCTTTAAAAGAAGTGGCGGCATTGAAATCGCCCGATGTTTCCTTTTTGTCGCCGACACACTCGTTTATAATGTCCGCAATGGCGGAAGGAAACAGGGGCTTGGTGATAAAACGGTCAACGCCCGCCCTTTTCGCTTCCGCCTCGATTGTGCTGGGGTCAGCGGCGGAAATCATAATCACAACGGCCTTACCTTGTGCCGGCGATTTTTCTTTCAGCGCCTTTGTCAGCTCAATGCCGTTGGTAACCGGCATTCTCCAGTCAATAAAATAAATGTTGTAGGGGCCTGTTTCCCCGATAATCAGGAGAGCTTCTTCGGCGCTTGAAGCGAGATCGCAGGAAAGGTCAAACTCCTGCATGGTTTTTGTGAAAAACTCCAAAATAAAGGGATCGTCATCTATTACCATGATACGGACATTCTCAAAATTGATACCCGGATCCAAAAAGGCGCGTTTTTGGGCAGCACCCCGTTTCGCCTGGAATGTAAAGGAAAAAGTAGAACCTTTGCCTTGTTCGGACTCAACCCAAATCTTGCCGTCCATCATTTCCACGATGTTTTTGGAAATTGAAAGCCCAAGTCCCGTACCCCCAAATCTGCGGGTTGTGCTTGCCTCTGCCTGCTGGAATGACTGAAAAAGGAGGCGCTGCTGCTCGGGACTTATGCCGATTCCGGTGTCTGTGACGGAGATCTTTATGGTGTAGATGCCGTTAACTTCGCTTTCCAGCCAGGCTTCAAGGTTGATGGAACCATATTCCGGCGTAAATTTTACGGCGTTGCCAAGGAGGTTTGTAATGACCTGCGCCAGACGCTGGCTGTCCCCAATCAGCGTATCGGGAATGGCCTTGTCAATGTGCAGCATGAAGTTCTGGTTTTTTTCATCCAGGCGGAAGTTGCCGACATTCACAACCCGTTGAAGCAGTTTTTCAAAGTAAAATTCTTCCGGCGAAAGATCAAACTTGCCCGCCTCGATTTTTGACATGTCCAGAATGTCATTTATTACGCCAAGCAGATGCTGGGACGCATCGCCAATTCTTGTAAAGCAGTATTTCATGCGTTCCGTATCAACCGCCGTTGAGCCTATGGAGGCCATGCCGATAATGGCATTCATTGGTGTGCGGATTTCGTGTGACATATTCGACAGGAAGCTGCTTTTTGCCTTGCTTGCGTGTTCGGCAAGTTCTTTTGCTTTTACAATCGCGGTTACTTCATGCATGAACAGCACTACGCCGGTAAAGTCATAATTGTTTTTGTAAAGCGGGCGTATGTTAAGTTCATATTTGCTGCTATGGGAGGATATTTCAAAAATGCTTTTGAAGTGGGTGCTTCCGCGGTTTAAAATCATATTTATCAGTTCCGCGGTTACTTCCCGTGTAAACGCAAAGGGGCGGTATTTTTCTATAATGTTGTCGAGATCGCGCCCCTGCAGCAAAGAAATATCACTGATATCAATTATTTTGGTTATGGATTTGGAGCCCATAATGAAATTTAAATTTTTGTCAAAGATGAACACAATATCAGGGGTCGCATCCAAAAGCAGATGAAAATACAATTCCTGCTTTTGCTTTTCGCTGAGTATTACTTTTTTGTGCCGTGTCAGAGTATCAATGTTTAGTTTATTTATCTCTTCACGGTTTAAAAGAGTTTTTATGTTCCGCATGAGTTTGTTTTTTTCGACCTCAGCGGCTTTTAGCTGGCGGACTAGCTCATTGTATTCGCTTCTGCTGACAAACTCACTTTCATTGCTGGTATCGGTCATTATTACGCCTGCGCACTCCCTTCTACACAACAAGAATGACCAATGAGAAATTGTGAAATCTATTGGTTGGAACGCCGTTTCTGATCATGGTCGGGCTGAACTCTCCGCCCGCATAACCCATGATAAACGGAATTTCGGACGACAGTGTATCCCTGACGGTTTCCGGTTCAAATAAAGGGTTGACGTGCATGGTCATCATGCGCCGGGCGATGCAGGAAAATATCAGCGTACCGTTGACATTTGGCAGCTTGTTTATCTGCTCGAGTTTTTTGCGTGTTTCGGCCAGTACGTCTTCGGCCTCGCTTGTCATTATGGTGAAGGTCGAGCCTTCGTCAATGCCGCCGCGGAATGTTGCTGTTCCGTCCGTGTTGAAAAAAGCGACCGCACGTATAACTGGTACGCCGTCGTAATCCGAGCGCTTCTTTTGATCAAATGCAAATGGCACAAAGCCAAAGCTGTCGGCGAGGCTGCCGTTGTTTACAAGCCCTATATTTTCAAAGTACTTGTACGGGTTCATGTTGTTGATTTCAGAAACAAGATGGCCGCTGGATTTTGTCACTTCTCCCTTGTACGGCATTACTTTGTCTTCGGGAAAAGTCCCGACAATAAAGCGCGGGTTTATATTGCCGTAGCACAATATATAGGGCATGGCAGCTTTATGGCTTTCGCCTTTATAAATGGTTTCGGAGAATTCAAACGCGAGCGTGTCATCAACGGCAATAGGCCCGAATATCGGTACGTGGGGGATGGCCCTTTGCATCGCCTCCATGTAAAGGTCTCCAGGCTCCTTTGCCATAAGCGGGGGAAATATGAGGGCAAGGGCGGGCAATTCGGAAGCCCCAAGGATGGTCGTGTTTACAGCACTTTTGATTGCCGCGTCAATATCGTTTTCCAAACTTTCGGTCAGGCTTGTTTTGAACCAAACGTCATCAGAAGTCATTACAAATATGGTCAGGATAAGCTCGGCGGCCTCGCCGTTGACAGCCTGCGCGGATGTTGTGATCCCTGCCAAATCAAACGGCAGTTTCCCGCCAATGTACTTTAAAACGCCGCTTGAGATAAATTCGGGGTGGCACAGGATGATTCCAACCGAATGTTCAAGGAGCACCAGTTTTTCGTCAAGTTGAGCCTTGAGTTCCCCGTAAGCTGTTTCCGGGTCATCTATTTCATAAGTGAAAAGACTCGCACATTTTAACATAACAGCGCCCTCCTATTGGCGGCATATTTTGAGGAATAGTATACAATTATCTGCGTTTTTTTTCCAGCTATATTCTATAATATTGGACATTTTCTTTCGTTGTTTTTTGTATTATACTTCTCTATATGGCACCAGTAAAAGCCTCAGAAGGCTCTTTTCCGTTTTTGGGCAAAAAAGCCCTGGTCGTGGGCGGCACCGGCGGCATTGGCAGGGCCGTGGCCCTGGGTTTGGCGCTCAAGGGCGCGGAAGTAACGGTTCATGGCGGTTCCTGTCCCAAGCGGCTGGATGAGACCCTTGCGGCCCTCAGGGCGGTAGGGGGAAAGGGGGAGGGCTTTCTTCTCCCGATACACGGCCCGGAGGCGGCGGTGGACATTTTTGCCCGCGTTCCCCAATCTGACATCCTTGTCTGCGCCTGGGGGCCCTTTAAACAGGGGAGCCTTGAGGCTTTGGACAGGGAATTTTGGCAGGAGATGGCAGAAAGCAACCTTGTGTTTCCCGGGATTCTGGTTTCCCTGGCAATTCCGGGCATGATCGAACGAAAATGGGGAAGAATACTACTTTTTGGCGGTACAAATACCGATACTATAAGGGGATTTAGCACGAGCACAGCTTATTCGGCGGCAAAAACCGCCCTGGGGGTAGTTGCCAAATCAGCGGCAAAAGCCGCCGGTGCCGCGGGGGTAACCTGCAATGTGCTGTGTCCGGGCCTTACGGACACAGAATACACAACGGAAGACCTGCGGCGCTATAACCGGGAAAAAAGCCCCGGCGGAAGGCCCCTGGATGCTGAACAAGTCGCCCAGGCAGCACTCGCTGTCATATCGAACCCGGGCTTTAACGGTGCTGTAGTTCCAATGGATCAGGGAATTGTGTTGTAACGGTTTGACAAAGGGTTTTTTAGGTGGTAGTATAGAGATTCTACAGATCTGGCATTTGGCAGACTTGCTATGTGGGCAAGTTGTCTGCTATAATAATACTATAACAAAGGTAGATCGCTGGCGAAGGAAGCGTCATGACAAACAACGACGATATTGTTACAGGATTTGATGACGAAAAAGATGAGAGTCTCAAAATTAAGCTTCATAAAGCTGAAGCAGAAGGGTGTCTTGTCCTGTATCTCACCGGGTATATAGATACCTATAATTCCAATTATTTCCAGAAAAGGGTTCAGAAGGCAATTGAATCGGGATTTATCAGATTGGTTTTTCATTGCGGGGGACTTAATTATGTTTCTTCCACCGGGATCGGCTCGTTTACCGCGTTTCTCAAGGCCGTAAAACCCCGCGGCGGCGATCTGGTGCTTCTTGAAATCCAGCCCAAAGTCTACGAAGTGTTTCAGCTCCTTGGATTTTCGCAGTTTTTCAACATCAAGGACAATCTGGACGATTCCATCAACTTCTTTAAGAACACCACTGTCACCGAAACAGTGGCGCTTTTCCCAAAGATTTTTGCATGCCCCATCTGTTCCAAGAAGCTCAAAGCGCTGAAACCCGGCCGTTTCCGCTGTTCGGAGTGTAAAACCATTCTCGCTATTGATAATGCCAGCCAGGTATTCCTTGGCTAGGTTAAAATAAAGGACACTATGGCAGAAAACAAGATTGAACAATATTTAATCGACCTAAAGTACAGTTTCCAGGAAGTAAATCCTGGTTTTTGGCTCCTGGATGATACGGAACATGGCCTTGAGGGTGTGGCGGTAATGTACGACGATCCCTTGGTCATTATTGAGATACAGGTGATGGATGCTCCCCGTGGAAAGCGGGAGGAGTTTTTTGCCAAACTGCTGGAACTGAACGCCGGTGAAATGATTCACGGCGCTTATGGTCTGGACGGAGAAAAAGTTGTCATCATAGAAACCATGGAATATGAAACCATGGATTATTCTGAATTCCGGGCGGCTTTGGATGCCATCAGCCTGGCCCTGACACAGCACTACCCAATCCTTTCAGTTTATAGGGACAAATAATTATGGGAATCTTTTCACGACTTAAAACACTTATTTCTTCCAATGTCAACGATATGATAAGTAAGGCCGAAAAGCCCGAAAAAATGTTAAACCAGCTCATTCTGGACATGCAGACGCAGCTGCTGGAGTCAAAGCGGGCCGTTGCTTTGGCTATTGCGGACGAGAAAAAGCTGGAGCGCGAAGTGGCGAACCAGGAGTCCCAGGCCCAGGAATGGGAAAAAAAGGCCATGATGGCGGTAAGGGCCGGCAAAGACGACCTTGCCCGTGAGGCCCTGCTCCGCAAGCAGGAGTACGACAGTGCCGCCGCGGAATACCGCAAGCAGTGGGAATCCCAGAAAGAATCGGTTGAGAAGCTTAAGGAATCCCTGCGGGAACTTCAGAACAAGATAGAAGAAGCCCAGCGCAAGAAGAACCTCCTCATTGCCAGGGCAAAACGCGCTGAAGCACAGCAGAAAATCCAGAACACGATTTCCAGCGTCAGCGGGAACAAGAGCGCCTTTGACGCGTTTGACCGCATGGCCCAGAAAGTAGACCAGATGGAAGCCCATGCAGACGCCGCCAAGGAACTTGAAGATTTAAGCAGCAACACAAGCCTTGAAAAACGCTTTGCGGAACTGGAAAGGTCTGACTCGTCTTCTGACCTTCTGCTTGAAGACCTCAAAAAGAAAATGGGCGCTCTGCCGGATAAAACCTGATTGGGCGGTAAAGCCTCACTTGCCTTGATTGACTTTCGTTGGGTCAAGCTTGATTGCTTCGTTTAAGTCTTTCATTGCCAGGTCGTATTGGAATAGCATTGTGTAGGCATCGCCGCGGTCAATATATGCCTTGGCATCGGATGGGTCAACAGTAATGGCATCGGTTGTAAGTTTGATAGTCATGGTAAAGTCCTTGTCCGCCAGGGTTTCCTTGTTTTTTGCCATCCGGTAAAGAAATCCTCTCTGCAAATAAGCCTCGGCATAATCAGGGTCTAATCTAATGGCTTCTGTAAACTCATTAATTGCGCTGTCATAGTCCTCTTTTTCAATACACTTCTTGCCCCGCGAAAAAGCTCCAAGGGCTTGTGGAGCTGCTTTGCCGCATGGGCAAACCCCGCCGGGGTGCTCCTTTTTGTTTGGACTCATAGACTTGCTCCTTCTTTTGAGATACATTGCCGGAGCTTATGCTCCAGGCAGTAGAAAGTGGGGTACACTATATATTGTGGTTTACGCAAAAATACCGAAAATCCTACACTATATATGGGGGG
>Ga0209755_10005791_pt1 | contig 13898 bp, 14 predicted proteins | sample TergutCo191P1_FD_187301 | JGI IMG/M metagenome (GOLD analysis project Ga0209755, IMG submission 187301) | Cornitermes sp. P1 segment gut microbial communities from Petit-Saut dam, French Guiana - Co191P1 (SPAdes) (version 2) | ecosystem: Host-associated > Arthropoda: Insects > Digestive system... | reverse complement strand
GACAAAACGCACGATCTACGGGGTTGACCAAAAAAACGGAGGCGGATGCGTTCTGTATGAAATTATTCAAACAGGGGCTGCTTATCCCTGAACAGAAAGTGCCGACTTTTGGGGAGTTTTCGCAAGGCTGGTGGGATGAAAAAACCTGCCGATATTTGAAATGGCGGCAACTGCATGACCCGATTACGCCGCATACCTTGTTGAGGCATCAATGCAATTTCAAACACCATATTGCGGGTTATTTCGCAAAGTTCCGGCTTGATGAAATTACGCCGGTAGACATAGAAAACTGGCTGTTGTTTATGCGGGAAAAAGGCAGTTTGAAAGATGTTGTCAAAAAGCCGAGGGGAAAAAAGAAACTGATAGACGATAATGTAAAAAAAGAAATTGATGCTAAACCTAAAAAATTGTTAAAGCCGGTTACTATCAATCTGGCTTTGGGGACGTTGAAAATTATGCTTGGTGAAGCGGTAAAACTGAAACTGATGAAAACTAATCCCTGTAATGAAATAAAGGATTTGAAGATGGATAAACCGGAAATGATTATTTTAACGGTAGAGGAAGCGATAAAAATGATTCCGGCAGACTGGTCTACGGTGTGGGATAATAACATTGTATATAAGGCTCATACGTTGGCGGCGTGTACCGGATTACGGATTGGGGAATTGCGGGGTTTGCGTGGCGAATTTGTGTTTGATAAGTGTATCTACATCAAAGGGCAGTATACACGGTTTGGGTATGTTGACTATACCAAAACGAAACATAACCGGACTATTCCCATTCCTCCGGTTATGAGAGGATTGCTTGATGATTTGCTGGCGGTAAATGGGAGCGGTTTTGTTTTTTCAGAAGATGGCGGTAAAAAACCAATAACCACTGACTTGATAAATCGTGGCTACAATCGGGCGTTAAAAAAAATAGGGATTAGCTACCAAGAAAAGCTGAAACGAAATCTGTCTTTCCATTCGTGGCGGCATTTTTTGAATACCCTCTTGCTGACTTCAAATATTGGGTTAAGCAAAGTGCAAGCGGTAACTGGCCATTTATCAAATGGCACGACAGACCATTATACCCATTTTGATACCAGTAAATTTACCGAGGTTATGGATGTGCAAACCAATTTACTGACGCATGAACTACCCAAAAATACACAAACCGTAGAAATGAAAGCAGTAAGCATTTCTAATGAACAAAAACTAATTTCCCATAAAACTGACACTGATACTACCGTTACGGAATAATAAAAATCATTTTCATTCAAAAGGCGTTTCCGGTTCTCGGGAACGCTTTTTTTATGCACTTTTTTTCCAAAACTAACTAGAACTAGTGATACCGTTTGTCTGTTCTGCCTTTCATTATGAGGTTATTACGGTGTATGCGGAGGGAACTGTGAAAGAAACTGACTTACCAGATGATGAGGTAATGAGCTACAAGGGTTTGGCAGAATATTTGAAGCTGTCGGTACATACGTTACGGCATAAGGTGTCGAACCGCACCATTCCATTTTTCAAAATTGATGGGTCAGTACGTTTTTACAAAAAGAAAATTGACGCTTGGATTGTAGAAAAACACAGGGCAAAGAACAAAGAGCAAAGAGCAGAGAATAAAGTCCAGGGGGAAATTGGCAACGGCGAATTATTTCCGGTTGACGAAGGAATGAGCAATGGGGAATGAGTAAAAAGAAAAATGAAAAGTGAAAAATGGCAAGAAGGATAAGAGCGGGGGGCGAAGTATGACAGCGATTGACAAAATTATTGAAGAAACGAAAAAAGATGAATTGCCCTTTGAAAGCTGGAAGCGGTTAAGCGGCGAAGGTTCGGCGGCGTTTGCGGCGTTTTGCGTGTTCCGTGATATGGAGGCAGACAAGCGGAGTATTCGGGGGGCGGTAGAAACGGCTGAACCTGACCAAAAAAAACAATCGGGCAAATATAATGTGTGGCGGAACTATGCGGCTAAATACCGCTGGCATGAGCGGGCTGCGGACTATGACCGCTACACAGACAACCTGAAACAAGGCGAATTACGCAAAACGATTGAGGCGCAAGGGGAAATGCACAGGCAAGTTACCGGAAAAATGCTGGAAGTGGTTAAAAAGAAACTGGACACTATGAACCCTGACGAATTAACCCAGGGCAATGTAACGGAATGGGCAAGCATGGCAATTAAGGCTGAACGTGAGGCGGCGGGGCTGGTTACGGCAAGCAACAAACCGGAACCCAAACAGGGCGAATTAAATTTTGTTTCTGACTTTAACGGATTATAGGCGGGAATGATGCTACAAATCAGCTTCCATGCTGATTTGTAGCTTAGGAGTTTTTTCTACGAAAAAACTCCAGCTAAAGCAATGGAAACAGCGGCATCCGTGCCGCCTAAAGCAATGAGGAATTTAACGGAATATGGGAGCGAAAACAATTTTTAAACCAACGGTAATACAGAAACAAGCTCTTGCACTGTTGAAAAGCGGGGCGAAACATATTTTGTTGTTTGGCGGTTCACGTTCCGGCAAAACTACCGTATTAGTAATGGCGGTTATTTATCGGGCGGTGCGGTTTGCCGGTTCCCGCCATTTGATATGCCGGTATCGGGCGAAGGATGCCCGCTCATCGGTTTTGAGGGAGACGCTTTTTCCGTGGCTGGATAATACGGTTGGTAAAGACCGCTATAGATACCTCGCCCATGAAAGTATGATTACCCTGTTCAACGGCTCTGAAATTTGGATAGGCGGTCTTGGTGATAAAGAGCAAGCGGATAAAATTCTTGGGCATGAATATAACACCATCTATTTTAACGAAATTTCACAGTTAAGCTATGCCGCTGTTACGACCGCTTATTCTCGTTTAGCTATGCGGGTGCAAGGCTGTAGAAACTTATTTTTTTATGACTGCAACCCCGGTAGCCCTCTGCATTGGGCTTACAAAGTATTTGTCTTGAAAAAACAATTTCTGTCCGGCGATCCGTTAGAAAAACCTGAATTATATACTTCAATGCTCCTGAACCCTTTGGATAACCTCGAAAACTTACCGGAAGATTACATTGCTGACATTCTTGATACGCTTCCTGAAAAACAAAAAGCACGGTTTAGGGACGGGTTGTGGGTAAAGGCAGAGGGCGTTATCTATGAAAAGTTTGATGAAAGTATGATTGTCACGCCTGACGAATTACCACAACAATTTGACCGATACGCTGCGGGGCAGGATTTTGGCTTGAATATCACCTTTGTCAAAATAGGCTGGCTTGGCGATAGCATCTATGTCATCGGGGATTACGGAGCGTTTAACATGACCACCCAATCGTTTAATGAAGAATTGAGCGCAAGGGGCTTGTTGCAATGTCCGAATGATATGGGGCTTCCGGTGTACTGCGATCCGGCGGGTGGGGAACGGATACAGGAAATAACCGGAGGCACTAAAGCAAATAACAGTGTTGACAGCGGCATTGACTTTATCAACGCCAAAATTGAACGTGGACAATTTTTTGTGTGCGACAAATGCACTGGTATACTTTCTGAAATTTGGGACTACTGCCGTGATGAAGCGGGGGAGATTGTAAAGGTAAACGACCATTACCTTGACGCTCTGCGGTATGCGGTGTTTTCCGATGTGCAAAACGGAGTAATAATGTTATGAACATCTTCAATCGCTTATTACCTGACTTCATACGAAATAAAACGAACCAAAACGATAATACTTTATTAGAAAAAAATACTAATAATCATAATTTCTTGACTGCTGATGACGATTTTACTATATTTGATAATAGGAATACATTAGGCGATACGTACCTTCTCCACGCATGGGTAAATATAGCGGTAAATATACTTACTCGTAATATCGCTCGTGCTGATTTTACCATAAAGAAGGAGGGGAACGATATTGAATGTGGTACAATTTATGACCTCTTTAGGAAGCCTAACGCATCGTTAAGCCGCTATGACCTTTGGAAAGAAACCGCCGCATGGTGGTTCATCGAGGGCGAGGCGTTCTGGTGGTTCGGCGCGGACTATTCCGGCGGCCTGCCAAAAGAAATTTTTATACTTGACCCCCGAAGGATGCGGCATGAAAGCGAATTGCGGGGGCTGGAATTTGGGTTTAATACAAAGCCCCGCCGCTGGTTCTACCATGCCGGCGCGGAACTGATACCGATACTCTCTGATGAACTCATTCACTTTAAGGATTGGAACCCGTGGAACCCTGTGCGCGGGGTTAATCCGCTGCTGCCGCTTGCTTTTGAATTAGAGCAAGATTACTTTGCCAATAAATCAAACTCAACATTACTCAAAAACAACGCCATTCCGCAAGGCATACTGAAAACGGAACAAACCCTTAGACCCGAAGAAGCCGACCAACTGGAGCGGCGGTGGGAGAGCAAATACGGTGCGGTTAAGGCTGGCAGAAAAATAGCGGTATTGGGGAAGGGGACGAACTTTGAGCCGCTGTCGTTTACGCCGGAAGTTATCAAGCTCTTTGAATTAAAACGCTGGAACCTTTACACGATACTTGCACGGTACGGCATACCGCCGAGGGTTGCTAACATTTCTGACCGGACAACTTCGCTTTCCGGTAAAGATACTACCGAGCAACATTCCGCATTTTGGAAATTTACGCTCATTCCCATTCTTCGCCAATATGAGCAAATTCTGGAAAGCCAATTTTTTATGCGGTTCGGGCTGAAGGAAAGCGGCGTTTTTGACTTATGGGATATACCCGAATTGCAGGAGGGGGAGGACGCGCAGAGTAAAAGAGATATTGCGGAAATAAACGCAGGGATTAAAACAATCAATGATGTGCTGAAGGAGCGGGGCAAGGAACCGAAGCCGTGGGGCGATGTGTGGCATAGACCGAAAAATGTAGTTGCGGTCAATAACGGAGTACCGGGGGATGGGGAATAACAGCGTGATTATCGCTTCTACTGCTGGTTGTCTCGTTACTATGCTGTGCGATATGCTCAGAGATACTGGCTTTAGAGTTTTAATTACGAATAACGATAATGATTTAATACATATAATAAAAACATCATATCCACGTTATATTTTTATTGAACATTGTTTTATGGATAATACGACTGACAGTTATATACAAAAAATAATAAAGGCTCATAGTAGTTTGCATATAGTCATTTGGACTGCGGATGAATTAAGCGGTGATGAAGCGGCACGATTTATCTATGCGGGAGCTGAAAGTTTTTTTACATTGCGGGAAAAGTATGAAAAAATTGAAGCTATATTTAATCGGTTTCTAATGGGAAAAAAATACTGCCCTGATGTTGTTGAAGCGTTATTGGTTCAGGAAAAAACAGTGCCGATTATTGGAGTTCCGCTGACAAACAGGGAAATGGAAATAGTTAAATTGTGTAAAAAAAAAGACAGAGAAATTGCAGATTTCTTGTCTATGGCCTTAAATACGGTGCTTTGCCACAAAGTGAGAATATATAGAAAATTGGGAATACATTCTAAAGTCGAACTGGTGAGTTATGCGAAAGATAATAGTTATATCATCAAATGAGCAATGGGAAGATGGCAAGAAACAATTATTTTGGAGGTCGTAACAAATGAAAAATGAAAAGAGAAAAATGAAAAATGGGAAAATTGCAAGAAACATTTATTATGGAGGTTTGACTTATGATTATTAGGACTAAGGGCGGGGATTACAGGGCAGCGGGTAATTCGGTGGCGTTGCTGGATTTTTTAGGCGTGAAAAAGGAAACTGCGGGGGTTCATCAGGTTTGCGGTGATGTCGAGTTGATTTCTGCGGTTCCGTTTCAGTTGGCAACAGATGGAGAAACAGATCGGGGGGTTGCGTGGACATTAAGCACATTTGACCTTGACCGTTTTGGGGAGCGGGTTGATCCGGCGGGGTGGGAGTTTCAGCGGTTCTTGCTTAATCCGGTTGTGGAGTGGGCGCACCGCTACGACATTCCGGCGATTGGGAAAATTGAAGGGCTTGTGGTTGATGCTGACGGGCTGCATGGGCTGGTTTGTTTCAATGACAAAAGTTTTGACCCTTTTGGGTGGGCTATTGGTGAGCGGGTCAAGGCTGGCGTAATTCGGGCTGGTTCGGTTGGCTTTCGGGTGATGGAGATTGAAATTCCATCAAAAGAGGACAGCAATGACGGTACTGCTCTGATTTTCAGGAAACAAGAATTACTTGAATTTAGCATTTGCAATGTTCCGGCTAATCCTTTTGCACTTGCGAAAATGAGCAATGAGCAATTAGCAATGAAAAATGAAAGTAGCGATTTAACCTCCCTGTATTGGGGTGGTTTGTTCAAAAATCAGCCTCCATGCTGATTTTTGAACTTGGAGTTTTTACGTTGTAAAAACTCCATAAAAATTTTTAACAGCGGCATCCATGCCGCACAAGGAGTATGACTATGGGTAATGAACAGTTGGAAGCGGTTAAAAAACAGTTAGCCGCAATGAAGAAAATCGAGTTGACTGGTTTCACCAACACGGAAACGGCAACGGCGTATTTTCAGGAGAAGGAATTGATACTTGAGGGCATTGTCAAAACCCTTGAGACAATTACCGTTCAGGAAACGGCGGAGGTGGAAGCCTTGAAAATTACGGTCAAGGCTCTGCGGGATGAGATTAAAAGCCAATCGTCCAGCCCCAGGGAGATGTCCCGCCGTGAATTCTTGTTCAGTTTGGGCAAGGGGATTGTGGCGGCATGGTCGGGCAACCATAAAGCATTGGCTGATTTGTCCTTTTCGCCTAACCTGAAAGCGGACAACTGGACTAACCCTAAAGATGTGTCGTGGAGCGAAAAGGGCTGGCAAATTGCAAAGGCTGCGCTTGGCGAACCGATGGGCAACATGGCAACGAATGACCAGTACCTTATCAATCCGATTTATGAAACGGAGATAATGCAGGATGCCGCTAAAAAATCAGTAATGATGAATTTGGTTCGCCATCGCCCGATGATGGGGCCGTCTATTTTTCTGCCTACAAGGGACAGGGGCGGCGTGGAATTGAACTGGCTGACCGCCTACGGGCAGCAGATCAAGGGCAGCAAGCCGAAGGGGGCGGAGCGGGTCGAGTTAAAGGCATATACATTGGCTGGCTATATTCCGTGGTTTGATGAATTTGAGCAAGATGTGTTTGTTGATTTGGGGCAAATGTTCATAGATGAATTTATTGAAGTGTACGGACAGGAATTTGACCGCCAATGTCTGCTTGCCAAAGATGATCCGTTTACCGGGGCTATGGCGTGTGCCGATGTTACCGAAGTAACGATTGCGGGGGCTACTATCAATGATTTAACGTGGAAAGACTTCCGTGATGCGGTGTATAAAATCCCTGCGGAGGAGCGGAAGGATTGCTGCTGGTTCCTCAATGAAACGGTTCTGAACCACATTGCCAATATTGAGGATACCACTGGCCGCCCCATCTGGCGGCGGCCTACGGAAGCTATGCCGGGGCGTTTGGATTTGTACCCCTACCATGAAATTTCGATACTTCCGCAGATTGCGGATATTAAAGCCGATGAGCCGTTTGCGGTTTTTATGAACCCCAAGAGAATTCAGCACGGCAACCGGAAAGGTATTGAGATAAAAAAATTTGACGGCACAACCGAGAGCCTTGAATACGGCGAATTGTTTTTGCGTTTCCGCAAGCGGGACGGGTTCCTTGTTACCAGACCGAAGAATAATATCCTCGTGCTGAAAACTAAGGCTTAAAAATTTGAGCCGTCTGGTTGTCGGGCGGCTTTTTTTGGTGTGTGCAACCGTGATTGAAATGTATAATGAGGATTGTTTTGTGTTTCTGGAACGAATACAAGACAATAGCATAAACTTAATTTTGATTGACCCTCCTTATCACGTTTCCCGAAAATCGGGGTTTCACTCTACCAAAAAAAATGCGTTGTTATTTACTCGGTATAAAACTGATTTTGGCGAATGGGACAAAAAAGAAAATTATTTGGATTATTGTCTCATAGAATTATATCGGGTGTTGAAGAAAGGCGGCACTATTATTTGTTTTTATGATTTATGGAAAATTTCATATTTGAAAAAATGGATGGAGCAGGCGGGGTTTAGGCAGATACGGTTTATCGAATACCAAAAAACAAACCCTGTGCCGGTCAATAGCAAGCTCAACTACTTAACCAACAGTCGGGAAATTGCCCTCACTGGCGTTAAGGGCGGCAATCCGGTCTTTAACAGTGAATATGATAACGGTATTTATGCTTTTCCTATCAACCATGAGTATGACCGCTTCCACTCGACCCAAAAGCCGATCCAGCTTTTCAAGGAACTTATTCTCAAACATTCTCATTCCGGCCATGTCGTTTTGGATTGTTTTGCCGGAAGTTTTACTACGGCGGTGGCGTGTATCGAGACTAACCGGAAATTTATCGGCTGCGAAGTTGACCAGCATTATTTTGAGAAAAGCAAAAAAAGAATGAGGTATCAGCAGCCGGTGTTGTTTTAGGGAATAGCCGTCCGGTTGATGCCGCCGGACGGCTGTTTTCTTATTGTTCCAATGACTGCGGTTTTTTGAAATGGTTGGGGTATTGCTTATACAGGGCGGCTTCTATGCTCTGTTCTTCAAAGTGATAATCAATATTGAGGTATTGAGAATCGGTATATTCTTCAAGGCTGATATAACCCCATTCTGAATTTTGTAAATCGCCATTGAGTATGACATAGCCGTACATTAGCCCTTGTTCTGGGTTATATTCGCATATATAGCTGTCACAGCCACCATAGAAATAATGAAAGATAGCGGGGTGTTCTTTCATTTTTACGGTGCCATTGATTTTCGGGCATTTCTGCAATGCGATTTCTAGGTTAGATAGACCAGCGGTAAATTCTTTCAAATTCCTTTTGGTAACTAACAGTTGATACTTGGGAATGAGGGCGGCAACTGCGGCGGGTATTATTTTTAAGGTTTTCATTTTTGTTTCTCCTAAATACTTGGAAATTACCCCCACACAAGCGGGGGTGTTAAATGTTGTTAATCCCGATAATCTTGTATTATTGAGACAAGTCCATCAAAATCTTCATCGGTGCCGAGCATATCTGCAAACATTTCTACAACATCGAGCGGGACTTCATTCTCAAATGCCACGCTTTGCAAATATGCGGTTCTGTTTTTATAACCATTGTCTGTATAAATGCTATTAACCGTATTCATGTTTTACTCCTTGTTGATTATTACCCCCGCACAAGCGGGGGTTGTTACACTACACCGCAATTTTAAGCGGTTGTTGCTTATTTTCTTTTTCTTCTTTTTTTACTTTTTGACTGCCTTTGCTGGCTCTGATTTCGTCAAGGCTTTCCCGACTGCTGATGTTCTTCTTTGCCCTGCCGGAATATACCCATGCTTTGTGCTTGTTGGTGAACCAGAAGCCCAATTCCCGCAACTGTTCCCTGACTTCGTAAGAATTGAAACAGTAAATCCAATAGCCGATGATTTCAATTTCACATTCCAGATTGATTATTTTCTGTAAAATTTCTTGAAAGGGCGTTACTGCGTCTTGATCTGGCTTCCATTCTTTGCCCTCATAATAAGCATTGAATGAATGGGACATAAAATTTTTGAGGAATTTTTCAAACTGTAAAATAATTACCTTTGTGGTTTCTTCTCCTTCCGCACCTGCGTGGTCAGGATGGAATTGCAAGAGCAATTTCCGGTAGCGTTGTTTTGCTTCTTCTACTGATTTGCATTGTTCAAAATAATGCATGGTTCATACTCCTTGTCATGGTTTACCCCCGCACAAGCGGGGGGTGTTATACATTAAGACGGCATTACATTTCTGTTTTGTTCCACTTGTGGCAAATTGGGAATACAAAAAATACAATAATTGCATTTGTCCTTAATTTTGCATGACTGGCACACTTTTTCCGGTTCTACCATTTTTGGCAGATTTTCAATGATTGCGTCCATTGTTACTGTCATGGGCTTGTTCAAAAACCATGATAAACGCCTGATCGCTATATTTGAGCGGCTGGAAAATTTTGGTGTGTAATACACATTTTCATAATTTTTTGTTTTACTCATTTTGATACCTCCGAAAATAATTTTATTTGTCCGCTGTCCAATACTGGCGGCGGGGCTGTGTACTGTGGATACCGTGAACATAAATAATTGATGTAAGTGTGCGCTTCTTTTTGCGTGTGGAAAAAGCGGGAATGTGCGAACATGGAAAAATCCGAGCCTACCAGATAGGGGCTATACTTTTTAGCACTGTAAAAAGAAATATTTGCTAACTGCGGCTTGCCATTGGTGAAATTAAATTCTGCGGTTACTTCATATTTTGCTGACATAAAACACCACACAAAAAAGGGCAAGAATAATTACTTGTGTTTTATGACCCGACTATACAGCCAAGTGGGGCAAAGTTGCTTATAAAATAAGCTCATTACTTTGCTGATATGTTATATTATAATACTAATGAAAATAACACACTTTGTCAAGTAGCAAAATTAAAATAATTAAGAAATATATTATTTATGTTACGCCTAACATATAAGTAAGATAAAAAGAAGTAAATAATGTAATACTGCGGGAACCGTTCATAGCCGGACACACCGAATAAAGGCAGAGCTTAGAATAAAATCCGGCGGGCTTCTTACTCGATTACTGCGGATGCGGCACCAGTTGGGCGGGGTGGCTTCCGCACCCTATCAATGATTACTTCCCCCTTCACTGCTCAAAACGCTATCTTAATATAATTAAGCGTGATGGGAATACGATGCTATAACGGACAATAATTTGAATAACACTAACCATAACCGAATAGCGTTTGTAGCCGGACAAACCGAGTAAAGGCACCGCTTACCGAATACCATACGGCGTGACTCTTACGATATAACAAAGATAGCGGCTCCGGTTGGGCTAGGCTGCTTCCGCACCTTATCACCGATTACTTCCGCCTTTGCCGACTAAAAAAGCGTTGTTATTAAACATAACAAGTTGGTAATGATAGCATATAACGTACAATACTATTTTTGATAACTAATATACTACAATGTTGGATAAATGAATATTATTAATGATTTAGAAAAATTGCGTTAGCAATTTTTACCTACTTTCTTCGGGGGCGTTGCGGGGGAAACCCCCGCAGAGGGGGTAGCGTAAGACTTGCTCCGTGCCGTAGGCACTCCGCAATGTCTTTTTAGAGTTTTGCTACGCAAGACTCCATACAATAATTGGAGCAAGGCTGGAGCGAGGGGGAGACTTCCCCCTTATAGGGACAGACATTATCCGGCGGTGACAGGCACCGCTAAACCGTTGTCATAAATCCATGATGTCTGACCACTTGAATAAGTGATCAGACAGAATCTGGTTTAAATTAAGACTCTAAATCAACAAGACCTAATTCTTCAATATCGCCGACTTCCAACGAGGATATATTTTCACCATTTACACGAACTGAATAGATATAATCAAATTTACAAGAAAATTGCGGCAAAGAATACCTCGTTACTGAGTTTCCTATGGAAAAGCCGGATATAGTCCAACTTTCAGGATAAGAGCCGTCGGGATTTCTGCTTAATGGTATAAAATATTGATTTGCAGAACCTTGTCCAATAGTAGTAATACCCAAAGAAGTAGCTAAAATGGTATTACCGCTTGCAAAATTAAGTACAACACCGGAGTCATTTTCTATTATTATAAAAAAGCCGCCTGATGTCATTGTAAAATCAATAGAAGATGCAAGCTCTATTAAATCCCAATTTTGAGGAGTTGAATCCAATAAATAGAATACCCGCATATAAGCCTTATCTTGATGATCACCTATTGTATATTTAGGTATAATTTCTGTTATTACATTTGTAAAATGGTTATATTTTGAAAAAACAGTGTATAAGGAGTAGTCATTTGGAATTTGCAGACGTAAAAACGAATAGTTTTCATAAGGAGCAACAAAACCTAATGACTCACCAAACGGCGAATCTTTTCTGATTATTATATTCCATGAGGTTGGATTGTTAATAATAATTTGACCGACTCCGCCTAAATAGTTGCTGATTTGGTAAATCCTGTTATTTACTGTTCCATAATTATAATAAGCATAAAGCCTTGTAAAAACAGGGGCAGAATTTAAATTATTTTTGTTAGAATTATAATCTGATTCTAATATTAGAAAAAGAATAAAATCGCCTGTTGTATTAAACAGTAATTCTTTCTTTTCCAGACCATGTGCATATGCATTAGCAGGTATACCACCAATCAAAGTATTTACACTTGGCGTTCCTTTAAAAGCAACAAGCCTTTCATTTGTATTATTGGTAACAATAACTGACGGTTGATTAAAACTGTTGAAATTTACTGCATTTGTCATTGCGTCAACAATGTTTTTTAAGGTATCTGTAATATTATCATCAATAGCAGTAATCAAGGTAACATTAGTAAATGTATATTCATTATTAATTTTATTTTTTATTATTGAAACATTGAAAAACTTACAGTATACATATTCATTATAAATCTTAAGATAAAAGAATATTTCATCTGTATCAGTAAAATCATTGCTGTCTAAACTTAAATATGAACTGAAACCGCTATCAATTAGACCAGTTTTAGCTCCTAATAATTCAACATTATAAATATCATAATCAGATTTATTATGTATATCAATACTGGTTCTATTTCTTAAAATTTCATAATAATTGTTAGTTAAATTATCTGAAACATCCTGTATCGGACCTATAACCTCTTCTGCATTATTATAACCATAACCGCTTATGAAAGTAACGATAGTATTTTTTGTAATATTGAATTGATTGTTTTTACCTTCTTCGCTGATAACTGTATTTGTTCTGAATACAGGACAGGTACAAGATAATTTATGATTTAGCATATTAGAACCTGCAAAATAATCTCGATACTCATCGTCATTGTAAAAAACATGAGAAGTAATAAAAATATTGTATGTACCAGGTGATACTTCTTTAGTAACTTTACTGGTATTTCCATAAAAGCCAAAATCAACAGAACCATAAGTAACTTCAATATAGCCTACAAAATTCAAGTTAGAAATAGACAGCGTTGTTTTGGGAGTGCTTGTTTCGCTGTTATTATTATCACAAGCAAAGACAACAAATAAAAAAGCAAATAAAATATAAATATAGTTTTTCATATAATATATTTCCTATTCACCAAGAATACGCTGGTATTCAATATACGCATCAAATATACTCTTTAAAGTACCTGTTCTTGCTCCGCCAGCGTCAAGATAACCTGTATCGCCGCCTAAAAATGTTATGGTAGAATTATTTGTGATTGTTAATTTTGTATCTTCTTTTTCCATACAAACAACTACATTAGCCATTTCATAAAAAGAGGTATGTTCAAGTATCTCAGAAGCAGCAGGGCGATGTGTAAACATAATATTAACATAATTTGTTCCGGATTCAACTTCTTTTGATACTTTTTGTCCTCTGCTCATAATACCAAAATCAACTTCACCATATAATGGCTGCACACCGTTAAAATCGGTTGAGTTTGTGATTGTTAAGGTGGTTTTTTGTTCTTTGTTAGCATTGTTTTCGTTGTTATCACAAGCTGAAAATACAAGTAATGTGATAATCGCTACTGTAAAATATTTCTTCATTTTTTTTCTCCTTAAAATAATGTTATTTTTAGTGTTTGCCTACGTAGCTTGATAACATAGACAAGCACAGTTTTAAAATATGTAACTATTGTGGCGTTGCAAAGGCATATTCTGATTTTCCGCTTTCGCCAGTGTCATTTTTTGCTATTACATAAAAACCATGTTGAACACCAGTTTTTAATCCTGTTATAGTAACTGAAGTCTCAGTAGTTATAGATGTTCGCACTATAATATCATCCATTGTTTCCGCATTATAATAATATATTATATAACTTGTAGCTCCTGTTGAAGCATTCCATGACACACGAATACTTGTCGATGTTTGAGGAGTTGCTCTAA
>Ga0209755_10005790_pt1 | contig 13899 bp, 13 predicted proteins | sample TergutCo191P1_FD_187301 | JGI IMG/M metagenome (GOLD analysis project Ga0209755, IMG submission 187301) | Cornitermes sp. P1 segment gut microbial communities from Petit-Saut dam, French Guiana - Co191P1 (SPAdes) (version 2) | ecosystem: Host-associated > Arthropoda: Insects > Digestive system... | reverse complement strand
AGGCATGACCTCTAAAAGAGTAGAAGCCAGGATAAGGACAAAAATGATCCTGGGGACTGTATTTAATTTTGAGAGTGTCTATACAATACACACTTTCATACAAATCTCATAGTATGGTATATCACAGAACAGTTCTGCCTGCCTGTCCAGTAGAACAGTTCTGTCTTCCTGTCCAGTATCACTTAAGTGCGATAATGTGATGAGATTCAATATTACAGATCTGGGAAAAAAGCCACAGTTTTTTTAAAATTTTTATCTATAAAACACTAAAAAAAATCTTATATATCAATACTGCAGAACACGGTATGTGTCAGTGTTGTATGCAACATGACAATCTGGTAATCTGGCTCTCCTGTTCCTTCTAACATGAATCCAAAATAACAAAACTCATGTTTTGTCATCCAGACTAACAGTTTCAAATATCTGCCTCTTCTTGGTACACTTGTGATCCCACCTGTTCACTATTTTTCACACTACACTTTATACCCAACAAGCAGATTTAATACGAGTTACAATGACTACTGACTTTTAAATAAGCCAAAAGCTACAAAATACAGTGTCTCTCACACAATCAGTGTCAATGCACGTCGTAAAGATAGTAGCATTGGTACTTGGAAGAAGGAATGAAAAGAAAATTGAGGAGGTACTTGGAGAGCTTTAGCTTGGATTTAAAAAAGGAATGGGAAATGCAATTGCAATGCTGAGAATAATATCAGAAAGAACTTTCACACAGACAAAGAGGTATGTGCTTGCTTCATAGACTGGAAGAAGAAATTTAACCATTTAATCTGGAACAAAATCATGCGGATCCTAAAGAAACTGGTACTGAATGGCACAAAAGATTTAGCAGCAAATTGTACATGGATCAGAACATTAAATAACAGGGTCAAGAGGAGGTAAAGACATGTGAAGACTGGAATAGGAGTTAAGACAAGGATGCTGTTTGTCACCAGTTCTACTCAACTTACACACCAAGTACCTTAATAAGGAATTTTGAGAAGGGTTTGGAGACTTCAAAACAGGAGGATAAGTAATTTGCACTGCGAGACACGCAGATGACCTTGTGCTACTGGCTAAGGAAGAAAAGGTGCTACAGGGCATCACTGACAGAACAACTGAAGTTGGAAGATGCCACGGAATGGAAATGAATGTGGACAAATCTATGACATTAAGAATCCCAAAGCAGCCATTCCCAGTAGATTATGATAGATCAAAAACAACTGGACAATGTGGAATATTTGAGCTATATGGGTAGCCTGATAACAGATGATGCAAGAGGTACAGGAAAAATTAAACACAGGATCATCACAGCAAAAGCAGCATTCAACAAGAAGAATCTTTTCACCAGAAAAATGGACATAGATTTACGGAAGGAACTAGTGTAATGCAACATTTAAAGCACAGCTGAAACTCGACACTTCAACAAGTAAATCAGAAATACCCTGAAAGTTTTGCAGTGTGGTACTGGACAAGGATGGAGATGATCAGCCAGACTGATAACATGAAAAATGAAGAAGTGTTAAATCATGTATAAGTCAGAAGAAAAGTAACATCCTGCATAAAATAAAACAAAGGAAGACTAACTGGATTTGTCATATCTTGCATAGCAGCTGCCTTCTAGAACACATTACTGAAGACAGACAGAAAAGGAAGACAAGGAAGGAAATATAAACAGCCACTGGATGACCTGAAGGAAATGCGAAGATATTGTATGTTGAGAGAGGAAGCACCTAATCACACTCTTGAGAACTTGGTTTGGAAGAGGTTATGGACATGCTGCAGGACAGAGTATGATGATGATGACCAGACAAGCATATGGCAACACTGCTATGTGCTGCTCAACCAACAGATCCAAATCAATTATTCCTCCAGTTTATATACAGAAAGTGGTTACTACTGTTCATGTTGCTGTGCATACTGCTGGTGCTAAACTTCTTCTTACACTTAGGTTTCATTTTAGCAGCATATCTAGTTTGCAGATTTTAAATATGTCTGGGCTTTAAAGACAAGCCTCAAAACAGCAGCAATACTTTACAATGTTCACAATTCTTTCTTAATCCTTACTTACTTTTATAACTTGTCAACACAAATCAATAAATGCTGGATATGCAAAGATAATTTTCTGAACACTGGTAAGCATGGTTTTTGCATACCTGATAGGCACTGAAGAATCACCATCAGCTTTACACCAATATAAAAACATACAAAATATTTTTACAATACATTAAATATTACCAAAAAATAACTGCCTTTACTTTCTACAATTTCATTCACACATACAACACACATTCTCCATTCAATATCATGTTAAATAAAAGGGATGTAAAAAAAAAAATTAAATTACCTCAAGATCATACAACATAAATGAGTTCTTGAAAATTGTTAAATATGGCACAAAACCAATCTTTAGTTGAAAGTTCTGATAAAACACCGAGTTTAACATAAACTATAGGTCCAAACTGTCTGAATCAATTTACAGTAGTCAAAAGAATTCACTACTCACACTGAAGTTACAACTATTCTAGAACAGTATACAAAGAATTAAAAACTATATCTGCCTCATAGAGATCTACAAATCACGTACAGTACACGGATCACGCTTGCGAGACCTTACTCCATCTTCGTACATGGCGCAATAATGATTACTTGTAAGTGTTATAATACAACAAGTTCGCCCACGTACTTCAACATTGTATGAACTGTGTTTCTGGAAGTTACAATGTGCAGTCAATAAGTAATAACACTTCTTAAATCTCAGCACTGGGCACAGGCAAATGTATAATTAGGCCTTGAAAATTACACAAGTCCCAAACTAAAATTAAATTTGCCACTCCAGTCTTCAAATGACTATGTATAATTAGTACAGCCTATTACACCCTTAACCTATTCAACAAGTAGGAAAACAATGTTGTTGGGACATCTGCAAAGTTATATCTTCACATGACATCACACAATACAATGTAAAAAATTTAAATCACATTTTATGTTATTCATACTGTGCATTTTCTTACATTCCATATTTCAAACCAACAAAATGCACTATTTAAAATACAATAAAACAGATCATAAAACACACTTCATATTAGGTGTCAACTTCTACATGTTTTGGCACCAAGGTGCTATCATTAGGGAGTTTATTAACAGCATTAGGGTTGTATGTCCAAAACGTACTTCAGGCGCTGATTGCCGTCACTTTCGTGACAAAAATTAGTCCTGAAATGTTAAAATTCTTGATTACTTGTTAACAAGTACAAGTCCATATTGCTGTAATGACAATACCATACAATAATGTTCTCATTACAGTAACATGGAATTATACTTGTTAACATGTGTAATAAAGTATTTTAACATCTTAACAATTTTACTTTTTATAATGGCAATGACGGCCACTAGCACCTGAAGTATGTGTTGGCCTTACAAACCTATGCTGTTAATAAATTCACTGATGATTGCACCTTGGTGCCGAAACATTTAGGAGATAGTACCTAATATGAAGTGTTTTATGATCTGATGTACTGTAAATTAAATCACATTTATTTTTTTAAAGCATGGTAACCTACTCATATCTCAAAGGAGAAAGAGGAAGAACAGACAGAAAAAGATAAACTGTAAAATGTCCATTCATATAAATGACTTATAACAGCCTGCCAGCAAGCATAAGTACTCACTTCATGCAAGCAGAAAATGGTGTTTTTAAGCCCAGTATATAACTCCAGGCAATTTCCAGTAAGAAAAATCCGTATGGAACTGAAATCCAGTGCTAAGCTAAGCAGAACAGCAGTCTCACATGTGCACACTTGTCCCTTGGTTTACATGTCTCCATACTTGGCAGAACACGTTTCAACTTACAAGCGCAAACTAACAAATTGGATTTAATTAGCTCAACACGGAATAAGACATTCATATCTATAGCAGCAACCTTCATTTGGTTAGTAAGTCATTAATACAGCAAAACATCATTAGTATTAAATTGAAAAATTCAAAATAACTGTACTTCTACATCACCGACAATATGATTTTGTATAATTTTTGATGTGATTAATACGAAACACAGATAATCTTTAGTATGACGCAATATTCAAGCCTTGTGAGTCATAAACTTTGCATAATTTTTATTACAAAGTGACACTGATCTGCAAGCACAGAACTGTGGTGGTGGTAAAAATCACAGTCTGTTGTGAGCACTGATACCATCATTAATGGGAATGATACACGACTATTTGTATCACACATGGTGCAAATGCCGGTAATGTTACAGTAACGGCAATGACAAACTAGTGATTGCATAAAAATTAACAGCATAAAGAGTGTACAGAACTCTTCAACTCATCTCTAAATTTGGATTAGTTTAGGAGTTATGATTTCTTTCTTGTGAAAAGATGTTTTTTGTTAAAAAATGTCTAGGAGCTACAGGCTGTCTGGCAACCAGTTATCAGGTCCTTGTGTCACAAAGGTCAATGGTATGGCAGTAATGTCCTGAGGCCTAACAAAATTTCCTGGACTGAATGAACACTGAACAGTAACTAGGCAGGACAAAGGTATACAGCGTGTAAGGGTAACAACCCTGTCTCACTACAAACCATTATATTAATCCAGCAATCAATATGTTTGGCATACTACTTCATTTACAGACTGACATCTCTAACTTTCCAATCCATTGATAATGTTTTAAAAAAAAATCACTTTTCCAAATATCCTATTGAAAATATTAAGCTTACTCATTGTGTTTGAATTTACATCTGATGTATTGCCACAGAATGGATGTGACCCTCATTCCTTTTTCATTTATTTTAAATTGTATTTACAGCTAATTTTTGTAAGATTCCAATGCTGCCTTCCAAGACTCAGGGTACGCAAAAGGGTTATTAAATTATTCAGCCAATAAAGACAACACAAACTATCATCATTTTTCCAGTCACTTTCCAGCATATGTTGGGTTCTTGAAGGTAGAAGTTGCTTGCTTGTAAATTGGATTCTCACCCTGTAAACACAAAAAATGACCATTATCAAAAGAAGGAAGCTTCATAAACATGCATTAAACTGTCCACTCAACACTACATACTCATATTAAAATGTAAGGAAAAGTTTGGTGCATGTTTAAAAAATTTTATTATTTTAAAATTTATTTCATTATTACTTATGTTTGTAAAAATAGGAACACCTGAAACTTTCATTCATTCCACTGGCATGTGCAGAATGTGACGATTCCTTGCCATTGTCAGGAGCTTCTTCCATTCCTCTCTGTTACGTACTTTTTCCTGCCACCCTTTTCCACCAACTATTCTTCCATCCTCTCTCACCTCACCTTGCCATCTATTTCTTAGTCTATCTCTCAATCTTGTTGTTCCCAAATTCATATATAACACCCTTTTGGAAATTCTATTTTTTTCCATTCTCTGTACATGCCCAAACCAATGTAATCTATTTAACCTTATTGCCTCTATTATAGAATATTTTTTAACACTTGCATAAATTTCTTTATTGGTTAATGTCCCCCAATTTTATTTTTTATTGTCATATACTGGGCCTAAAATTCTTCTACACACCTTCCTTTCAAAAATGTTCGACTGCTTTCTATTTCTCTTTGTAGGTGTCCAAGTTTCTGATGCATATGCAAACATTTTGTTATTATTGTGTTCTTTATTCTCAATATTAGTTTCTTTGACATGATTTCATTTTTAAAAATTGTCTAAATTTAAATTGTGCAAGCAGGGTTGACTGCACACTTTAAACTAGATGACTTCAACATAAAATTCATTCTATGATGAATGCAGCCTCACAGCCTGGCTTATAACTTATCTGTAAGATACTTTCAACAATAAGCTTACAGATATGCAAATTTATTTCTCTCAAACTTGTAACAATAAAAGATTTCAGTAAATTTTTAAGGACAATGAAGCCTGTTATAATGGGACCTGATAACAGCAAGAAAATTTTTGGTAATGATAACTCAATGTACGGAGTTTAGAACACGGGAATGTATAAATTGCTCAAAAATCAAAAAGCAAATATCTGGGGTTATCTCACTACACATGCTGAAAATGTGAGTGACTTGAAGGGGACTAGCAATTGTTCTGTAATGTTATGGCTATATGTAAGTAAGACCAAATTAGAAGTTAATGCACAAAAGAAAATGGGGTTACACAAGTTTAACATTCTTATTTTCAAGTCTGTGAACATGACAATGCATGGTAATCATCATCAAACACAAGTGTCAGGCAGCCTCTGGATAAACTGTGATTGTACTGAAGATTGACCTTGTTAACCCTTTGATGCCTAATGACCACTATAGTGGACGTACCGTACCACTAACCTATAAACGTCGCATTTTATATATTTATTCAACAAATATAGGTACTGAATATTTTAAACATGGTATATACTCTCCATTTTTTCGTCTTCAAAATGCAGTTTGTTTCATAATTCTAACATATTTCGTTTCTGTATTATTCACATTTTATATACAGGGTGTGATAAAATTAAAAAAATAATTCCGGCGCCAAAAGGTTAATGTGCACATTTCACATGTTCAATCCACTGACACACAGGCTCTTTAAAACCTTTATCACAGTAATGTATTATGTCTCCCGTTACTACAAAAACAAACAGGCATGGATATAATGGATTCACTACCATTGGTCCTGTGAGAAATGAGATGCCCACATAACACAATATGCTGCAGCACTCCAATTAAGAATATACAGTGTTGGTACTTAACTTACTTACTCCATGGAGCAGAGTCCTTCTTGAGAAGCTAACAGGTTCTCAGCTAATCAAGAAATTCCCTGCATTTTAGGGAACCAGAAGGTTCATTAACGCATTCATATGTGCCCACCACCTGTCCTTTCCTGAGTCAGCTCAATGCCCCACATCCCACTTCCTGAGGATCCATCTTAATATTATTCTCCCATCTATGCCTGGGTCTTCCAAGTGGTCTCTTTCCCTCAGGTTTACCCACCAAAACCCTGAATATGCCTCTCCTCTCCCCCATATATGCTACATGCCCCACCCATTTCATTCTTCTTTATTTAATCACCTGAACAATACTGGGTGAGGAGTACAGATCATTAAGCTCCTCATTATGTAGTTTTCTCCATCAGTGTCAGTACACATGAATTAATTAAAAAAAAAAAAGCCTGCTGAATGCGTAAGACCCTACACATAAAATTTTTTGGGCACAACATAATGGCATACATTAAAAGTAACACAGTTAATGGGTCAGTTAATTCTGACAAAGCAGATGGTATATTTCTGATGATCAGTTTTTGTTCAAGCTAAATGATTCTGCTACTTCCAACTCCGTGTCGTACCGTTTGCAAACGTGAAGGATAGTCACCTATTCCACAACTCTCCATGAAGAGATCACTAAACCCCCTTCAGCCAACATGTTCTACCAAAAAACCTGTGTACAGATGGATTAAAAGCAGAAGGTGAAGAGAGGAAGAAGTATGGTGGGGGCTGAGATAATCTGCTCTAAGCCCAGTGATACAGCAACCACACCTGCTTTTGTCCTCTGTACATCATACAACCCAAGCAGACTCATCCATCTGCATAACCGTACCCCTCTAGTGCTGAAATTAAGAATGACTGAACCCATACTTCCACTCCTCCTTCACATGGTGTGAACAGAATTTACTTTTACTTTACTCTTGTGATCCTCATACAGCCTCAGTTTGGTGTTATTAACAGGAAACTACTGCTGTAACTGTTGGTGTAACTTGCACGTTCTTAACCAAAAATCTGTATATGAAAGATGCAATATACTACTATAATAAATTGGAATGGGGAAACTGCTTCAACAGATGAAAACTTAGGACTGCTTAGAAAAATCCTTTATCAAACATCACTGGCCACCAGTACAGAACACCATGAGATAAAAACTGGATTATTTTAAAATAGTATAGGTTAAACTCACCGTATCCCACTTGGCCATCATGCGCTCTTTTTCAAACTTGGCAAACTCACGACGGTCATGAATAGTCGTGAGCAGTTTCCACAGCAGCAGCAGAGCCAATCCTATCAATACGATGGCTCCAATGACTCCAAGCACAATTCCTATCACATAAACACCAGAGAAGTGAATTTTACAGTGCCTGGTAACATAACCTCTTTTTGTTAAAACTGTTTTTTTTTTATACAAACACATACTCACAGATATCACATCACATTTGCTACTACACTTGTGTGCAATTCTCTTTAGTGCTTAACTAGTGGATGTGACTAGAAAAATAGTTATTTAATGAACTTGGTTTATTTTCTGTGCTATGCACGAAATGCTGTACAACATGCAAAAATCTTATTCTAAAATCAGAGTGTCGAATATCATGGGGATGCATTAAATTAGGGAAAATACAATGTAACTTGGGAGACCACGGTGGCACGGTGGCTAAGGTGCTGTGCTACAAATCAGAAGGTTGCTCGTTCGATTCCAGATGGTGTCATTGCAATTTTTTATTGACATAATCCTATCGATCGCACTATGGCCATGGGGTCGACTCTGCCTCTGACAGAAATGAGTACCAGGAGCATTTCCTGGGGGTAAAGGCAGCCAGTGCGTACGGCTTACAACCTTACCGCCATCCTGTGCCACTGTCATGCAATTTGGGAATCTTAACTTCCTGGAACCCTCTCAGCCACTCCAGGCGTGTAACAGGACTGCTTTACCTTTTACCTTTTTTACTATGTAACTTACATAAAATAAAACAATTACTATAATAATACCAACTAGATGCACTAATATCTCAAATTTATTTTTGGAACAGAACTACATGTTTATGAGAGAACTGTCCGAAAAGTGTAGTTTTATTCCAAAAATAAATTTGAGAAATTAGTGCATCTAGTTGGTTTTATTATAAGAATTTTTCACAATGCACGGTCACCTGAACGTCAAATTCAAAATAAAACAATCTATGAAAATGCATCATTTTACTTAACTGTTTTCACACGTCCACTACATAAATGTGCTAACACGTTAAGTGTTAATGTGGAAAAACAAACTAAGCAAGACAACAAATGCAGCAACCAGTTTACATTACAACACGGTGATATACACACTTATATTGTTGAAAAGTAAAACCAACAGCTGTCCAGCAGTACAACATTTACAAGGATATCCAAGGTTTCCTTTTTACAAACTTTTAAACTCTGCGTCTGTCATAGCAGCAACTACAGTTTGCTGGAAATAGGAGTCCACTGGTACTTTTACCAATGCCAGGTGGAAAGCAACAGTTTTAAAGCATGAAAGATGACAAGTACATACCAAGAACATAAATTCCTGGAGGACAGTCCCGCTCTTCCTGCGCTCTTACCATAAGCGTATTATTATCAGAGTATGTGTACACATACGCAAAACGGCAGTCCTCTTCGTCATAGTAAGTACACAATACTTCACCTAATTCCTCGTTAACTGAAATATAAAGCAAACAGTAGGCACATCAGGGGGTTTTAATTCTTCTTTGTTTCTCACAGTCTCCCATATAAATATACAGCAAAAAATAATGAAACATATTAATTACATTTCATACAAAAATTCAACTGAATTAACGTTTCAGTTGAAAGGTTTCAAGAACTTAATTTTGATCGTCAGAAATTCTGCGTCACTTGTTTAACCTTCAGGAGAAGGAACTAACTGCTAACTGTATCTCATGATGGACTGAGTTTTTATGGCTTAGTATGGAAATTAAAATGCCTCCAAATACACACACACAGACCAGCACATGACACGGTAGGCCATTCACTAGGACACTTCAGAGACCAGCATATGGTCTCTTAGAACAATAAGGTTTAAAGTTATTACCAACAGGGATGCAGCACCTGTCTGCTGCCTTCGATGGTTTTCCTCTCAGAACAAACAGTTTGTGCAAATGCAAAAATTAGTCCTCCAGGCAGAGAGAGCAACTGCCAGTCATTCATTCACAACACAGTGTTGTGCTGTTGGTGATACAAGTATTCTAAGCATCACACCACTTGTCTGGAAATTTGTCACTTTCTTACTCTCATTGCTAGTGCTGTTATTATTTGAACCATTTCACCTCCATAAAGATAACAGTTAATAAGACAAGAGACAACTATCCATTCAACAGAATGTCAACATGTGACTTCACATTTCTGTTTGCTGGCCAGAAACCTCAGCAATCCCAGAGACTAGATATCCATTGGCCTTGTTTGGGATATACCTAAGTGGACCACCTGCCCTGCAGTTGTATATTATTTTGCGTATTTCATAAAGATTACACAAAATGTCCTCACTGTAAAAATTCAGGAACTTCACACACAAAGAAAGAATACAAACAAACCAAGGACAACAAGGTATTAGATTATTTTTTCTGAAGAAGTAACTACACTGTTATTCGATACAAACACAGGTTCAGTCTGCACACAACTCTTGTACCATTTCAACTGTTTAGCTACATGTTTCGATCTTGTATATGGATCATCATCAGTCTTTTTATAAGAACAATATGTGAATGGTAGAAAGCACATATTATGTTATACGCTTAGATTATGAGATCTGTTAACAGTAAATTACAAGATGTCATAATCCTAGGGTACAGCAGAATATGCACTTTCTACCTTTTACATACTGTTTTCATATAAAGTCTGAAGATGATCAATGTACAGGATCAAAATGTGTAGCTTAAAAATTGAAACAAAATAATGTTTAGAGTGAACCTGGGATGACAATCTTCGAGGTAAATACACTGTTTAATCAGTTAATACCCTTTCATAACATTCAGCCAATAATTTTAACCTGGATCATAATTATTGTGTATTTTTAGATTTAGGGAATTATATGTTGCAAAAACATCATTAAACGCTCAGTCACTTACATGTGTTATTTGCTGAGCCTTCTAAGTAAGGGTTAAGTAAAGTTCCAACTAATGATTTTCCTATTCCCACAATCTGTTCTTACCTGTAATTTAGGCAATTTATCATCAATCCCCAAAAAAGTGTAAGCACAACTGGAGTGACACAAACAAACCATAATAAACACTGACACAAACAAACCATAATAAACACTGACACAAACAAACCATAATAAACACAGTGTGCAGATAGATAAATTACTTATAAAACAGAATGGACATCTATAAAATAGTTCATAGGCAATTTAAATTCTTGTACCTTCTACGACATCAACAGAGGTAGGGGTGAAAGTGCAGTTGTCTGTACACTCCTGAGCGGTAAGAGCCCCGGTCTTGTACATCTGGCACTGTACACACTCTTTAAACTCCAGACATCTTCCAGGAGTGCCCTACAAACAGAATTTGCAAGAGTATTAACAAAATTGATACAGTCAATACTGGTGTCTATGATGTTAAGAACTACAAACACACGTATACGTTTTAACAATTTAGAAAGTACTTTAAACATACAAAATATTATTTACTTTACTACTCCAAGCATTAGGGACTGGAATCTTACTTTAAAATACAATCATCCACAATAGTGATAAAAACTGATACAAAAAAATGCACTAGCAGGATATGGGCTACCAATAAAATGTTTCTGTGGAAGATAAGTCTGTTGCTGGGAAGAATTCAAAATGATAGACAAAACATAAACAATTTTCTTACATAAAAAACTACAAATAAAAACGGAACATGTACAGAAAAATGAGTCATGACACCGCATACTGCATTAAAATTGGGATCCAGAACACAAAGAAATGTGGAAGGTCTAGGCGGGGGGGGAGGGGGAATAAATATTATATACATTGAACACACGAAATGTAGATTTTAACACAATAGGCCTCAAAAAGAGGGGCAGGAATGAGAACTAAACATATTTTGGTACATTACATGGTCATGTTCTTGTGATCTATATGTAACAGTTTGCAGGTGTTCAATCAGGGCACCGTGAGTACCCTAGCAGGTATCATATCTGTATGTAAAGTTCACTCCACACTTTCATAAGCATGGTGGGTGGGTGTAAGTGTTACCATTAGTGCCTGCACCCTCCCATAAGTTCCAGCAAAGTGGTGAGTATTGGCAGACCACAAACAGCAATTTGTACACACCTCCAGAAGAAACTGACTGATGTAAATTCATGAAAACAGAGTAACCAAATGGAATGGAGCACCTCTGCCAAATCATTTCTGCGGAAACTATCAAACCAAGGGACAATAAACTGCAATGTGAAAATGTGGCTACACTCCATCTTGCTGGAACAGTGTGCCTTTAGGGCCCTCTTCTTCCAAAATAAGATAACCACGAGAAATTCCTCCAACGTATCTAGGTACACTAAACCATTCAGCATATCCGCAAAAAAAGAGAAAGGGCCAACTCTCTTTGTTTGGATACAGCACCAAAGTCATTGAACTTGGGACTGTCCAGCGTACCTTCAATCATCAGTGCCTGCACTGTTTCTCTCCTACATATCCTAAAATGCCCAGACATGTAGAAAGTGGCTGCATCATCAAACACAATTTTTGCTGTGTAAGTTCATTCATTATTTTCAATTGAAAAATGTGTAACAAACTCCTTTGTATTAGGCTGTAATATGCTGCAACGGTTGGTATCTGTAACTATGATATCCCACATTAATTAGCAAAATTTTGTGCACTGTTGACCGTGCCACACTTAACTGCTGGGCAACTTGTCAACTTTCCTGGACTGCAAAATAAACAACTGCTCATCCTTCATTCCCCTCAGTGTCAGTAACTAGTTTACTGGAGCTTGTCCTTATACAAACATAACCAGTCTCACTGAGCAACTTATACCACCTGCAGAAGGACACTTTGTTGGTAGTTCCCCACTGACCTCCATACATCTCCTATGCATGGTAATCACAGACAATAGCAACATGTGGATACTCAAGCAGCATGATTTCAGAACTTGACCATATTACCTATCTCAATGTGTTTAGTTTCCTTTCTTGTGCTTTTCAGGTCATATACATAATTAAAATAAAATTATCCACACTTCATGAGCTCATCCCACACTTTTGAACATCACCACATAAAGTTAACAGCTGAATCATCTAATAGCTACAAATACTTCCCTTCTACTCACTGGAAGCTTCTTACAAAACATTCCTGTCTACTTATGAAAGCTTCTAGCGAAACATACACTTCTAATTACGCAAAGCTTCCTGCAAAACTTTCCCTTTACTTACTGGATGCTGCTTACAAATTCTCCCTTCTACTTACTGGAAGCTTCTTATGAAACATTCCCTTCTACTTATAGAAACTTCTTGCAAAACATACACTTCTAATTACTCCAAGCTTCTTGCAATACTTTCCCTTTACTTAATGCAAGCTGCTTAAAAATTTTCCCTTCGACTTACTTGAAGCTTCTTACAAAATTTTCCCTTTTACCTACTGGCAGCTTCTTGCACAACTTAACATTCCTACTTACTCCAAGTTTCTGCAAACTTTCCTTTCTACCTGTTGGAAGCTATTTACAAATCTTCCCTTTCTATTTACTAATTGCTCCCTGCAGAATATTCCCTCCTACTTACTGGGAGCTTCTCACAGAACTTCCCGGTGTAACGTCCTTCCTTCGCTTCATAGCATTCACATGCTCCACACTTGCAGTCTCCATTGCCTGAGCAGATTTCCCTACCACCTGGTGGGATACAGGTAATGTTAGAGGCTCGACAATCACACGCATCGCCTGTCCAATCTGGCTTGCATTGGCACTTGCCACATACACAAGTGCCATGGTCCGGACCAGAACACAGCAGACCATTGGCATAATCACAGGAGAAGTTGTCACATTCGCAGTACCGACCAGAGATCACCTACAAAGACAGACAACCAAAAAAATGATTTTTTGTGTTGCTAACTTTTTTATTTAGCCAATGTGTCTTCCCCTCTGGAAAGAAGTTTCTTCACATGTGTACAATTACAATAATCATTACCAAATTTCAACCAAAACACACTGCTGAACCCATCAC
>Ga0209755_10005789_pt1 | contig 13899 bp, 11 predicted proteins | sample TergutCo191P1_FD_187301 | JGI IMG/M metagenome (GOLD analysis project Ga0209755, IMG submission 187301) | Cornitermes sp. P1 segment gut microbial communities from Petit-Saut dam, French Guiana - Co191P1 (SPAdes) (version 2) | ecosystem: Host-associated > Arthropoda: Insects > Digestive system... | reverse complement strand
TGCGCCCGGCTTGTACCTTGCCGTCGGATTTATCAAAAACTTTTACTTTATCTTTCCAGTCGCGTAAGGCTCCCAGAGCGCCAAAACGAATTTCGTTGGCTTTAAGCAAATAATCTGCATGAGGAAGACGGCTTCCCGAATTGGGAGCCAGAACCGCCGCACCCAGTGCTTCAAAAACAGGAGCGCTGTCTGGAATTATAAATTCGATCTGCGGAGCTTTCTCACGGATAAAACGGATAATGTGGCGGTTGAGCGTGATGCCGCCTGTCAGCACTACCCTGCCTGATGTCACCTTTGCGCGTTTTAAAAAGTCGATTACTTTTACAGCCATTACATCGGAGAGCGAAAGAACGATATCGTCCTTGGTCGCCTCGCGCTTATTTAAGCGGTGGGTACAGTCGCTCTTCATAAAAACAGAACAGCGTGTGGAAAGCGAATGAACTTTCGCGGTGTCAGGAACCTTGTCGATGTCATTAAGGGTCATGTCCATGCGGGCAAGCTGTTGTTTTAAAAACTCGCCTGTGCCGCTCGCGCACTTATTGCCGGAAAAACTGTTTACGATTTTACCGTTATCATCGAGAGAATAGACAATGAGGTCTTCACCGCCCATACTGACAACAGCGTCTGCCTTAAGCCTCAGGTTTTTAAGCGCCGCTTCGACGCACAAGGGTTCCAAAGTGCCGCTTACTTCAAACATGAAGCGGCCTTCGTTACCAGTAACAAGCGCGGGCAAACCCTCGCCTATCTTGCCTTCCGCTAAAAGCTTGTGAACCGCCGCGCTAAAATCACCTTCATGCGGGGTTGCCGCCGTCCATACCGCTTTGTTGTCGTCCAAAAGGACCATTTTAAGGCTTGTTGAGCCAATATTTATACCAAGTGACTGCATTTAGGTATTTTAACAGGGATAGAAAGGAGGTTCAAGTGTGAGGTTTTTAATCTTCTCTAAAACCAATCAAATAATTCGTAAAAAATTGCCTTGAAGTGTTTAAAATATACGATAAAATGAACCAATGACAGACTACCCTTCCATACTGCTAACATTCACTGCCGGGTTATTGTCGTTTTTCTCGCCTTGTGTGCTTCCGCTGATACCTTCGTACTTAAGCATTTTGGGAGGCGCTGCGGGAATGGCAGTTTCGCAGGAAGCAAAGGAAATTGATGAGGCAGGTAAAAAACGCTTTACGCTTTTTATTACTTCGCTTTGCTTTGTTCTTGGCTTTACAGCAGTATTCATCATTCTAAGTATAATTATTTCTTCTACTTTTTTATTAATGGGCGGTGTGTCAAAATATATACGAATTGCTGCAGGTCTTATCGTAATAATCCTCGGCGTAAATATGCTTTTTGACTTTTTAAAATTCCTTAATTATGAAAAACGCTTTAATATAAAAAGTAAGCCAAGGGGATTTGCAGGGGCGTTTTTAGCGGGGACGGCATTCGGCGCGGGCTGGACACCATGCATAGGCCCTATACTCACAGGCGTTTTATTTTTAGCAGGGGAAAGCGGCAAGGCAGGCGTGGCTGCCCTCTACCTTGCTCTTTATTCGTTTGGGCTTGGACTCCCCTTTTTATTAGCCGCCGTTTTTTTTGATCGTTACCTTGTTCCGGCAAAATGGTTTCGTAATAAGCTGCCATTGATTAAAAAAATAAGCGCGATTGTGCTTATTATAATTGGTATATTAATATTGACAGGTCAGTTTTCTGCGTTGAATATTATTTTGCAGGAATGGCAGTATAAACTGCAAAATGCAGCGCAGCTTCCCGCGCAACAAGGAGTTTAGTATGAAAAAGTTTTTTATTATTTTAAGCGCGTTATTTCTCTTTCTCTTGCCGCAGTTGTCCTTTGCTCAAGTGTCTGATGAAGCGGCGCGGCTTTTAAAAAACGCAAAGATTCAAGTTTATAACAAAGCGGCGGATCCTCACAATTTTTCGCTGCCGCTTCTTAGCGGAGAAAATGTTACACTGTCTTCGTTTAGAGGAAAGGTAGTTATTTTAAATTTCTGGGCAACATGGTGTCCGCCATGCCGCGCGGAAATGCCCTCCATGGAAATTTTATACAAGCGTTACAAAGACCAGGGGCTCGAAATACTTGCTGTCGATATCGGCGAAAATGCCAATACGGTGCGTCAATTTATCCAAAAAAACAACTATTCATTTCCTGTGCTTTTAGATACCACAAAACAAACCAGCGCGATATACGGCGTTGAAGCTATCCCAACAACTTATATAATCGACCGCAATGGGAAAATTATAGGCAGAATAATTGGCAGCATTAACTGGGACACCCAGCAGATTTTTAATGCCTTTGAAAAACTTCTAAGCAGCAAATAGCTTTTTCGGTATATTTTGTTTTACTCTTTAAATACCGATAATATTATATGGAAGTAAACCTTAAAATCTGTCGATTATCAATCTTAGTCTTTCTTATAATACTGCTCTTTAGTTCTTGTAAATCTAAGCCTGTCCCAAAAGAAGAACCACCCGAAGAGCCGCCGTCATCGGGACACGCGGCTCCTGTTTTAGCTCTCGCATTCAGTCCCGACGGCAAGCAATTTCTTTCCGGTTCTCAGGACAGAACGATCAAACTCTGGAATACTGCTACAGGTAAGGAAATCAAAACTTTTAAGGGGCACACTTCGTGGGTTAACGCTGTCGCGTTCAGCGCTGATGGAAAACAGATAATGTCATCGGGCTCCTACGATAAGACCATCAAAATTTGGGACATAGAAAGCGGCGAAGAAATCAGGACATTAAAAGGACATACCGACATAATTACTTGCGCTGTTTTCAGCGAAGACAGCAAATATATTTTATCAGGCTCTTACGACAACACGGTAAAGCTCTGGAATGCGTCCACAGGCAAGGACATTCGTACATTTTGGGCGCAGCTAGGCACAAGCACTTCTGTCGCTATAAGCTCCGATAACAGGCAAATTGTTTATAACGATCAACCTAACAGTAAGCAAAATTTCTCGGCTATCCTTAGGTATCATGACGTAAACACAGGCAGGGAGGTAAAACCGCTGCCTCGATACAGGGACGGACTTTATTCGATAAAATTCAGCTCAGACAGCCGGTTTATTATCTTTGGATTGGGCGACGGGACCATTAAATTACTGGATTTGGAATCCGGCAGGGAAAGCAGATCCTTTTCCGGTCACTCAGGATGGATAAACTCGGTATGTTTCAGCCCTGACGAAAGTCAAATTCTCTCCGGCGAAGGCGGCGGCAATAACTCGATAAAACTTTGGGATGTAAGAAGCGGAAGGGAAATTCGCACATTTACAGGGCACTTAGGCTGGGTAATATCGGTCGCATTCAGCCCGGACGGCAGCCAGATAATATCGGGCTCCCAGGACACAAGCATAAAACAGTGGGAAACTGCCACAGGTAAATTGATAAGAACCATAGGCACCGAACGCGAAAGAAAATAATCAAATTCATGCAACTTTATTCCATAATCCATCTCTAAACCTGTATGAAACAAATGTCCATATCACGTAACCCGGAAACGTTATCTGCATTATGTCTGTTTGCTGCCTCAAAATACAGCAAAAAGACGGCTTTTTCCATGTGCAGCGAGGGAAAAATTGTCAGAAAAATCAATTACGCGCAAATGGGGAAAAACGCCTTGCGCATTGCCTCAATTTTAAGGCAATTGGGCGTTAAAAAAGACGACAAAGTTTTACTGTTATCTGATAATTGCCCGGAATGGCCGCTTGCTTATTTTGGCATTGCGCTTGCGGGAGCTGTCTCGGTTCCCTTGCTTACAGGTTTTTCTATTGAACAAATTGAGCACATAACTAAACACTCTGGCGCGAAAGCTGTTTGCATAAGCGCCGCAATGGCAGAAAAATTTAGAATAAATCTTCCTTTTATTTGCATAGATAACATAGCAGATATTGATAATATTTCCCATAACGATGACATTACAGAAGACACTTACGAAAAGCGGCAGCCTGAGGACCTTGCTACAATCATTTACACAAGCGGAACACAGGGTAACAGTAAGGGCGTGATGCTTTCCAATAAAAATTTGTTATCTTGTGTGCTTTCATCATATTCATATTTCCCGCTTAAATCATCAGATGCTTTTTTATCTGTATTGCCGCTTGCTCATTCTTACGAGTGCAGCATTGGCTTTTTATTTCCGGTTATAGGCGGAGCCGAAATAACTTATATCGATCGTCCTCCTTCTCCTTCTGTAATGCTTCCGGCGTTAAAAGTTGTTCGTCCGACTATAATGCTGACAGTTCCTCTTTTAATAGAAAAAATTTATAATAACGCAATCGCGCCAAAATTAAATAAAAAGATACTTCTAAAATTTCCTGTTATGCGAAATCTGGCAGTTCTTATTGCCGGTTTAAAACTTAAAAAGACATTCGGCGGAAGGCTTCGTTTTTACGGCATCGGCGGCGCTCCTCTTTCTGATCATGTATTAGATTTTCTTACAAGCGCTAAATTTCCTTACGCGCTTGGCTACGGTCTTACAGAAACTGCGCCCTTCCTTGCTGGCAATTCTCCCTTCTATAATTACCGAGGCGGCGGGATTTGGCCGCCTGAAAACGTAAAGCTCAGAATAGAAAAAAATCCCGAATTAAAAAACGGCGAAGGTGAGATACAGGTGCAGGGTCCAAATGTAATGCTTGGTTATTACGATGACGAAGAAAAAACATCAGAGGTTTTTACCAAAGACGGATGGTTTCGTACAGGCGACCTTGGCAATTTCGACAGCGAAGGGAGGCTCTTTATTAGGGGCAGATTAAAAGCCATGATTTTGGGCCCTTCCGGCGAAAATATTTACCCGGAAGAAATTGAAGGGCTTCTTGGCGCTTCTTCTCTTGTGGAAGAATCCTTAGTCTATTCAGGAAAAAAAGGCGAAATTGTAGCGCTTGTTCGTTTAAGCGAAGCTACGAAAATGGCAGCCGGCGTAATTGAAAAATCTTTGGAAGACCTTCGCGCTTATGTTAACACAAAACTTTCCGGCTTTTCACGTATCAGTAAAATCGTAATAAAATCTGACCCATTCGAAAAAACGCCTACAATGAAAATTAAGCGCTATCTGTATGTTTGATAACTTGTGCGGAAGAACCTATATCCACCTTAAACTAGCTAGTTTCTTTTATAATTTTATGCTATAAATAAGGTATGAGAACAAGAATTAAATTATTTATTTCATTATTTCTGCTTTTTTCCCTGCAAGGATTATTTGCCCAGGAAATATCCAAGGAAGCGGAAATTTATATTAGGGGTGAGTACAACAGGGGCAACTACAACAACGGAGAGGTACAGATGCTGGGAAATTTTGGAATTAACGATTTACTTAATTTCAGAACAGGTTTTTCATATCTGCAAAACACTGCCAGCCCTGAGTTAAATTTTTTATTTAAAGCAGGAGTTTCGCCGTTTAAAAACGAATACGCGGCTCCCTTAAGTTTTTCCGTTTCTTATATTTTAAATACTATTATTGAATATGATATAACTACTCATTCTGTATTCCCATCAATCTCTTATAAAACTGAACGCTTTGGCGCGGAAGCAGGAATGAGTCTGCGATTCACTTCTTTCTTCGGCGAAGACCCTCAGTTTGAATCCATAATTTCATTTTATGCTTACTGGAATTTTATAAAAACAGAAGCCCTGCTTATTGGACTTGGCTGCGGAACATTTGATGATTTTAACGCAAGAAACATGGGCGCTATTTGGCTCGATTTAAATGTAGATATTCGCATCAATGATATGTTCACCATAGTAAATGAACTTGTATGGCTGCAAAGCGGTTTGGACGGTTTTACGGCCACCTTTTACGGAATTTCCTACAAGGGAGGAGTTAAAATATCATGGTAAAAAAAATATATAAAACAATATTATCAGTTATCTTTAGCGCAGTTTTTATATTCAGCTGCAGCAATGACTTTGCCGGGGTTGTAGCGTCTAACGATCTTGATGAACGGCTCATATCAAAGAATGATTTCCCATTTTTTGATGACGAATCTAGAAACTGGAGAAATGTGTCTTTCGGAAATGATTATAAATTCATTATAGTAACAGATACGCACATGGAAGACGGTGCTGATTTTGGACTTAGACGTTTACCGGAAGCGGTTAATAAACATGGCGCGAAATTCGCGGTTAATATAGGCGACATTACACAGCACGGAACAGCGCATGATGTGGATATGTTTATAGATATCGCCGACAGTCTTGGCGTTCCTTTTTATCCTACAATTGGAAACCATGACATATACTTCGGCACATGGCCTGTATGGAGAGATAAAATCGGTTCGACAAATTACAGGATAGATATTACTGAAAAAGATGAAGAAGAAAACGAAAAAATACACACTTCCCTTTTCTTTTTAGATTCCGCTAATGCTTTTCTTGGAAGGAAACAGCTTGACTGGCTGGAGTTTGAATTAAAAAAAGAATTACCTGCGAATGTCTTTGTATTTACTCATGCGGCCTTTTTTACAACAGGAATAAAAATGCAGCAGCTTACCGACACAAGAGAGAGAGCCAGAGTCGCGCATATTTTAAAAAACAAAGCCGATATTATGTTCATGGGTCATTCTCACCAGAGAGCTATAAACGAAGCCGGAAATGTCCGCTATGTAACATTCGAAGATTTTAAAACAACAGGTATTTATATTGTCGTTGACGTAAAACCAACAGGAGTGACATATACATTTGACAAACTATAAAATTAAACGCGTATACACAGCTTGAGTTTTTTTAATTTTTTATTTATAGTATCGATATGGCAGATTATATCGAACCCAAGGTTCTTAAAGGCTTCAGAGATTTCCTCCCTCCTGCGGAAATTGTAAGGCGAAATCTGACGGAAATAATCGAAAAAACATTCCGCTCCTTTGGTTTTGTACCCATCGACACGCCGGCTATGGAATACGCCGAGATTCTTTTGGGTAAGGGCGGCGGTGAAACCGAAAAACAAATTTACCGCTTTAAAGATAACGGCGAACGCGATGTTGCTCTGCGTTTTGATTTAACTGTTCCCTTCGCGCGTTTTGTAGCGCAGCACCGCTCTGAACTTTTGTTTCCGTTTAAACGCTATCATATAGGCAAGGTTTGGAGGGGAGAAAACACACAGCGCGGACGTTATAGGGAATTTACCCAATGCGATTTTGACATTATTGGAAGCGACAGTGTTACCGCGGATTTTGAAATCCTTTTATTGATACGCACTGCTCTTTTAAATTTGGGGCTCGATATGGAAATTCATGTAAACCACCGCGGGCTTTTTAATAAATTTTTATCACACATAGGCATAAGCGAAAAATTGGTTGATGTTCTTCGCACCGTAGATAAACTTGCCAAGGTTGGCGAAGAAGAAACGCTAAAAAGTCTTACAGAACTCACTAATACGCAGAACGCAAAAAAAATACTTGAGTTTATCGGAGCCAAGGGCAGTTTTGGCGATGTACTTAATCGCGTAACAGAATTATCAGGCGGCGGCTGTGATGAATTGCAAAGGCTATGCTCCATTCGTCAGTATATGATTGACGCCTGCTTTAGTGAAGCACAGAAAAACGCAGACCCCTTTGTTTTTAATCCTTCCATAACGCGCGGTCTTGATTATTACACAGGCATCGTTTTTGAAACATTTTTAAAAGAAATGCCGGACATTGGTTCTATTTGTTCAGGCGGAAGATACGATAACCTTGCGGGTTTATATTCAAAAGATAAAGACAGCATTAGCGGCGTAGGTTCTTCCATTGGTTTAGACCGCCTGCTTGCTGCCCTTGAAAGTTTAAACAAATTACCTGCCTCAAACAACTGCTCTATTGCTATTGCCTGCTTGGACTCGGAAAAATCAGGGCAGTATCAGGCGCTTGCGAATAAATTACGGCAGGAAAACATACCTTGCGAAGTGTTCCTCTCCGGTGATGAAAAACAGCTGACCAAGCAATTCATTCTCGCAGAAAAAAAAGGAATGCGTTTTGTTTTAGTGCCCGGCAGCAATATTTCTGATGATACAATAACTTTACGCGATCTTAACGCGCGTAAGAATCACGAGCTTTCTTTTGACGAAGCGGTATATATGATAAAAAATGACCAAAAATGTTAATGATTAAATAAAAAGATTTGGGAAAATAGGGGAATGAAGACAGAAATATTTACAATAAGCGGCATGAGCTGCGCCTCATGTTCCGCCAAAATAGAGAAAGAAATTTGCAAACTGGAAGGCGTTACAATAGCGAATGTAAATTTCGCTACAGAAAAAGCCACAGTTTGTTACGATACACGTGTTTTAAAAACTTCGGTAATTAGAGAAACAATAATAAAACTGGGGTTTAAACTTGTTGACACAGATGACAGCAAAGAAAAAGAAATAAAAACTCAGAAAAGAAAACTTATTATTGCAGCTTCTTTTACCATCCCTATTTTTTATATAGCAATGGCGCCAATGTTAAAAATGCCCTTCCTGCCTTTTCTTTTACCTTCCGCGCATCCTCATGTTTTCGCGTTAACTCAGCTTTTTTTATTAATTCCGGTAATTATCGCCGGGTTTAGCTTTTATACAAAAGGATTTAAAAATTTAATTACTCTAAGCCCAAACATGGATTCTTTAATAGCTATAGGAACAAGCGCAGCGATAATTTACAGCCTTAGCAATGTGTTTCAGATAACGACTGGAAACCACATGGCAGTACATTCACTTTATTTTGAATCTGCCGCTGTTATAATCACTTTAATTTTACTTGGCAAGACTTTAGAAATGACATCAAAGGGGCAAACAGGAGAAGCGATTAAAAAATTAATGGGGCTTGCTCCAAAAACCGCAATCATTATAGAAAACGGACAAGGCAAAAAAATCCCGGTAGAAAAAGTAATACCCGGTAATATTCTTTTTGTAAAACCGGGAATGAGAATACCTGTTGACGGAATTATTACAGAAGGACGCAGCATGGTAGACGAAACCATGCTTACAGGAGAAAGTATACCAATCGATAAAGAGCCGGGAAACTTTGTCTTTGGCGGAACTGTAAACCTAAGCGGCGCCTTCCGCTTTAAAGCGACAAAGACAGGCGCAAAAACAGTGCTTGCGCAAATTATTAAACTTGTAGAAAACGCGCAAAATTCAAAGGCGCCAATCGCTAGGTTAGCTGACATTGTGTCAGGTTACTTCGTGCCGATTGTATGCGGCATAGCTCTCCTTGCAGGAATTCTATGGTTTGTGTTTACTTCATCTGGAGTTGCCCAGCTTCCCGAAGGCAAAACCGCTCTTGAGTTCTCTCTTACAATTTTTATTTCTGTGCTTGTAATCGCCTGCCCCTGCGCTCTTGGCTTAGCCACTCCCACCGCTGTTATGACAGCGACAGGCAGGGGTGCGGAAAACGGCATTTTATTTAAAAACGGACAAGCTCTTGAAACAACAGGAAGCATTCAGACGATTGTCTTTGATAAAACAGGAACAATAACAGAAGGTAAGCTTGTTGTAACAGATATTGTTTTAGGTAACAGCGAATGGGGTGTTGGAAACTGGAAAGATTCAGAAGATATTCATTCCAGTTTTTTACAATACGCTGCGGCAGCGGAAAAAGGAAGCGAACACCCGCTGGGGCACGCTATTGTTCATGAAGCCGCAAGAAGAGGTTTGTCTATTCCTGATGCTGTGGATTTTTCATCATTCTCCGGTTCAGGGATTAGGTCAATGGTAAACGGGGTTTATGTCCTTGTCGGAAATAAATTATTTATGGAAAAAAATAACATTGCCCTTGGTAAAATAGAATCGGTTTATGACAGGCTCGCTTCAGAAAGAAAAACAGTAATTATTGTGTCTATTAACGGAAGGATCGCAGGGGTTATCGCTGTGGCAGACGTTTTAAAAAAGACAAGCAGAGAAGCCGCTCTTAATATTCAAAGATTAGGAATAGAAGTTTTAATGCTTACAGGAGATAACAGACATACCGCCTGCGCTATTGCAAAAGAAGCAGGAATTGATCATGTTATTTCTGAGGTGTTGCCAAAGGATAAAACAACAGAAATAAAAAAACTTCAAACCAAAGAAAAAAAAGTGGCTATGGTAGGCGACGGCATCAACGACGCGCCGGCTCTCGCGCAGGCGGATGTCGGCATTGCGATCGGAAGCGGCGCTGATATCGCCATCGAAGCGGCGGACATTGTTTTAACAAGAAGCGATCCTTTGGACGTGCTTGACGCAATCGAACTAAGCAGAAAAACAATCCGCATTATAAAACAAAATTTAATATGGGCATTTGGCTACAATGTGCTTGGCATTCCAATTGCCGCAGGCGTATTACATATATTCGGAGGACCTTTATTAAACCCAATGTTCGCCGCTGCCGCAATGTGTTTAAGTTCATTATCGGTTCTGGCTAACGCTCTTAGATTAAAAAAATAAAAGGAAAATTATATGGATAAAAAATTATTTTTTTTATATACATTAACAGTAATTATATTAACTATTTTAACTGCATGTTATTCCCTGCCCCCTGTGTCACCGCAATCGGAACAGCGTGTTCCAATTGTAGCAATTGTAAATAACACAGGCTTTGACTGTTATGAAATTTATGTAAAACCTGCTTCTGATCAGAGCTGGGGTAGTGATTTATTAGGCTCAGAAATTTTACCTAACGGAGAAACATTCAGAATTAGATTAACAATACCTTTAGGCATCGCAGATATTTATGACATCAAAATAGTGGATATTGATGATGACATATATACAAAATACCGTCTGCAGTTTGCAAACGGCGCCAATGTAGTGTTCACAAAACGCGATGCCAGTGATTATTGACCGCAAACAATAAATTTGCTATACTCTCCTCATGGCAAAGATCGACATGAAAACACCCCTTGTCGAGATAGACGGGGACGAAATGACACGCGTTTTATGGGAAGTAATTAAAGAAAAATTGCTTCTTCCATTTATCGACCTTAAAACCGAATACTATGATCTGGGTTTGAGCAATCGAGATAACACAGATGATGAAGTTACTGTAAAATCGGCAGAAGCTATAAAAAAATACGGCGTTGGTGTTAAATGCGCGACAATCACCGCGAACACAGCGAGACAAAAAGAATACAATCTAAAACATCTTCACCCAAGCCCGAACGCCACAATCAGGGCAATACTTGACGGGACAGTGTTCCGCAAACCAATTTCTGTCAGCCGGATAAAACCATCTGTGAACACATGGAAAAAACCAATTGTAATAGGACGCCATGCCTACGGCGATGTTTACAAAGCGGCGGAAATGGAAATTGATGGTCCCGGAAAGGTCGAACTTGTTTACACAAAAAAAGACGGAAGCGAAAAACGAGTTAAGGTCGCGGATTTTGAAGGCAGGGGCATTGTTCAGGGAATGCATAACCTTGATGATTCAATAAGAAGTTTCTCCCGCGCGTGTTTTCTTTATGCGATAGACGAAAAACTTCCTATATGGTTTTCGACAAAAGACACAATTTCCAAAATTTACGACGGTCGCTTTAAAGCAATTTTTAATGAAGTATACGAAACAGAATTTAAAGAAAAATGCAAAGCTGCAGGAATCGAATATTTTTATACATTGATAGACGACGCTGTCGCCCGCGTTGTAAAAAGCGAAGGCGGCTTTTTGTGGGCATGCAAAAATTACGACGGCGATGTTCAAAGCGACATGATAGCGAGCGCGGCAGGAAGCCTTGCCATGATGACAAGCGTGCTTGTCTCGCCCTCAGGCGTTTTTGAATACGAAGCCGCTCATGGAACGGTGCAGCAGCACTACTACCGCTGGCAGAAAGGCGAAAAAACAAGCACCAACCCGGCAGCGTTAATTTACGCGTGGACAGGAGCGCTTGAAAAACGCGCTGAACTTGACAGCACTAAAGACTTAGCGGATTTCGCCAGGCGCCTGGAAAAAACTTTAATTAACGTAATAGAAGAAGGAATAATGACAGGTGATTTAGCAAGACTTTCAGACCCCCAGCCGGAAAAGATATTAAATTCCTGGGAATTTATAGATGCAATAGCAGAGAGATTAAAGTAGAAGAGATTAAAATTTAAACCACAAGTTCGAGTGGTTAGTGAAGGAACCGAAGGTTCCATTCGTGGTAAAATTTCTTTTTAATCTTTAGGAGTAGTAATGGATAAGTTACATGCGAAACTTGTTTTAGAGGATGGCAGCGAATTTTCTGGCTGGGCCTTTGGTAAAAATAAATGCGCCGCGGGTGAAGTGGTTTTTAACACAGGAATGTCAGGGCTTACACAGGCATTAACAGACCCGGGATGCAAAGGGCAAATATTCGTATCAACATGGACAATCGCCGGAAACTGCGGAGTAAACGTAAATAAAAACGGCTCCCCATTTTTTGATGAACAGGGACTCCCCTTAGCGCTTGAATCAGAAAAAATTCAGGTAACGGGGCTTATCATTTCTGATTTATGCGAAACACCAAGCCACTATTCGGCGAAACTTAGTCTTTCTTCATGGATGGAAAAGCAAAAAGTTCCCGGCATTTACGGCGTTGATACACGTGCCGTAGCGATACGTCTTAGAGAACAGGGAACGATGCGCGGAAAAATTCTTATAGAAGAAAAAGCAAATAAGGGTTTTAGCGATGTTTCCTTAAAAAAAATTAATCAATCAAACCATGACGGCGTCGAGCTCAAAGAAATTAAAACATATTTTCCTGCTTCTAAAAAATTGAATATAAAAATCGCTCTTATTGACTGCGGCGTAAAAGCAAATGTTATCCGTTGCCTTCTTGATCGTGGAGCGGAGGTACATAGAATTCCCTGCAACCTCGATATAAATATAAATGATTACGACGCCCTTTTAATTTCATCAGGACCGGGTGACCCAAAAGAATACAAAAAATTAATCGAGGCTGTGCGCAAGATGCTGTCTTTGTCAAAACCGATTTTTGGAATCGGGCTTGGCAATTTAATCCTTGCGCTTGCCGCAGGAGCGGACACTTACAAACTGCCGTTTGGGCATAGAAGCCAAAACCAGCCAAGCATCGATAAAGAGAGCGAAAGATGTTATGTGACATCACAAAACCACGGCTTTGCGGTAAGAGAAGATAGCTTACTGCAAAACTGGAAGACATGGTTTACAAACGCGAATGACGGTACAGTGGAAGGCATTATATGTGTAGATAAACCTTTCAGCGCTGTTCAATTTAATCCAGAAGGATGCCCGGGCTCACGCGATGTTGAATTTGTATTCGACCGCTTTTTTAACCAGGTAAAGGAGAAGAAATAATGGCAGCTAACACACAACTACCGGAAAAAGTTCTTATCCTTGGTTCAGGCGGTTTAAAAATCGGACAGGCTGGCGAGTTTGACTACTCCGGCTCGCAGGCGATAAAAGCATTACGCGAAGAAGGAATTAAAGTAGTTTTAATTAATCCTAACATTGCGACGATTCAAACAAGCGAAGGGATGGCGGATTCAATTTATTTTCTGCCTATAACGCCTGAATATGTGCGCAAAGTTATCGAAAAAGAAAAACCTGACGCGCTTCTGCTCTCTTTTGGCGGGCAAACCGCTCTTAACTGCGGCGTAGCTCTTGAACGCGAAGGTACGCTCAAAAAAAATAATGTCCGTGTTCTTGGCACACCCGTAAAAACAATAGAAGACACAGAAGACCGCCAATTATTTGTAGACAGACTCAACGAAATTAACGCGCTCACCCCGCGCAGCTTTGCGGTGATAGATACGGCGGCTGCGTTAAAAGCGGCTAACGAGATAGGCTACCCGGTAATGGCTCGCGTAGCCTTTGCTCTCGGCGGCGCTGGTTCCGGTATCTGTAAAAACGAAGCCGATTTAAGCAAGAGATGCGCAATGGTTTTTGCCAGAAAAACCGAAATTGACGCGCCGCCTCAGATTCTTGTGGAAGAATGGCTTGGCGGCTGGAAAGAAATTGAATTTGA
>Ga0209755_10005788_pt1 | contig 13901 bp, 6 predicted proteins | sample TergutCo191P1_FD_187301 | JGI IMG/M metagenome (GOLD analysis project Ga0209755, IMG submission 187301) | Cornitermes sp. P1 segment gut microbial communities from Petit-Saut dam, French Guiana - Co191P1 (SPAdes) (version 2) | ecosystem: Host-associated > Arthropoda: Insects > Digestive system >... | reverse complement strand
GACACACAGACTGATGACATGAATGCTAAAGGTCTTGAGGAACTAATACTTGTGAAACCGCTCCAGAAATTTGTGCCCTTATTGGAAGCTGCAGGTCCATTACAACATTCCATTTTGCAGACTGGATGGGAACTTTGTTAAACACCTTATACTGCAGGAAATTGCGAACCTTGAAATGTATGAGGTTGAATAATGGGCATTATCCTACAAATTACAGTTTGGTGATAATCCAAGTTTAGTAGGTATATTTAATGGAACAAAAATTATACTTAAGATGGACTTTCCACAGTGAAGTCCCTCTTGAGACTCCGAATACAGGTAAAACCTTAAACACATCCTATCTGTTAAAACACTGGTAACACCAACAAATGCACAATTCTATAATCTATGTATTCTTTCTATTAGCTCCTACATGTTCTGGCATTGTTGCCTTCTTCAGGGGGCTTACACCAAAATTTCATTACAACATACAGCATTAAACCGAAATTTTGGAAAACATACAGCAATAAACTACTTATTGCTGTACGTTTTAATAAAAATTGTAATGTAAGCTCCCTGCAGGTGGTGACAACATCAAAACATGTAGGAGCTAAGGAATAGAAAAAATACATAGATTGTAGAATTGTGCATTTGTTGGTGTTACCAGTGTTTTAATATATCATAAAACATGGAATAAACAGTGTCGAGTCCTAATTAGTTCAGGTACTTGACTCAGTTACAGTAATAATAGCAGAACAGAAGATAATGAAGGAATAGTTCAGTAGCATCCACAAAAGTTACGAAAATGGGTGTATGAAATCATTAATGATACATTTTCTTTCATTTATTTCTACAAATGCTATCATGAACAAGTATCAATTGCCAGCCTTTTCAATTACAAAATATAGACAATGAACTCAACTATGGTTTGTATAAGTAAAAATTATAGGGAGGGGAAAAAGGGGGGAGAAGTGCACACCCCATTCACATGCCTGTGATGTGCACCTTGCATGTTCCTTCAATTACACAGAGAGTAGAAACATAAGCATTTATTTTGCATTTGAAATCGTACTTAAAAAATATAAATTCCAATTGATTGTAACAGCAAGTTGCCTAGACACTTCAAAGTAACCTTTAGTATAATTAAGTGTAAATCATCCAGGATTTTTTTCTAGCATTGCTTGTTTATGTGCAAGTACTATGTGCCATGGTGACACAAAACCAGAAGTAAACATGCGTAACTTTTGACACATGACAATATTGCGCTTCGACCTCATCAGGTACAAGGGAAAAACATGAACAAATTTTGTATTCTTTAGTTCTTTACAGTAGCTAATAATGTTTCTAGGTATCATATTCTCTACTTTTAGGTATTTTTACATATAAGTTTGAACTGGAATATGAAGCATTTTACAGTCTATAAAATGCACTCAGATATTAAAGATTTATCCATCATTAGGTACATATGCATATTCATAATTACACCCAGTGAGTGTGATTGTTTTGCTTTTTCATGAGCCTGTTTTGTTATGATATTTACCCAGCTGATTGTAATGTGCTGTGTTCACTGTATGTTCAAGCTTTCTGCTAATTTGGTTGGGTGCAAGATCTTAGCCAGATGTCTACTTCTAGTTTATTGACTGCATCCATTAAGCCACAAAGTAGAAATTTAAAAAAATTCATAGTTAATTCTGAGATACATTTTTTAATACAATGGTCCAAAGTAAATATTCATAAAACATCATCACTGCATACTAGAGAATGTATTAAACACCTAGTAAGAAGCAACAATGGGAAAATAAGTAGCATAACAGATCTTTAATAGGTATCCTTGATGCATTTCCCCAGCACAACACACAGACCACTCTACCGGCACAAATAAAACACCAGTATGACTGTTATGTTGATGGCATGCATTATATCATAACAGCATGAAATTGGAAGATTAAACAAAACTTTAAAAAAAAACTGCTACCTAGATTATGAGAAAAGTATAACAACAGATGTAATTTCCCACAGACCTTACTATGATGAACACAGAATAAGGTTTAATGGTGAATTAACACACCAATTGTGATCCACATACAAAATATCAAACAATCTAGGCAATTTTCAGAAGCCATTTGAATTATATATTTTCAAGATTATACAAATTCTTTCCAACATAGCTCTAACATTAACTTTGCCCATACACTGTACCAATTTCAGCTATTAATCATTAACATTTAAAGAATATTACAATGTTATGTCATGTAAGATACAAATTTAAATACAACAGTAATTCGTCATGTTATACATCTAGGATTTCACTAACGGTGGCCACGCAGAGGCCAAAACATGTCGGAAATAATATTATTATGAAATAAGGGAAGGTTTAATAAATCTTTTACTGTACAGTGATGGTGTTTTTTCGTTATTATTGCATAATGGCACACAGTAACTACGAATTATTTCAGTCACATGTCTCCTTCCATGCCTATCTGTGAGGTACCCTAGATGCAGTGACAGTCATGATTCAGATTCTGGTGTCACTTGTCAATATTATTCATGTTATGAGAAATGTTTTTAAGGCTGGTTTGTTGATGTAATATCTTTACATTTCTGTTAAGACATGATAAATTTCTTTCATGGGTTACTTTAAATTTTTTCGTTAGCTCTCATACTACAGTGAATGGCAGAGGGATTCATGACTGATGGGCTTGTAGGATTTATAGGGAAGCAGACATAGTCTAATCGATGTACTGTCCTGGCACTAGCCTAAACGGACCGCAGAAAATTTTGATAAACTTCTGGATATCAAGTCCATTTAGTGTTACAGCTATACCAACCATTTCAGTTATCATGCTCAAGTATTTCCTTTTGTACCAGAAGTATCAATTACAAAACGCAGCAAATGTACACATGAGGGTAGTGTGAATAAAAAGGTACAGGGGTTTCAAATTTATAATTTTACAGCACATACAATTGGTAAAATAATGCCCAAAAACGCTACTAACATTTGTTGCAATAATCAGGGGTTGTAGAACTGAGTTGTTGACTTGTTAAATGAGGTCAATTAAGTATGCTTCCATCAGAATATGGTGAAAATGAACTGTCAAACAGTTTAAACGCTACATATCTGGAGGATTTATGCACAGAATAGTGCATGGCTCTTGCATTGTTTTCTCCTGAAGGCAAATTCTGGCTGTGGTCTTGAATTTGACCACCAATTAATACTTCATAGGAATAGTCAAGAATAGTAACTCATGAATGTTGTGTGTTTTATTTTGGTGGCAGGATGGGCTTCAGTTTGGGAATTTGTGAAATGTTTGTATTGGAATACAGAAATCAATAATAATGAGATTCATTTTCATATTTTCATGCATGATGTAAGGTCTCAGCCTTCTTGTACAGTTATTGCAGTACACAAACCCTTAAAATTAAATTCACAGAATACTTCTCTGTCTGTCTTATTCATGTTACCAGTCTGAAAGGTAACACTGTCACCTACCTGCCTAACTAACTGAACTAAATAACTCAACTAACCATCCAACCAACCAACCATGTGGAACAGAGTCCTTCTTGAGAAGCTAAGATTTTGTCAGCTACTCAGCAAATTTCATGTGTTTTATGGAACCCCAAGTGCTAGTACCATTTTCACTGCAGCCTGTGACTTGTCCCTATCCTGAGCCAGATAATTCCATCCCCATCCTGTTTCTTCAAGCTCTATTTTAATATTATACTCCAGTCTCTGCATAGGTCCTAGATATGGTCTCTGTCAGGTTTTTGCCACCAAAACCCTGTATGTATTTTGCATTTTTCTTCTCCCCTCTATGTGCCACATGCCCCACCCATCTTATCCTCCTTCATTTGATCACCCTAATAATTTCTGCTGAGGAATACAATCATAAAGCTCCTCATTATGCACTTTTCTCCATCCCCCTATTAATTCCTCACTGTAAGGCCCAAATATTTTCTTCAGTGTCCTATTCTCCCATACCCTCAGGCTGTGTTCTTCTCTTCATGTGAGAGACCAAGTTTCACACCCACACAAAACAGATAAGATTATAATTCTAGGCAGTTTAATCCTTATATTTTATTGAGGTATCAGAACATAATCTTGTGTGTACATTGCAACACAGCCACATCAGTCAACTTCTTGAGTTATTCCTGTTTTATTTATTGTTAGTTGCATGGACGTTTGTGGTTCTTCCCTCAGTATTCTTTGAGGATGCCTGATGCAATTGCCCGGTGTTGCATTTCCCTTCTCAGAATTGAAAGGGGTGTGCAGCAGGTTTGAGATGAATCTCAAGAAATGTTACAGAGTTTTGCAAATTTGGATTGACATACAATACATGATGAATGGAGAGACCTTGCATAATTATGAGACACTGAACTACAAAGGCAGTGCAGGGATATTTGATCATGTTGAATATGACTACACTCTTGACTGATCTGGAACGGGTGGAGAACAGTAATACAGCTTTCCATATAAACATTCAACAAATTTCCAGATATGAGCATACACCTTGATTAATATTTCAGGTCAAGCTTTGCAAAGAATATAAATTTGCTAATATGCATTTCCCTTCGTGACTGTTGTGATATGAGTTAACTAACCCAGTACTTACACTAACAAGACAAAATGTACTGGCCTGTCATACAATTATTTACATTCTGACCCATTATTTTCAAGCTCTCCTCAGTAGTCTAAACATTTATGTATTTTTTTTGAAACAGTCACTTTAAAGAATGTTTTGGTCTACATATAACAATCAGAAATTAATGTAAATTACTGAAAACAACTTGCAATACTGTGGTTTTTCAAAATCAAAGTCTACTTCATACTTCTACTGTTATAATGATAACACTGGTTTTTCTCCTGGGCGGTCATGTACCTTGCAGGATACGGACCACCAACAAACAGACAAAACAAAGCCAGCTTTGCTCAGTGCAAAGGAGGCCATATCTCTATGGATACTTGGTACTCGTAAGGTATGTCGCCCACCCCATTAGTACTTTGCCCATTCTGTTGCTTTGTAGTTAGGTGTGTGGTTGTTTTGTTTGCATGGCATGAACTTCAGCATGTGTTGGGGATCCTTTTTATTTTACTGCTGCATGTACTAGTGACAAGAGATGCTTCCATATTTTTATAGCATATTTTTGTCCAATAAATCGGCATATATACCACTGGGGATAGAACATTCAGAACAGTATCACACTAGTGACCTCTTAGTATTAGTTGACCTCGTATCAATAAAGCATACTGTCTTACATGATATTATTCCCCTACACATTTCAAGACCTGTCACTTTCTGATGATTCTTGTTATCATTGTCAAATAAAATTTTATAATCTTGTGCCGGTTCAGTGCCATCCTTGGCCCATTTGACTTCCTGTACTCCCATTAAATGTAACCTACACTTTGTTAATTTTCCTGAAACTGTTTCAAGTAAGCTTAACCTACAAATTCCTGACATTACAAGATCCAAATGCCATGTCCGTTTTCTGTTGCAAAGGTCATTTCAAACACGTTGAAGTCTGAGAACTTGTGCAAAATGTTATAATGTTGTAAAGTATTTTTTTTATGGTTAAGGTATCCCTTTTCCCAACCCCCAAACTGGAAGAGCACCTCTTCACTGTCCATGACTGTCTATTAATTATATTAGCACCTGTCCTCCATATCTTATTTTTGGAAAAATTTTATGTTCTAATTACATGCCTTTTATGTTGGCATTAGAACTTAAAATTATATAACATTACGTACAGAAATCCATCTGGCTTAGTGCTGTTGCGAAGTGCATGAGTGAATATTTATTTTTATGCTGGAGGGTTACCAGCCCATCCACACATCTCCCAACCTGGAGGAGCAGGATATCATTTTTCTCATGACCCGCCATCCTCGGTCTATCTGGCACAGGTGGCTCTACCAGGAGTTTAAGCTCCCACCAGCTTTGCCCTTCAAATATAATTCCAAAGGCAGAAGAGACATGGAACATTCAAGAAAGAGACAGACATTGTGAAGTCAGAACAGGCCAAAGGTCTAATCCTTGAAAAGATGATGGTGATTACCTACAGAACTAGACAGCATCTTGTGAAACCCTACATTCTGCAGATCACTTGTTGAAATCGCTTGTTTAAATTAATGAGAACTGTTGATCTGCAGAACAAATTAAAGGTCATGAAGTTATGACTTTTCTAACAGATTAGCCCTTACCTCAAAAGTACTCTCTTTTGTCCTGTATTTGTAGAAAAATAAGAGAAGATTACTTTATTGAATAATGCAGTATCAAACAAGAAGCCAGTGAAAGTGATAATCAGGGGTATCACTGCAGATAGTTGCAATGTAAACTGAAGTTGGGGGATGTTTTTAAGCCTTACCTTCTGTGCAAGCTACAATTTTCCCATGTGAGACATAAATACCATATATTGCAGGCTAAAATCTGCATTAGTATGGTTAATGTTTATGAACTGCCACTGTTTTCATTAACATTTAAAAACAAAGACCATGGAAATGTGTACATGCAAAGATTAAAATGTATATTCTTCCTGAAAAGTGCTTAACAATGAAACACTCTATAATCAAATTTATGCAGTAAACTTATTCTGCACAGTCTTGGAAAGACAAACGCAACTACATATTTCACTTTACAAAACCATGAGGAATATAACTGATACATAGGCTGTTTTAGAATAATGTATTGGTGTCATATAACCATAAGTTGAGTCATTTCAATGACAACATGAAATGTCACTTTTCACAGGCCATGTATAGACGAACCGTGGATGATCGCACTGGTAAGGGTGAAATGGACCCCGAGGTTACTTTGCAGTTCCTGAAGTCTGCTATCTACTACTTCCTCACTGACAAGGAGAATCACCAAGGACACCTGAATGCTATTGAAAGTATCCTGGGTTACAATGAGAATGAAAGGCTTAACATCCAGAAGCTATACCGGTCTAACAGCAAGAAATAGTTCCTCTATAATACTGATGCATTATATTCTGTTGCCAAGTACACTTGATCTGTGATGCATTGCAAATGTCAGAACATACAATGTGCAGGTACTACAGGATTAGCTGATGCACCACCCACACTCAACCGACATTCTCAGTAACATACTTTGATTATGGGTTAAAAACCAGGTTAGACTACATCCTTCACACACAGTAGTCTTTGAGAGCTGAAAATTATTCAAATATCCAGAAGTTCAAAACCATACTGACAAAAGCTTGCATGCATGTCTGTACATACACCACACCACATCAACAGTGTCTGAACATTATAGGTACAGTACACTGCAGTGCTTTAAATTTGGTTGTATAATGGTAGCTAAGTCTTCATTTCTGTTTACACATTCTGAATGAACAAAATTTTGAACTTCTACCAAATACAGTGTGGCAAACTATTTTCAAAGGCCATGTACAACACTTCACAATTTTGTTTCAAGCATGTCATTTTAAATGTAATTTTATTTTTTTAGTTATGTTTCCTTTTCACTAAATTTACAGATGTCCATGTTATTTTGTTTCAGTTTATATTTCACAGAGTATTTAATGTGAAATATGGATATGTTGCTAGTTCACGTATGTCCAAAGAGGGGACAATTCTTCTCCAAAACTGGATCATACCCAGTTTAGAAATTATTGAAGTGTATTTTATTTGATGTGACATGGCTTCTGTAAAATCTTGTAGTTCGTAAGAATTGCTAACAAATACCTCTGGCAAAATGTGTATTATAGACACTCTTCCAGGTGAAAAGATGCCTGAACTTGAAGCTGTCTGTTAAGTTACATGTTAAACCATGCTGGTATGGCATAGCATATGGGGAACTAGTTATCATGCAAGGAGATACCAAATCTGGTAGGAGAAAACCAATGATCCTTGGTTTGTACCAGAGTAGGTAGCATATAGGATCACATTTTATAGCAAACTGTAACTTCAACTGTAAATCATGAATCAAGCAAGCTGGGAACAGAGTGTATAGCATATTTTTCAATTAACTGTAATCATATTTATCTGAAGAGACTTAGGAAAAACATTGGAAACCTCTTGCACCTGGTTCTGGACGATTCCAGCAAAGTATTGGCTGAATAAACGTTAATGGCAACAGGATGTCAATGAACAGAGATTCTTAAACTGAAGGGACAGCAACTTATCTTCCACATTTTGTATATACTAGTACAGTCCTTATACATGTTACAAAGAAACATGCTTGTCAGCTTCACATGAAGCATCCAACATGTTAACCTACATTATACACAGTAAATGACAGAAACTTGAGACCTAAAGATTAAGGTCTGCTAAGATGTGACACCATGTAGGTTGGTAGATATGTACCAACATTTCAGAGGAACCTGCAGCCTGTACCTTCATGAAAGTAGTCAGCACATTCCTCCAATGGTGCCAATCTGCAAAACTAAATTGCATCATGTCTCAAAAGACTCCAATTATACTACTCACTGCCATGAAATTCTCATATCTCATACAAGAAAAGTTACACAAATTTTGTTTTACAATTGCTTTGTCATGTCAACATATTTGAGAACAAAACATTAGGGTAAAATTCTGAGGTTCTGAGGAAAGGAATTTGATGCAGGATGTTACACTCCCATGGTAGTGACTATTAAGGGTACTTTCTTCTCAGATGTGATGGATGTAGTTTGGTAGAAATTTAGGGGGGTTTGGAGGAATCTACAACTTGTACCCTGATGAAGAAGTCAATAGGTTCACCTGCAATTGCAATAAATATCTATCACACTGCACAGTCACACCCCAGACTAACAAATATTCCACTTTGCAAATTGATAATGTGTTTTGTAAGAAAAATAATTCAACTTGGCGAAACATCCACTAAAGAAGAAAACAGTTCCAATATGGAAAGTTATTTTCCCATTCTTCTGCATTGCTGTTCCAAAGAACATAAACAGGATTTTATTTATAAAATTACATATAATTATGCTATACTTGGTAAATTCTTTATGGTTTCAAGGTTTAAGTGTTATTTATTACTGTGAAGGTATATTTAATATACAATCCCCTCAATCTATTCCTTCATATTATCTAGGTTCCATTCCAGTCATGTATGAAGAAAAACAGACAAAAAGAAATAAAATGAAATCGCAAATTGCTGGGGAAGCAGTAACAAATACAACTTAATTCTGGGTAAGATTATGTGAATCCCATCTACTTTCCAGCATACTATCATAACATTATACTCTCTGCTATAATGCAATAATCAGCTGGCAAGAGCAAAACATATGTGACTGTAAAATAGTCATGCCATGAATGTTGCTGCATACCATGCCACCTAACAAATTAAATCAAGTTGCATAGTACAAATGCCCACTTTATATGCAAATTACAAGCCACACAGCCACCATGCTTCGTTCTTAGTGTGAAATTTTTTCTGACACCCACTTTTCATTAAGTGGAACTTAATTCTAAGCAGGCCTTATATCTTGCAACAGTATTTATGTATACATGACAGACTGGAGGGCTTGACTTCCAAGGACTGTATGGTGCTTCTGTGAGCACTAGCAGTTCATTCAACTGCTCAAAAACACAGCACTAAAACACATATTAAAGCATTTCTCACAATATGGATGCACATAGTTCTGTATGGCTGTAGCTTTAATAACTATGTTTCAGTGAGCTGCACTTCCTTTTGAAACATAGCCAATAATAAAGTGGCAATGTAACTCTTGGGACTTACTTTCAATCAAGTACCCCTGCCATACATTTCTCTTTACATAAATATGTCTGTTTCTTTCATGACTGAGAATACTGTATGAAACTTTTCTACTACTGTCCAACTAGGACTGTTAGTATCAGTGTGAAAAACCTTACTGGTAGTGGGAAGAGGAAGCATTCGGAATTCGGTGCAACAGAATTGCTAGTGTTGCTGAACACAAGTTAGCAGTCAGAATTGCCGGTAGTATTCTGACCTGTCTAAAGCAAAATATTTCACGAGTATTAAACAATTTTAGACCAAGTGTTCTGGACATTTAAATTGCTGTCCACAGTATGGTGGTTCAAATTAATGTAAGCAGGAACAGGAATTTACTTCTGCTTAAAGTGACTACAACTGTGGTGGCTGTTCAGAAATGTAGGGCTGTCTATTCCCTCAAAACAAGAATTAGTTTCTTCCTTGCAAATCTACCTTGCGAATAAAATTTCAATGTGTTCTTAGCAAAGTACTGAAATATTTGTGTAATTTTTGCAGCAACTAAGAATCACATGGCTGTCTTTACTCCTCTGCTACATACTTACTGCACTGTCTAGAGGAATAGGTAACTAAAATATGAGACTGACAGTGGCCTGTACTTTTTATGCATATTTCTGTTATGGGAAAAGGATGCCTTTTGTGATGTGATGATTAGATGGCTTGAACTATGGAATCTCACATCAGTATGCCATGGCTATATCAGCCAGCTGACAGGAATTTTGAGCCATGGTTCAATTTTTTCAGTCATATCTACTTAAATTGAAGTCAGTCCTCTGTCACATGACCAAATTTATTTTTGTTTTGGCAATACATATTTCATTTTGTTCAAATTCAACATGTTATTCTTTAGGACTTCACAGCAAAAGCAACCTCAGTTGTACTGAACAGCAGAAATATAAGCTTCACATCTTCTACTCCTGAATCCTGTCTAGAAGAGATCTTGTTTCCACTGCAAATTATATCTGACTCCTTTCAACTTTATTTTAGTTTAAACTATGTATGTGATCAAATGCCACTTATCTTGGTAGTATAGCTCCTCCCTGGGTTATTGTGTTACTCAAATTGAACCACAAATACATTATAGTTTTGTGCAGAAATTACCATTAGCAGGTACATGGGCCATTTATGTAGCACAGTACACATGGGTACATACCACATCCATCTTCACTTTTTTTCATAAGCCATCAACACAATTTTACTTTTCTGGGCAGCAAAAATTCAGTATTAATATTATACAGAACTGGAGAATCTGAACACTTACACTTGCATATTTTCACTGTTTATTTGATGGAAATGGCAAGAAAGAAATGAACTTTATGTACAAATTATCCCAATTAAACTGAAGCATAGTAATAGACCTTGTTTTAAGCCTTTTTGTCTCAACACCCCTTGCCAATATACACTTCCTAAATTCGATGTATTTTTGACCATGCATCATTGACATAAATAAAGTAGATGACCAAATAGATGCAACAATAAATAACAATTTATTGATCTTCAAATTAGCTCAACATGTTTTGGGCAATTCTTTGCCCATCCTCAGGAGCGCAAGACTGTGATTTACAGCATGTGGTATAATGTCCTGCATAGATGGATAGACAGTAGATAAGGACCGGCTGGTAGATTTAAACTGTATGTTGTACAAAGTAACCTGGATAGCTACAATGCCAATCAGAATATTGTAGCTAGCCAGGTTACTTTGTACAACATACAGTTTAAGTCTACCAGCCAGTCCTTATCTATTGTATATCCATCTTTGCAGGACATTATACCACATGCTGTCACAGTCTTGCACTCCTGAAGATGGACAAAGAATTGCCCAAAAATGTTGAGCTAATTTGAAGATCAATAAATTGTTATTGTTGCATCTAGATGGTCATCTACTTTATTTATATACACTTCCTAATTAATGCCCTCTCATTTTCAGTTTAAAGTTCTTTGGCTGGCTGTGCTCTATTATGCTAACCCCAACCCATTCCATTATTAGTTATGGGAATATTGTTTTTCATCAATGCCTTTCAATTTTTGCCCACTTTTTCAGGAACACAACTAGCTTGGGCTTGGTGTACAGTATTTCAGAATGTGCTCTTACCAGTTTAAGAGAATTACAAATGATACAAAATGAAAATTATCTGAATGGTAAATTCTGCTAGAATAAGGACAAAATCAGTTGTGAAGCTGTGATAAGTAGTGTCATTGTAAGTCCAACATGGTGCTTTTGGATGGGACTAGATACAGGACAGTGTTGGCTAGAACCTCAAACCTCATCTACATTCCTGTCTAAGCTTCCCATTTTCACTTAGTTACCATTTTTCACCAATTTTAAGCTGTACATGGAACTTGTAAAAACAAATGAGTAATGTAAATACAAGCTCTTAATGATGTTCAGTCTTTGTATAAACCTGAATACTTTCACATATCCAAGTTGCCCATTATAAGAGATTCGCATTCCAAATTAGACTAAAGAGGTATTTAGGGCTTATGACGAGATGAAGAACAGTAGAATAAAAATTCAGTTACTTCCTCAATGTGTGTGTTTAAATTATAAAGAAATTTAAGCCCATGATATCAGTATCTCTTAATAATATACACAATTAAGTTGAAGTTACTCTTTCCACATTTTAGAATTTATGGATTCAGCCTTATAGAAGACTGAAATCTCAGTGGTTCACAGAATACAGTGAAATGTCAACAGTGAAGTTACAAAAATTTAAAACTGAGAAATAATGATTATTCTACAGCTAGGAAACCTACAAAACAAAGATCAAAGTGAGTTTTGGGGTTTTTGCAACGGTATAGCCGAGCATTCCGTTTTTCTACGATACAGTGCTGCTCAAAGATGAGGGCAATATGTTGTCTTGAAACGATGTGATCCAATTACCTGTTGTTGCAGTTTCATATCCCTGAAGACTGGAATCTCAAGGATAAATAATTTAATTTTCATACAATTATATCACATACTATGAAAATTGCAAACACAAATCAAGATCCACCACTGTTCATTTGACATTTCAGTGTATCCAATAGGTTCCTATTACATTGAATAAAAAAAACATTCAATTTTTAATTATGTTTATTATTAATAATGAATCAAATTTCCAATATCCAGTTGCCAGCACCTTAATTCTTCTTGCCAGCCAAAATGACACCATCATACTGGAAAGACATAACACATATCAGATGAATAGTTTGTTTCATACAGTTCATGAATTTGTTAATTCATTGTTAACATTCTTTTTAATGAAGCACCGTAACTTCCTAAAAGCAGTTCAGCTATCCATACTGAATGTTGATGGGGTACGGGCTACTGATATTATTTGGGGGGGGGGACTGTTGTATACATATATTTTCTGGCACAATGGACCAGTCCTCATTAACTCAAACTTGATTTAAGTATTCTGGGATATTACACAGCATAAAGGAGTAATTCCTTACACACGTTGCAATACAACTAACTGGTCCCATCTTCAAGGGTTGACCCTTGAAGAAGGGACTTATAGGTTGTCCCGAAACATTGGTAAGGAAATACTACTCTACACTGCGTAATATCCCAGACAAGTGCAGATCTCATCTATGTCATGGCGGAAGACATATCACACAAAATCAAACTTTTTGCTGAACTGCAGTTAAATGGTAACAGAAGTTCCACTTAAATATTCACCAAGTGCAAGAATAACAAACATAATTTGGACCATATTGCACAAATCAAAGATTTCACTATATATATTACAACAAACACACACAAACACACAACAAAATTAAGTTATAACAAAACTTTAATATATTCAAATATGACAAATGGTACTTCCAGTCCACATTCATTGGTCATTCAGAAATAATTAAGTTTTATTTCTTCTAGGGTATGACACAGTGTTGACCTGTCAACAGTTACTCTTTCAGAGCTTCCTGTTGCCACTTTCAAGACCCAAGCAGTCCAAGATAATACCTCCAAATTCAACAATTATCTGGGAAGGCAAGCAGAAGTGGAGAGACAAATGTTCCACCCTGGGGGTAATGTGGCCAGGCTGTGAGGCTGACCACTCATATCCACCTACTGTCATGGTTAAGAATGGGTGGAGCTGTATCTCCAGTCCCCTTGTATAAATCATGGCAGCATGTGCAGGGACAAGTTAATGCCACGTAGATACTTTACACATTGCCACAATGTAACCAGGCTTTATATGCCTAATATATTCCATTCCAAGAAAGAATTGG
>Ga0209755_10005787_pt1 | contig 13901 bp, 9 predicted proteins | sample TergutCo191P1_FD_187301 | JGI IMG/M metagenome (GOLD analysis project Ga0209755, IMG submission 187301) | Cornitermes sp. P1 segment gut microbial communities from Petit-Saut dam, French Guiana - Co191P1 (SPAdes) (version 2) | ecosystem: Host-associated > Arthropoda: Insects > Digestive system >... | reverse complement strand
GTATTCAACCATTGGCAGGCGTTCCCGTACGACTTTTTGCTGCAAGGGAAACTTGACCCCGGTGGTTATGGCAACGCCGCTGACAAACGGATACCCTACGCGAACCGAAGGCTCGATGTGCCACCTATCGGATAGCGGTATGGTTATTCCTGCGGTTGCATCGAACAACATGGAACCGCGGGTTTTTGTTACGTCCGACCCTCTATATGCCACAAGCAGGCCCATGCCGCCTTGGGCAAAAACGTTGATAGGATTTTGAGGAAAACCCAGGCGCAGGAAATTCCAGCGAAGATACGCCTGTGTTTCCAAGGCGGTGATTTCGTCGGTGCTGAAATTTATGGCGTTTTTGCTGCCAATCATTAGGTTTTGCGTAAGTCGGAGCTTGGGATCAAGGATAAGCCCAAAGGAGAGCCCATCGACAAGGATGTCGCTTGTTCCTATTCCGCCGTTAAGCGTCCAATCCGATATGTCCAAGCCGGATGGCCTTGTTTGGGCATACAATCCGCTTGCGAGGATCGAAAATGCCAAAACCATTGGCACGTGTTTTTGGATCGCTGCAATGCGCATGATTTTTTTTGCAGACATCATACTTCCCCCTTTCCATGTGCAATTTGTGATAACAGCGTTGATTTGATTCAGGCGAACAAACCAAACGCTACCGCAGATAGGTGGAACATGCTTTGGTGTAGAATAGCTTTGTAAATGCCTGGCCCTGCATATCCAGGCTTGCAAGGCCAACCGTAAACCGCATGCTTCACAGCCAAGGGCAAAAACGGCAGGAGCAGACCACGAACCCGCGGCCAACTCCTTAAGACAAGATAATCACGCGCAATGTGAAAGTCAAATTTTTTCGCCTATAAAACGGCGAATTATGGGGCCAAACTACCCTTCGTTCGTAATCGATAAGGTGCCAGACCGTCACTCTTCAATCCCGGCTCCTTGTTACGCGGCCAAAAATAGGCTGCGTGAGGTTTGTCAGGAACGCGGCCAGACTTTGACCGTTCGCGGGCAGGTTGGTGACGTACAGCGTGCCGAAGCCGTTGGGAGAAGCCGTGGTTCCGGCAAACCAATTGGCAAGCTCCCTTGCGCCTGCCGCGTCAAGCTTGCCGCCTGGCGAGAGATCCACGACGAAAGGCGAGTAGCTTCTTGGATCCTGCTTTTCCATGGTTCCCGTGGTTTCGTTGGGCATGTAAAGTGCGAAGCTGTTTCTGTCGTGCGGAATATCGTTGACGATTGCTATAACGTTTTGCGCGATAAACGGGGTTGCGCCGGTGTAGGCATCGGGGGTGAACGCGGGGCGCACCATGTGGGGCAGGAATTCGCCGTGGCCGTTGTTCTTTGCGATAATCGAGCGCGTGATTTCGATTGTCTGATTGTCGTCGTGGATGCCGCCAAAGTTTGCCGGCACCCTGTGCCTTACTTTCAGGAACTCGTTCGTGTAAAGTATCAGGTTGGCGAAATTGCTTGCGCCTTCCCGCCAAAGTATTTCCTCGATTGAGGCCTCGTCAAGCGGGTCGCCGTTTCTGTCCTGAAACAGACTGTCGGGGTACATGGGTTGGTCGCTTTCAAACATCGTAAGGCTTCGCGTATGCGGCGGGCGCGAAGTGCGGCCTCCGCCGATGTCGTTGAACTCAAAGCCGTCAATCCCGAAGCGGTCAACCAGCATTCCAAGATAAGGAAGGAACTCGCGGATTGCCCCTATGTCCATGGTTCCAAGACCTATCCCAAGCCCGTCCTCGTCGTCAAGAAAACGTCCGCTTCGAACTTCTATCAATATTTTTATGCCTTTTCGGGCCAGCGGTCTTAAATAGATGTGGTTGTTGTTAAGTACGCGACGCAAAGCGGGAGACAGCTCCAAGCTGGCGTAACCCCGCGCGTCCCTTGAAAGGTAGGCATGGCCAAGAACCACGCAGTCAAAAAGCTGAACATCGTCCGCATTTCCCGTTCCAAAAAAATAGTTTTTGACGTCCAGCGGGCTGGATTTTTCGACGTCAACGTTGGCGATAACCCGCACAAAGGATGGATTGTTGTCGGGGCTTGTTACAAGCTGTTTTCGCGGAATCGTGGGAATTGCCCCAATGGGGTTTATCCCCGTCTCGCCCATGTTGCAGCCCAAGCTAAAAAGACCGGCAAGGAAAGCTCCAAAGACCGATGCTTTTAGAAGGGGCTTGGCTTGCCTGCGTGTTGTGTGCTTTATCATCGTATGCCTCCTGCCTTTCCGGAGAGCGAAGTGTGAAGTGCCCGAAAAGTTTTTAGGCTTTTCGGGCACTTGCATTGTTACCAATCCTTAAGGAAATTTCCGCCGTCCGCGGTCAGAAGAACGCGCTGATCAAAAACGGGAATAGTAAGGTGCGAAAGATACTCTTCCTTGGTTTTGTCCGCTGGAGCGTTCGGGTTGAGCCTAAGCAACTGGCTGGAAGGGTTCAAACCATAGAAGAACATAACGCCGTAGGGGTTCCCGTCGTCGGAAGCATCCCTAAACCTTTGCGCCACCGTCGAGATTGAAAGAGGGCGCGCCCCGGCTTCCTGGCCCGGGAAGGTCGGGTTTGGGGAACCGTTTTGGCCGGAATAGGCGTGTCCGCCCACGTCGATTGCCAGCGGGGAGAACATGCTGCGCGGCAGTCCGTTGGCGCTTTCGTTGTGCCATTGGTTGTACCAAGGTTGCAGGGTAAGGTCCACGATCTCCGCCAAGGATTCCCTTGTAGCCGCAACAACGGGGCCGCCGGAGCCAAGGGCACCCGGGCCAAAAGTTCCCTCGTTTGTCGGGGCCATGTTTGGGGTTATCCATCGCCCCTTGTTGAACTCGTAAAGGGTTATAACCGTTTCCGGCATTACCCTTCTGGCTTCTTTTAACGTTCTGTACAAGGTTCGCCCGCCTTGCAGCCACATCTGATTAAGCGCCTCGCCAAGCGCGTCCAGCTCCGCCTGGGTCGTGAGTGTTCTGACGTTGCCGGGGACGATTCCCATTGCGGGGTCTCTATACGCATGAACCGTAAAGGGCCAGCCAAAGCTGTGGAACGGGTAGACGGCTACGGCCTGGGGGGAGGGGGTGCTTTCGTTGGGCCAGTCTTCCCATAACATTTTGTTTGACCATTCATCGTCAAAATCAATGCCGTCAAGCTGATACAGCTCTATGTCCCGCCGAACGTCTTCAATGAAAGTCGCAATTTCGGTATCGGTCATGCTGCCAAAGCCTATTCCGTCCCAGTCGCCCAACAGGCCAAGCAATACTTTGATTCCTTTTTCCTGCAATGGAACGATGTACTTGGTGCGGTTTTCCAAAATGTGTCGCACGTTTTCGTTTAGGTGCAGGTGGACTCCGCTTTTGGTGCAGCCGTGAATGCCGTTGTCATGCGTGCAGTCCCTGTTTCTGATGTTTGCGGCAAAAATTACCACATAGTCAAAAAGGAAAGTTCCGTCTTCCAGGATATAGGAGCCGGCGTTAAGCGGATTGTGGTCGTTCACTTCGATGTACACCAGGGTCTTGACGGCGTTTCCGTTGGCATCCAGCTTTTCGCGCATGACCCCGGTCAAAGGCGGCGTACCCGTTTTGCCGGACACCGGAGCTCCCATTTCGCCGGCCACGGAATTGAGTTCGGCGACAACCCAGACAAAGTATTCGGTATTGGGCAAAAGCCCGACTCTGTTGACGGTGTATGTGGCCTCGCCGGTAGAAGCTATTCTGTCAAACGGCGTTCTGGGGCCGGGGGGGTCGCTGAACTCGCTGAAGTAAAGACGATACGCCGTCGCGCCGGAAACCGAGTCCCAGCTTATGTCAAGATTTCTTGTGGTGCCTTCGGGTACCGTCAGCGTGATGTTCTTTGGCGCGGGCAGGCCCGAGCTTCCCGGCGTGCCCACGATATAGCCGTATCCGCGTTCGCCGTTTACGTTGGGCACGCGAATCCAAACTTCATACTGCGTGCCGTTTTGCAGGCCGGTAATCGTAACATGGTTTCCGTAGTGGCGTATAGGCGTTCCGGGAATTCCCCTTGTTCCGTTTGCGTTGTTCCATGGAGCGGCGTTGGCAAAATTTTCGTGCAGCGGTTGGTACGGCACAAGCCTGCCAAGCGAGCGGGGATCGTCCCCTTCCCACCAGCTTTCAAAGACGTAAGGGAAAGCGCCTTTTTTGAAGACTATGGGCGGCCCGTCGCGTTCCGCGCCAAAGTTGTCGGTCCCCAAGATTGGCCTGCCGTCGGGGTGTACGCCGTCCTCTCTGCCGAAGTAATACCCGTTCCAGCTACCGGCGCTTTGCGGTATCGGTGACAAAAAAGGATATATCTGAAATGGGAATATAGGATTATCGGGATCCATGTTGTTGGCGGACGGAGAATAGGCATGGCCTGCCCAAGGGCCTTCGTCCGGGAATCCCGTTCTGACATAAACATCAACGCTGTTTATTTCGCCGACTTCGGCAAAATAAACTTCCTGCCATCCCACCCGATCCGGCAAATCCCACCAGACGGTCAACGTTCCGTTACCGGGTTCGACTTTTATGTTTCGCGGATAGTCGCCGCGTTCGATGGAGTCGTTTCTGGTTGATCTGTCCCTTCGGTCGCTGATGCTGGTGCCGTTTACATTGACCGCCTCCACCCAAACATAGTATTGGGTATCCGCCTGCAGGCCGTCCCTGATAAAGTATACGGTGTCTTTTATGTTTGTGGCCTGTGGGCTTGCCGGGCGCATGGCTTCGTCCGACCAAAAGATGTTGTAGTGGTGGGTGTTCGATCCCGTCCACGTAAGGGAGATAACGGGAATTTTTTTGTCGGGATCGTTAACTGCGGCGGCAATGCTTGCGGGATTTCCCAAATCCACATCGGCAGTAAAATCGTAGCCGTCATGCATTGCGGTTATTACCGGTCTTCCCGGCAAACCAAGTGCCGGCGGCAAGATTCCGCCTGGCTCCGGCGGGCGATCGGGTCCGTTCGTTGGGCAGCCCGATAACAATAAAAGCATCACGATGACAATCGTGAAACCGGCGAAAAAGAGTCTTTTCGCTTTTTTGTGTTGGGTGTTCATTTCCTTCCTCCTAACACGATCTAATCTAAACCGGAAACATACGTTTCCGGCATACGCGCAAAATATGGAAGCCGGGTAATTGTTTTACGGATCGTACTGCAGCTTTACCGTCAGCCCTATGGGAATCTGCACCATGGTTCTTGAATCGAAAGTGTCCCTTGGGGTAAAGGCGGCGGGGAATTCGCCGACGGTTGCCGACAGTTCCCTTGACGTTCTGCGCCCCGTGTGCTCAAACACGAGGCCCATGTAAGCTTCGACCGAGGGGCTAATGTAGAAAGTCGATCTTAGCTCCACGGAAAAATAATTGTTAAACATCCGAAGCTGCGCGGCTTCGTCCACGCGCGCCAGGTTGCGGGCATAGACGCTGCCCTCAAGCGTTTGGGTAAACCTGTAGGAAGCTCCAAGCCCGTTCCACAGGAAGCCGTGGTATACGTCGGCCATGTCCGCGGCCACGGTATCCGCCGACATAAGGCCCCAGTCCCTTAAATCGACGTGCGGTTTGTGCAGGTTAAAGATGCGGTAGTTCTTGTCGGTCCAGAAACTGTAGTTGTGGTCGGTTCTTAGGGTTAGCTGTCCCAGCTTGTACCTGGCTGCAAGGTTTATGCCGCTTTTAAAAACTTTTGGCTGCACGGTTGTTGCCCCTACAAGAAACTCGTCAAGATACCTTTCAATAACGCCGGCGTAGCCCACGGTGATGCCAAGAGAGTCGTCCCGAAATGGGTACAGGCTTCCGTAAGTTCCGAACTGGTGGGTCATGACGTGCGCGTCGGGCCGCCTGGGAATTATTTGGCCTATGGACGCATTGAATTCGTACATGGATTCCTGTTTTTCCGACCTGAAAATATACGCGGTGTTTATTTTTGCAATGTTTCCAATCTTGTTGCCGATGTTTACGCCGTAATGCATACTGTGCCCGTATACGGCTTCCTGCGTAAAGGTTCCGCTGCGAACCATAAGCACGCTTCCCATGTTTCGCGTAATGTCGCCAAGGTTTCCGCCGGCGGCAAGCGCGATTGTTACATGGTCAAGGCCGATTTCAAACAGTATGCCGCGGCCTCCGGTAATGTTGTCGGGGTTCTTGTTGCTGTCTATCGTCGGGTTTTCGGCCTCGCCTTCCCCTATATTGCGGACGTGGTCGTCGTATACGCGCAGGCCGGCTCCGGCTCCTTGGGCATCGGCAAAGGAATACCCTATGTCGTTGCCCGCGCTTACTCTGAGCTTGTTGTCAAGAAAGCCCACCCACGCCCTTATGCCGCCGATTCCGTTTTTGTTTATGGAGAAAGCTCCGCCGAACCGGTCGCCGTTGAAACCAAAGCGCACGCCGGTGCCGTCCAGAAAGTTTGTGGCCCCGAACGGAAAATTGTTAATCAATGTGTAATCGGTGCGCCTGTCGCGTTCCGGCGCGTCCGAAAACTCTACATGGGTAAGCTGGAACAGGTTCGACTTGATTTCGATTTGCGCCGTAAACCCGCGTCCATAATCCACCTGTATTGCGGTATCCGTTTCGTCATGTTCAATCTGCCCAAACGCCTGGGCATAGACGGAAGACAAAGACGCGCACAGTAAAATCGTCAAAAAACACAAAGCTTTGTTCATCGGTATTTCTCCTGTTCGTTTCTGTTGAAAAACTCGTCCACCTGACGCTGGGCTTCCTTCATTAGCTTGTCAAGGCCGGCAGCTTTCAGCTCCGCGATAACCCTTGGCAAAACCACGTCCGGGTTGGCGGCTCCTACCATGAGATCGGTTGCGCTTCGTTCCCAGATGATTCTTGCGTTTGTCAGTTCCGTTAACACGGGTTCCAAGTCCAGCATAAAGCCCATCATTATCGACGGCACGGCAATCTCGTTTTGGTGCCGCACTTCTTCCCAATAGCCGGGCGGAACGGTATCCTGCGGGGTGACAATGAAGTAGTTGCCTTGCTGGTAGTTTGTCAGCGACCAGTTTGGATTGATGCTGTGTACTGCCCTCCTGCCGTCAATGTCGACATACTCAAAATGCCTGCCTTCGATGCCGTATGCCAGCATGTCCCTAAGCTTGGTGTCGGTATTGACCAGTTGCAGCAGCTCAAGCGCCTTTTCCTTGTGTCTGGAATTCATGCTGACGGCGTTCATGGAGCCCTGAATGGAAGCCGTGGAATATATTGGGCCGAAAAAACGTACAGGCTCGAAACGGTCGATGCCTTCCTGTGCGGCAAAGAGCGGGGCAACGGACGGCCACGCCTGCGCCATCATGAACGGGATCCCCCGGGGACCTTGGTGTACCAGGTTTGCATCTGGGTTTATAATGCCGGCTTCAAACCATGAATGAAAATACCTAAGGGCTTCGACGATGTCAGGCTGCTCAAGGGTAAGCACCACCCGATGTTTTTCGTCATCCATGCGTACACCCATCGGCGGAAAATTGGCAAGCAGACAGTCGTAGTTGCTAAAAAGCCACGTGTTGCTGCTTCTTGCCAAAGTCAGCGGATAGAAACGCTGGCCTTCCACTTTTTTGATTCTGCGGAATATTTTGTCTAAATACGTCCACCCCGTTTGGGTAAGATCGATGCCATACTTTTTGACAAAGGCGCTGTCCCAAAAGTAAAAGCCCGTTATCGAGGAATCCTTGTGGGTAGGCACCGAAAAGATTCTGCCGTTGACCTTTACGCCTTTCCACAATACGTCCGGAATGGTTTCCCATAAATCGGGGGCCACCTTTGGTACCAGATCGGTAATATCGGCAAAGGCCCCAAGCGCGACAAAACGGTTGTAGTTTCCGGAATCCGTAAAGATAATGTCAAAATATTCGCCGGCGTTTATTAGCGTGTTGAAACGCGCCGAGGACTCCGACCATCCCGTAAGCCTAAACTCAAGGCGTACGCCGATTTTTTCGTATACGTAGTCGCTAATTACCTTTTGGTCTTCGGCAAAGCTCATTTGCCTCGTGCCTATTTGCCACCAGATAAGCGTGGGAACGTCGTCGGAACGTGTGCAGCCGCTCAGAATAAAAATACCCAATGCAAGAATCGCCGCGGCTGTAGATTTTGACCTTCTCCTATTCATCATAGCATGGTTTCTCCTTAATGTTGTTTGTCATCCCTTTATTGCGCCGATCATAAGACCGGAAACGAAATATCGTTGGAAAAACGGATAAACGCAGGCGATTGGCAGTATCGCCACTATCACAATCGCCATCCGTGCGGCTTCCCTGGGCATGGTTGCCAGCAACTGCGCCTGGGTCATGCCAAGAAGCGCGGCGTTCTGTGCCAAAAAGTTTATGTCCGCAAGCAACCGGTTCAGGTATGCCTGCAAGGAAAGCAGCGACGGGTTGTCTATGTAAAGCATTGCCGTAAACCAGTCGTTCCAGTACGCGAAGCTCATGAACAGGCCGATGGTTGCCAATACCGGCAGGGACAACGGAAACACTATGCTGAAAAATATTCGCAATTGGCTTGCGCCGTCAAGCTTTGCCGATTCTATAAGGGAATCGGGTATTGTGGCGCGGAAAAAGGTTTTGCAAAGAATCACGTTGAAAGAGGAAACCGCCAGGGGCAGTATCAAAACCCATATTGTGTCGCTTAGGCGGAGGAACTGCGAGACTACAAAGTATGTGGCAACGAGTCCGCCCGAAAAAATCATTGGAATAAAAACAAACCAGACAAAGAATCTTTGCATTCTGTATTCCCTGCGGCTCAACACGTATCCCATAAGGGAATTGAGCGTAACGCCAAGCACGGTTCCCAAGGCCGTAATGAATACCGACACCCCCAAGGCCCGCAGTATTAAGCCCTGGTTTTGCAAAAGAAAGGCATAACCGTCAAGGGAAATGTCTTTTGGTATTAAGCGATAGCCGTGTTCCCATAATGAGGATTCCTTGGTTAGCGAGATTGCCACCACCAAAAGAATCGGCGTTATGCACACGATGCACAGGGCAACCATCATGATGTTGAAAAGCGCGTTTGTCAACGGTTTTACCCTCGTGAACCTGACTATGCTGCTGGATGTTTTTGCTTTTGTCTTCATAATACGTGTATCCTTAAATCATCGCCGAATCTTCGTCAATCCATTTGACAATGGCGTTTACAAACAAGGTCATGACGCAGGCCGTTACCGCCTGTGCCATTGCCGCCGCCGCCGCCATTCCCGTGGTGGCGGTCCTAAGTTTTTGGAATACAAGCACGTCCAACGTCGTAACCGTTGTATACAAAGCGGCGGAATCCCTTGGCACCTGAAAGAACAGGCCGAAATCGGAATAGAAAATTCTTCCCGCCGAAAGAATGAAAAGCAGCACAATGATGGGCTTCATCATTGGAAGCGTTATTCGCCATATCTGTTGCCACTTTGAAGCTCCGTCGATTAGCGCGGCTTCATAAATCGATCTGTCTATTGAGGCAATGGACGCAAGATACACGACCATGCCGTAACCGACCCCTTTCCATTGGTTCATAAAAACAAGGAAACCGGGCCAGAGCTTCGGCTCCGAGTAGAAATGCTGTGAGGAAAAACCAAAGCTTTCCAAAACGCGGTTTGCCACTCCCATGTCGTAGCTCAAAAAAGCCCAAACCACGGCGGATACCACTACCCACGAAAGGAAGTAGGGGAAGAACAATATTGTCTGGTATATTTTCGCCAGTTTTTTGTTGTACAGTTCGTTGACGATAAGGGCCAGGGAAATCGTCATAACCGTTCCCACGATTATAAAAACCGCGTTGTAGCCGATTGTGTTGCGGATTACTATCCAAATGTCGCGGTTGGAAAAGAGAATCTTGAAGTTGTCAAACCATACCCAGTTGCTTGTAAAAATGCTCCTAAAAAACCCGCCGGAAATTCGATAATCGATAAAGGCGATTATGATCCCAAACATGGGCATATAGCAAAACAGCAAATACCAGACGGCGGTCGGCAACGCCAAAAGGGAAAACTGGGTATCGTCGGCCGTCCATGTTCTTTCGTATTTCCTGTATGCGCCCATACCAGAAAAGTAGTAACAAGCGGGAAAAAAGACAAACCCAAAAAGTGGTTAATTTACGGTTTTCACGCCGTTGTGATGGTTATTCGGGAAGCACAAGGTCTGCGGGAACAAGAATATCGCGGACAGGAAGCTCGGTTTCGCCTTGAATGATATGATGAAGAATTTCCACTGCCTGTTTGCCCATCTCGTATTCGTTCTGACGAAGATACGTGAAGTCCAGAAACTCGCCCTCGTAATCGGGGCAGTCAAAAGTGAGCAGCGTAAAATCGCGCGTAATGCTTCTGCCCAAAACCGCAAACGCTTTTTTAACAAGAAGGGCCAGCCTGAATTCGGCGGTAAAAGCTGCGCTCACTTCCGAGTGATCGGAAAGATGCTTGACGATTGCGCCAAGGTCGTCGTCGGAATGTAGGGTGTCGCAAACGTAGTCGGGATTCAGGGTAAAGCCGGTGTTGGCAAAAGCTTTTGTAAAACCGTGCAGCCGATCTTTCAGCGTGGAGGCATGAACCATAGGGCCGGAATAAAAAGCGATATTCCGGTGGCCCTTTTCCAGCAGGCCCCTAACCGCCGTTTCCGATGCCGCGATATTGTCCGTGGTTACCGAAGGCACGGGCAGGCCCCACATTTTTCTGTCGACAAAAACCAGCGGCCGTTTTTTAAGCACCTGTTGCAGAATTTCGGCGCTGTAATGCTCGCTTTGCGTGGGTATCATAAGTATGCCCGCCACGTTTTCGTCGCCCAAGGCGCGCAGGGCCTTTTCCTCCTCGGCAGGCGACTCGTGGGTGAGCTTCAGAATCATGTTGTAGCCCATGGCTTCGCAGGTGGCCTGAACGCTGTACAGCAGTTTTTTTCCAAAAAAGTCGTCAAGCGTGGAAAGAAGAAAAGCGATGGTCTTGAACTCGACGGCCTTTTTGCGTATTTCCGTCGCGGCCGGCGTTTCCAGCACAAAGGAACCTTTTCCGCGTTTTCGGGAAATGAAATTGTTTGTCGCCAATATTTCCAGCGCTTTTTTGCTGGTTATCCTGCTTACCTGAAATGATTCGCAAAGTTCCTTTTCCGAGGGTATCTGGTCGCCCGGTTTTAGGTTTCCGCACGACATTTCCTGCAACAAATGCTCGTATATCTGCCAGTACCGGGGAAGCACGTGGGAATCCCGCACCAAACCCGGCGGCGATTCGAGGCTTTGGGACTGAAAGTCTGCCGTACCCATGCTTTCCATACGAAGGATATAACAACATACCATTTATCGATGGATAATGGCAAGGGCCTGCTGGAGCCATTATCCGTGATGGGTAAAGCGCTTGCAATTTGTGCCGTACGCCGGTATAGTGGGTTTGTGTCGTTTGTGCAGGCACCCTTGGTATTTTGCATAATTTTCTGATTTTGCGGGCTAAAACAAGGTTGGTTGACAAAATACATGGGATAATATATGCGTAAATGGCTGTTTTGGGTTCCATAAGCCCTATCGTACAGGAATTTGCGCGGCTGGCTCTTAGGTCAGAACTATTGTCCCGCTTTAATGAATTGCAACGGGAGAGGAGATTGGCGATGTTGCGACTGACAAACCTATTAAGCAACGAACAAGCAGATATTATAGTAGTTGGATCGACTCTGGAGCAGGGAAAGGTGGCCTACAAGATTAAGGAAGGCGAGGACATCCGCATTGGGATTAACGTGAATGAAGACGAATGCGTGGAGTACCACTATCGCTGGAAGTTCAACGTATACAAGTTAAAAAACAAGACAACAAACGACTGAGGAACGATGCGTTCCCTTGAAGATTGTTCGGCCTACCCCGCTACCTCCTCCGAAATTTCGAAGCAGTAGTCGCCCGGCTTTTCCAGCGGTCTGCGCCGCAGGATGACGGGGTTGGTGTAAGCTTGCCCTTTCAATCCTTGCCACAAAGCCGCTTTTCCGGTACAAGCTTAGGTTAGGAGGCGCAATGAACAGGCTGGTTTTTCCCGAGGATTTTGAGTGGGGCGTGGCAACCGCGAGCTATCAGGTTGAAGGGGCCGTCAACGAGGGCGGGCGCGGCGAGTGCATCTGGGACGTTTTTTCCAGAAGGCCGGGGGCGGTTTACGCGGGCGAAAGCGGCGCGGTAGCCTGCGACCAATACCACCGCTATGCCGAAGACGTCGCCCTCATCAAGGAGCTTGGCTTCGGCACCTACCGCTTTTCCATCGCCTGGCCCAGGATCATCCCGAACGGAACCGGAAAGGTAAACCGGGAAGGGGTGGACTATTACCGCCGCCTTTGCGGGGAGCTTCGCAAAAACGGCATTCAGACATGCGCCACGATTTACCACTGGGATCTGCCCCAGCCTTTGGAAGACTTGGGCGGATGGGCAAACCGCTCCATCGTGGGCGCGTTTGAGGAATACGCCAAGGTCTGTTTTGCGGAGCTCGGCGATCTCGTGGATCGCTGGATCACGATCAACGAGCCGTACTGCGTCGCGTATCTTGGGTATCTCCACGGGGTTCACGCGCCCGGGCACCGCGATTTGCAGAAGGCCCTGAACGCCGTGCACCACGTCAACATGGCACATGGCGCGGCCGTGAAAGCCTACCGCGCCGCCGGCCTTGGCGCGCCCATAGGAATCGTCTGGAATCCCATAACCCCGAGGCCCGCCACCGCAAGGCCGGAAGACAAAAAAGCCGCCGAAACCGCCAGGGCGCTGGAAACCGAGGTTTTCATGTTTCCCTGCCTTGGCAAGGGCTACCCGGAGCTCGCCGTGAAAAACCTGGAAGCGGCCTTCCCCGTTGAAAGCTCCGACCTGGAAGCCATCGCCCAGCCCATCGACTTCATAGGGGTAAACTATTACAGCGAAAACCCGGTGTCCGCAACCGGAAAAACCGGGTTTGAATCTTTCCGGCGCGAACCCTTTTGGCAGGAAAAAACGGACATGGGCTGGCCCCTGACCCCCGGCGGCCTTGAGCGCCAGCTTAGGTGGATTGCCGAAACCTCAAACGGAGCTTTCGGCAAGGCGGACATTCCTATTTACATTGCCGAAAACGGCTGCGCCTACAGGGACGAGCTTGGGGCGGACGGCAGGGTCCACGACGCGGAGCGGATAGAGTACTTCAAGCAGCATCTTGCGGTCTGCTCGGAGCTTGTGGGCTCCGGGCTGAACCTCAAGGGCTATTACGCGTGGTCCATGCTCGACAATTTCGAGTGGGCGTTCGGCTACGCCAAACGCTTCGGCATAATCCACGTGGACTACGCCACCCAGAAGCGTACGCCGAAGGACAGCGCCTACTTCCTGCGGGACGTTATGGCCGGCTTCGGGGAGTGGTGAACAGCGCGGCGCACCGCCTTGAAACAACGGGCCGGACCGGTATAACCTGTATGGTATGAAAACGAACCCAGTTACGGCTTACCTTGCATCGACGGCGCCGGAGAAAATCGACACCGGCTTTCTCGCCTACCTTTGCGGCCTTACCGAAGTGGCAAAAACCGCGCCGGAAACCGCCCGCTCCATCGTGAGGGAGCTGGAAAACCAGCGAAAGCGGATCAAGCTTATCGCCAGCGAAAACTACTGCTCCATGGCCGTGCAGCTCGCGATGGGCAACCTTTTGACCGACAAATACGCCGAGGGCGTTCCCGGCCACCGCTTCTACGCCGGAAACGAAAACATCGACGACATAGAGTCGCGCGCGGCAAGGGAAGCCTGCGGGCTTTTCGGCGCGGAGTACGCAAACGTGCAGCCCCACTGCGGGGCCGACGCAAACCTGCTTGCGTACTGGGCCATCCTTTCCACCCGAATCGAAAAGCCGGCGCTGGAAAAATACGGCACCACAAACCTCTACTCGCTAAGCGACGGCCAATGGAAGGAGCTCAAAACCGCCCTTGGCAACCAGCGGCTCCTTGGCCTGGACTACTACTCCGGCGGGCACCTTACCCACGGCTATCGCTACAACCTTTCCGGCAGAATGTTCGAC
>Ga0209755_10005786_pt1 | contig 13905 bp, 10 predicted proteins | sample TergutCo191P1_FD_187301 | JGI IMG/M metagenome (GOLD analysis project Ga0209755, IMG submission 187301) | Cornitermes sp. P1 segment gut microbial communities from Petit-Saut dam, French Guiana - Co191P1 (SPAdes) (version 2) | ecosystem: Host-associated > Arthropoda: Insects > Digestive system... | reverse complement strand
CAATTCCCGGACAAACGGCGAGGCAGAATTTTGCCACGGTCTGAGAGGAAGCGGCGGAGCATGGCTTCGTCTTTGTAATCTATGAAGCTGATTTTATTTTCGGTAAACCAGCAGTTTTTTTTGCGCGGAACGTTGGTGCGTTCGTTCTTTTTTTCTTCGAAGTTCATCAGTCTGCATCTCCATAGTCAAGGTCAAAGCCGTCAGTAGCATCAGTTGTGCTTACATGGTCTTGGTTGTAGATTATCTCGGTCATCGGGTAACCTGCGAGTGTCAAAAAGCGCAATATATTTGTGTTTATATTGAATCCGCGCTCCAAATCCAGAACAATTTCGCTATTTGCCTTGTAATAGAATATTACATAGAAGCCGTGCGTTTGTTTGCGGATTGTATAAGCGAGCTTACGCTTCCCCCATTTGTCGCATCTCTTGACTTCGCCGGAGTGCGAGAGGATTTTCTTTTCAACGGAGGCGATTTCTGCCTCAATTGCTTCATCTGAAATCATGGCATCTATAACAACCATGGTTTCGTAGTCTTTTATACCCATAAATGTTCTCCCTATGGACTTTAGCCCGCCCCCAACATTAGGAACGGGAGGTACCCGCTTTTTTTGCAGGTGTGGTAAATATAGCAAATTTTAAGGGGCTTGTCAAGGCAAATTTCTAAATTCCCCTTATGCACAGCCGCCTTGAAGATTCGTATGTTAAAATCCTGAAGGATTTAATCAAAATCCCTTCAATAAGCTTTGATGGGTTTGATAACAATAATGTAAAAAGATGCGCAAATGCCGTTTTTAACCTGTTCAGAGCGCACAAGTTTGACAAAGTGCGGTTTTTGGGTGAAAAAACCGGGAAACCTGCCGTTTTTGCGCAATTAAACGGAAACCCTAAGCTGCCTTCCGTATTGCTCTACGCTCACTACGATGTTCAGCCCGCAGCACCCGATGCCTTTAACCCTTACATCAAAAACGGCAGACTTTACGGCAGAGGCTCCGCAGATGACAAAGCGGCAGTAATACTTCACTTAACGGCTGCTCTCATTGCCAAAACTGCGCTGGGCAATGACTGCCCCACAATCAAAATTCTGATAGAAGGCGAAGAAGAATGCGGAAGCCCGAATTTAAGCACGCTGCTCAAAGAATGCAAAGAACTTAAAAGCGACGTCGCTATTGTATGCGACTCATCAAACTGGGACGAAACTACTCCGGCAATCGTGAACTCGCTAAGAGGCGTGCTCTCTTTGGAAGTAGAACTGAAATCCATGGCAAAACCTCTGCACAGCGGGCTCTGGAGCGGGCCAATACCCGACGTTGCCCAAGGACTTGCGCATATCCTGGCAAAACTGGAACTCCCTAAACACTCCGCTAAGGCACAAATGCCATATAGCGCAAAAAGATTGAGACAGGAATGCGAACTGCTCGGCAAAACGCAAATTCTTGTGAAAGAAAGCGAAATTCTAACATCGCTCTGGAAACAACCCAGCATAACTGTGACTGCAATAGAAGCGGGCAACAGAAAACTTGCGGGCAATGTGTTGCAAAACACAGCTTGGGCTAGAATCAGCATTAGAATACCGCCGGGAATGGACATCAAAAAAGTCTTGAGCACAATCAAAAAAAATATAGAAGCCTCATGCCCCTGGGGATTACAACTCTCAATCAAAACCGAAAAAGGAGTTTCCAAGCCATGGGAAACAAAGACCGATAATAAATTCTTCAAAAAAATGCTTGCGGCTTTGCAGAAAGGCTATGGCAAAAAAGCGGTAGTGATGGGCTGCGGAGCTTCCATTCCTATGGTTGCGGCTTTAAGCAAAGCGTTCAAAGGCATGCCTGTTTTGCTGACCGGCGTAGAAGACCCCAAATCAAATGCGCACGGCGAAAATGAAAGCGTTTCGCTTGATGTTTTAAGCAAGGCAATTGTGAGCGAAGCACTGTTCTTCGCAACTTTGGGGGAGAAATGACCATAGAAGAATCGCAAAGAGAAATAAAAGCTATCTTTGCCACCTTTGAAAATTCCGATGATAAATGGAAGTTCCTGCTGAAACTCGCAAAAGAGCACGAAGGGATGGATGCAAATTTGAAAGAGGATAAGTTTATAGTCAAGGGGTGTGCGGCGAAAATGTTTTTGGTGCCTGAATTCAAAGATGGTATTTTGCATTTTCACATGGACACGGAAGGCGGCGAAAGCACTCCGCTTTTGAGCAGAGGCTTGGGCGTGCTTGCGCTAAAAATTTACAACAGGCAAAAACCGGCGGATATTCTGGCGGTAAAGCCAGAATATTTTCAGGAAATAGGTTTGCAAATAGGCTTAACACCTACCAGAGCAAACGGATTCGCAAGTCTTTTGAAGCAGATTTATATGTATGCAAAAGTGTATTCCTTAATTGAGAGATAGAGTCTTGTTCGAAGAGAAACCAAAAAAGTTCTTGACAAAGTTCAACATTGCAGTGTTGATTATATTCACTGCGCTCTCCATATCTTTGATCACAGGATATAAAATCGTAAAAAATAAGGTTATATCTCTTCTCTCCAATACAACGGATTTAGGGGCGGCAATAATAATTCCACAAGATTTTGAAGTAGATTTTCCATTTAAATTCACATGGAAATCAATAACCATCAAATTTCTGCAAGGCACTAATTTATTTTTTGAAAATCCAAAAATCACTATAGACCCAAAGCTAACCACCAGACGTGAATTATTGAACATATCAATAGACAGCATCTACGCAAAAATAATCTCCGGCGACAGTTCCGAAAGCAGCATGGATATCCAAGCCATAAACCAGCCGGATTTATGGCTGCCGTTTAGAGTTTCGGTAAATTTGAATAAAGCCGCAGTTGACGTTAAAGATGTTGGAACTTGGAAGCTGGATTCTCTAACAGTGGTAAAATCAGGACGGCAAAAAAGATTTTTCATAAGAGCAAAAGGCATCCGAGGAACTCATCTTACTAGAAATCTATTCTTAAACGCAGATTACAGATGGAATGCATCATTTGCCGATGCCTCCATTTCCATTTCCGATAGAATCAGCGATTCTCTCACATTTATGCTGAATGCACCTAGGCAACATTTAGAAGATTTATCAGGAGAAATAAAGGCAGAAGTCGCAAGCCTGCCGTTTTGGCTAAAAGGCAAATGGCCAAGCGAAGCTCCGAAAATAGAGAAAATTTCTCTGCTTTCAAATACGCATATAAACGCTTTAACAGGCAAACTTGATTTTGATCTGCAGATGAAAACAAAAATAGGAGAGGTTTGGCAACTGCCGGCCCTTGACGCAACCATAACCGCTAACGGAACCAATGCCGGCATTTCGCAAAGTGAAATTCTCTTGAAAGGTAGGGGCGGCGAAAGCATAAAATTCAAAGGCAATATAGACACAAATCTGGACGGCAGCGGAGAACTCGAAGCAAAGGGAATAAGCATAACACTGGGGCCGGAAACCTTGCCTACAGATGTTAAAATTCACAGAATCACAAAAAAGGGAAATTCCGTTTCTGCAAACTTCACAACAGAAGCCGGTTCAAATTTCACCGCAAATTTGGCAGACATAGACAACCCGGTAATCACATTTTCCGCAAATATCGCACCCAAAGAACCTTGGGCAGTGCAATGGTGCGGAGATGAAATGCTAAGGCTCGCAAGCCCGACAATTCTAACAGGTTCATTCGCCTTTAAGGAGACAATACTAAAGGCAAACCTCAAAACAAAGGTTCCTTATGCTTATTACGCAGCCGCGGAGGATTTTGATGTTTCGTTCTGGCTAGATTCGGAAGGAGTTCGTTTTTCGAACGGCACAATAAAACGCAGAGGCAATGAAAGCACATTTAGCGGAAAAGTCATGTGGAACGAAGAATACTTTACATTCAAACTGAACCAGTCAAGCGGCGGCGAAGCTGAAATTTATGGAACTCTTGACCCGAAAATCGAATTGAGATTGCAAAATATAAACACTGCCGAGCTGCCTTTTGCGGATACCGCCATGTTAAAAGGCTACAACGGGCTTGTCAGCGGAAAATTGAACCACGATTTTATCAATGAAAAAGGCCAAGCTTCGGTTTCTCTATCCACGGTTATTAAAGACTTCGCTGTAAATGCAAATGCGGATGTTGAAATGCACAGAGATTCTCTGACCGCAAGAAAAATTGAAATAGAGCACAATAATAAAAAAATTGAAGGTAATTTATTGGCACTGCTGCCTTCGCAAGCCAGAAAAGAACTGGAAATTCTGCGAGCGAAATTGCGAATTTCAGATATGGATTTAACCTCTATTTTTGCCATGTTCGAAGATTCAACTCTTTTAAGCGGATATGCTAACGGAAGCCTGGAACTAAGTGAGAAAAAGGGATTGCTGGGTGAAATAATATTTACAAAAATCGCATTGAGAGGATTGGACAGCAATACGGCGAGATTCCCGAATTTATACCTAAATGCAATCGGAGATTCCGTAACCGTTGCCAATCGTGTATTTTTGGGGCACGATGGACTGTGGGACGGCACATTGCAGACAGTGATGAAAAATACGAAAACAAAAGGTGATTTTCCGATTTCCGTTTCTTATTCGACAAATAATATGGGCAATAAAGGAAACCTCAAGTTTAACGGTTCCTTGAGCAAAGATTTTAAAAACATATCTGGAAACATACAGGTATTAGGCGACTGGTTTTTGCCTACCGGAACAGATGAGATTAAAAACGCAAACATCAACATAGCCGCAAGAACCGCATTGGGAAAAAATGCGCTGGATTCACTCACTGCAACTTTCAGCACCGGGAGAAACATCTATAAAATGGATATGCTGAGCATTCCGTTCTCACTCAGCGGAAGAATCCGAAGAGGAACTGTTTTTGCCGATTCGATTTTTGCTTATGGGCAAAATGATGAAAAAATAACAGCAAAATTGCAATTTGATTTAAATGAAGCAAACATAAAAGATTTATCTTTTAACACAAAACAATTTACATTATCGCTGGATAACGGGCAATTGGTCCGAATAAAAAACGGTTCCGGAAAAACAATGTTGGATTCTGCCGGAGTTACGATTACTGCAGACTTGCCATCAATACTTTACCGCCTGGAAAGCGCAGATTACGGAAATGCGGAGGTGATTTTAAAAGGGCAAGCCGTATATAGACTTCCGTTTAAAATAGGGCGAACTCAAGCAAATTCACGCATAGAAGGAAATTTTGAAATTAGCAAAGCCTCTTACAATAAGATTCTTGATCTTGTGCCGGATCCTCTGCACATAGACAGAACCTGGAAAAGCTTGAATAAATTTCTGGCACCTTTTTTAAAGGAAGCAAGGGGGAGCGCAACGGAAAAAGCAGCTTTAACCAGCCGCCCGACAGATCTCAGGATAAGAATTCAAACAGGAAGAGAAGAGGCTGTGGTTAACACTAATTTTGCTGTATTTGCATTTGTTGTTGATATGTGGGTGCAGGGAACCACAAAAAACATTTTGCTTTCTGGAGATATAAATGCCACAGGCGGCGGACAGGTTGGTTATAGCGATTTTGCAATGTATAAACTCTCTACTTTAAGAGTTTACTGGCAAAATACATCGGTAAAACAGGGTATGATAGATGCGCGTTTAGCCAACAATTATCAATTTTGCGCCAATAAGGATGAAGCCTGCGATATTTATGTCGACTTAAGAGGGCCGCTCAGCAAGCCAAACGTTCTGCCTTCCACAAACTGCAATGTAGAGGCTTCCCCGGCGCTCATTTATTACAGCATGTTGCTCGGTTGCATTTCGGAAAACTACGAGGATGGAACCAACATAGACAGGGATAAGATTGTAGGGAAAGTTTTCGGCAAGGCTATGTCTTCTACAATAAATCGCATTGTGGGGGGAAAGGTTATTGGAGATATAGATTTCAAGTGGAAAATATTGAATGATACGCAGCAGGAAGAAGATACCAATTATGTTCGAGTTCCGATTAGCCTTGCAAAGTGGGTTAAAAATTTAGATTTGATTTTCGGATACACAAATACAAATGAAAACAGCACAAACCCCCGTTATGACCAGTCTTACGAGGTTGGACTTCGCTATTTGCTGCCCGTTTTTGATTCAACGGATGTAAATCGCAATTTAATAGATCCTTCTTTGGAAATCAGCACTAATTTGGTGGCACGCCGTTATTTTCCAACAGAAACCGCTAATGATGAAACGCGTTTGGAAAAAAATGTGGGATTGACTTACAGACACAGATTTTGGGATGCCTGTATTTTAGGCATTGGCTATTGTAAGCTCGCTGAATAGCGAAAAATACTCGGGAAAAGTTTTGCTCACGCACGATGGGTTTAATATCGTTATTTCCGCACCGGGCTTGTGAGGCGCATTCAGGGAGAGCAAGCTGAAGCACATCGCCATTCGGTGATCGTTGTATGTTTCTATTGTTGCGGATTTTATAATTTCCGGTGGAGTTATTTCAATAAAATCTTCGCCGGTTATAACCTCTGCGCCAACTTTGCGGAGTTCGTTTGCCATTGCGGAAATTCTGTCGGTTTCTTTTACCTTCCAACTGGCTATGCCTGTGATTTTAGTTTTGCCTTTTGCGTAGCAGGCAAGTGGACAAATTGTCATAGCAGCATCGGGAAAAAGAGTGGCATCCACATTTACTCCGTCAAAGCAATTTTTCAGCACATCCAAAAACATAACATCGCCTTGCAAGCTATCTTTTTCAATGCCTTTAACAATCACATTGCCTTTTGTTATTGCAGCTCCGGCCCAGAAATAACTCGCAGAAGAAGCATCGCCTTCTATGTGAAGCTTTTGCCCTTTGTAAACTCCCTTTTCAATTTTAAAGCGTTTGTAATCTTCATTTTCTGCTTTTATTCCAAATTTTTCCATAAGGCGTATTGTCATATACACATAAGGTTTTGATATAAGTTCTCCATCAACAATTATTTCCAGCGGTTCTTTGCAATACGGAGCAGCTATTAACAACGCTGTTAAAAACTGGCTGGATATATTTCCCTTTATGTGAACAGTTCCGCCGTTTAGCCCATTTGCATTTATTTTCAGCGGAGGGCAACCGTCGTTTTGCAGGTATTCTATATTTGCGCCCAAATAACGCAGTGCATCAACCAAGTCTTTTATCGGCCTTTCGTGCATTCTTGGTTCGCCACGCAAAATATATTCACCGGTTCCAACGCATAGCGCAGCAGTTAGAGAGCGCATGGCAGTTCCGGCATTTCCTAAAAACAAATCGTTCTTTTTATTTTTGATATTTTCCAGGGCTTCCCTCATATATCTGGTATCATCGCTTTCCAAAAAGCCTGTGAATTCGCTCTCCCCTTCTGCCAAATACGCCATTAGCAGCACTCTGTTGGAAATGCTTTTTGAGCCAGGTATTTGAACGGTTCCGCTAAAATGCGAGCTTGGATGCAGGGTTATCATAATTGAGTTTTCCTTGCTTCATAATCAGGTGCCTGTATGTGACGCTATTGTAGAATGACGGATTATGTGTTGCCATGATAACTGCCGTGCCGGTTGCATTTACTTTTTGGAAAATTGTGTAAACCTCGTTAGCGTTCTCTGGGTCAAGGTTGCCGGTCGGTTCGTCTGCGATCAGGAGGTGTGGGCTGTGAATTATGGCACGTGCGATAGCGACTCTTTGTTGTTCGCCGCCGGAAAGCTCTGCGGGCATGGCGTTTTTCTTTTGCATTATCCCAACTGTGCTAAGTGTTTCCAAAACACGTTTTCTTATTTCGGTTTGCGTGTAGTCGGTGGCAACCAAAAGCGAGAGAGCCACATTTTCATAAACGGTTCTATCTGAAAGCAGTTTAAAATCCTGGAACACAATCCCAATTTTTCTCCTAAGCGTCTGAATTCGCCTAAGTGACATTTTTTGGCTATCAAAATGTTCTTTGTCAAAGTCTATCAAAACCTGTCCTTTGCTTTTTTTATCGGGAAACTCATCCATATAGATCATTTTCAAAAGCGTAGTTTTACCCGCACCGCTAGCTCCGGTCAAAAACACAAATTCCCCTTTGCTTATTTTCAAATTGACATCAGAGAGCGCAACTGTGCCACCCGGATAGGTTTTAGAAACATGGAGGAAGGAGATCATAGCTTGGGATAAATGTAGAAAAAATATTTTAGTATTGCAAGCAGCGAACGGAAAACAAGCCTGTCTTGTAGTAGTCGTTCCAGTCCACATTGCTGCCGTAGTAATCCATATACCGGCGATAGGCGTTGTAGCTATCGTACTCAGTGCTACTCCACCAGTAGCCGCCGTAGCCAACATAGTTGAAACTGCCATCAGAGTTGCCGTAACCGCCCGGCAGAGCCGAAAAACCGAAATCGTCTGTACCATTGCCATTAGAGTTCCAGCCACTTTTAGACTTCAGCTTTAGACCTTCCGTTTTTGCTCCACCAACTGCCGAAGTTAATGCAGCCCATTCCGCTTTGCTGGGCAAGTGCCAGCCTTTGGGACAAGCCATATTTGCCGTCTGCCAATTGTACAAACGACCATACTTAGCGCAATTATCAGGTTTATTATCATAACATTTGCTATCACTCGCTTCATAGTTCAAATTCTCTGCCATCCAGATTTGACTACCTATTTTAACAGTTTTGTACTTCTTCCCATCTCTTGCATCATCCACCGTATTCAGTATAGCAACCTGCCTCTGCTGCCCGTGAGCGGAAATTGTGAAAAACAGCAAAAGAAATATCGCTGTATATAATCTCATTGTGTGAATTTAGAAAACTTAATTTACTTACTGGTGGCCCATAAAAGTTCAAACAAGAGCTTACGGTTACCCACAACTTCCCCGAAATTTCATCAATAAAACCCCAAAACCTGTCATTTCCACGTCATTTTTTTAACGATTTTCATTTTTTTATGCATTTTTTTCATTTTTTTTCCGCTGAACTCCGTCTAATATGCAGAAACCTAAAAGAGGAGTCCATTTTATGGAAACTGCGTTCAAAACGAACAGAGAGTACAAAAGCAGCATGCTGATACAACTGCTGAGCAAAAAAGAGAACCTGCTGGAAACTTACGGAGCTCTGAAAAACAAAACCTTCAGCAAGGACACGGAAGTCCTCATAACCACCCTGAGCGATGCCCTGTTCATGGAGAGGATGAACGACATATCTTTCGTTATAGAAGATAAAATCGTGGTCTTGATCGAGCAGCAGTCCACGGTCAACTACAATATGCCCATCAGGGCTGCCATATACCTTGGCAGGATATACGAGAAACTGCTGAAGGAGGAAAGCATTTACCAGGAGAAGAAGATTCCGCTTCCAAAGCCTGAAATCATAGTCTTGTACAACGGCAAGGACAAGATGCCCGAGCAGCAGGAGCTCAGGCTGTCGGATGCGTTCAAGGACTTTGGCAATGGCGAGATTCCCAACATGGAGTGCATTGTGAAAATCATCAACATCAACAAGGGTCACAACGAGGAGCTAGCCAATAGAAGCGAGACCTTGAAGGGTTATGAGAGTTTTGTATATTTTGTGAGAGAGCATGAGAAGTCCATGAGCCGCAGTTTAGCTATTCAGAAGGCCGTGGATGACTGCATGCGCCAAGACATACTGAGAGATTTTTTGCGTGACAACGCATCAGAGGTGAGGAATATGCTTTTTACGGAATGGAACTGGGATACGGCTAAGCGTGTGTGGCAGGAAGAGGCCATGGAAACCGGTATAGAAAAGGGCATTGCCATTGGCAAAGCGGAAGGTATCGCTGTTGGCGAAACCAAAGGGGTTTTGCGGACTGCGCTGCAAATGAAAGCTGAAGGAATGAGCTTTGATTTGATATCAAGGGTTACTGGTTTGCCTAAAGCTGAAATTGAAAGTTTAGGCTATTAGCAAAGGTGTGTGTATTTGTGGGTAACGGAAAGCTCTATAATGGGCCACCAGTGCAATTTACTATATTCCCCTTGTGCGTTTAATTTCTTACATCGTTTTTGCGCTTGCAACGGCGGCTTTTTGCCAGATTGATTTGGTTAAGCAGCAGGCTGAGATCAACAGCGCAAAGGCTGATTTGGAAGAGGCACGGCAGGCACGGGATATGGCGGTTGCCAAGCGTTGGCAAGAAAAGGCTAGGCATAACGAAGAACGAGAAAAACTTGAACAGCAACTGGAAAATCGCAAAGAAAAAACTGAGACCGTGCTTTCTGAAAGAACAAGGCTTTTTGAAGAACTGAGAATCGCAAGAGAAGCGTTGAGCTTTGCAAACGAAGATGCGGATAAGGCGAAAATTTCATTTAATTCTGTATTCCCAACTCAAGACAGGGTGCAAGAACTGGAAGGCGCAAACAAAGGTGCTTCGCATTTTGCAATTCCGGAAATTTCGCTGGCAAAAGACTCTCCATTGCAAGCTGCGGAAATTCTATTTTCACTTGCTAAAAAAAACATCGAATACACAGCAGAAATTGAAAAAGGCGATTCGCTGGTCAGATTGGGCGGATTGGGATTTGTGCCATACGCATCAACAGCAGATGAGCAACCATTGTTGGTATCTGTGGATCCGTTTTTGGATTCACGTTTAGCAGCGGAATTTGCGAACAAGGAAGAAAAAACATTCGGGGAAAAATTTGACAAATGGATGCAAGACGGCGGAATTCTGATGTACCCGATTTTATCCATGCTGGCCATCGCATTGCTTTTGATTGCAGAACGCATTTTTATTTTGATGCGAAGCAAAAAATACATGAAGCAAATTGCCGAAATCATTGCAAACCCGGAGTTGAGAACAAGGGAAGAAGCAGAAAAAGCGGTTGAGGCATTGTTCACAAAAATCGTTTCGAATTTGGAAGCTCGCCTCCCGGTTATAGCCGTTTTGGGCACAACTGCGCCGCTGGTTGGGCTTTTGGGAACCGTTATGGGAATGGTTGAACTTTTTGATGTTATCACAATACACGGCACCGCAGACCCAAAACTTTTGGCAGGCGGAATTTCCATAGCATTAGTTACCACCGAGGCCGGACTCACGGTTGCCATTCCGGTGCATCTGCTGCACACATGGATTGCGGGCAGGATTGAAAAGAGAATCAGCAAAATGGATTATGCAGCGATGACGCTGATAAATGAACGCTTTAAAACATAATAATTTTTTCTATATTATAAAAACATGGAAATAATACAAGTTATAGGCGCTCATGCCAACAACTTAAAAAATATAGATGCAAATTTTCCGGTTGGGGGGATCACAGTTGTCTGTGGGCCATCGGGCTGTGGAAAGTCCAGTCTTGTTTTGGATGTGTTGCATGCGGAAAGTCGCCGCAGATATTTGGAAACGCTTGGCAGTTCCGCAATCACAATGCTCAGGGGGCCAAAGCACGTTCCGGTAAAAGCCATCCACAATCTAAGGCCGAGCATAGCGCTTGAATGCGGAGATAAAATAATATCAAAAAGAGCTAACGTCGCAAGCCTTGCGGAAATTGCGCCAATGCTAAGAATTTTGTTTGCGGAATGCTCGCACCCGGCTTGCCCAAAATGCGGGCTTGAAATGAAATCGCTAACACCGCAGCAAATGGTGGAAAAACTCTCTGCGCTAACAGACGGAACAAAGTTCCAAATTTTAGCACCCATTGATACATGCAACAGAAACCTTGACGAACTCGCAAAAATTTATATGGCTCAAGGATTCATAAAAGCCATAGCAGACGGAACAGTGCTCTCTTTGGATTTTTTAAGCAGAAATTCCGAAAGCCTTGTTCCAAAGGAATTTTATATAATCATAGACAGAATTATAGCAAAGGCAAACCAACGCACAAGGCTTTCGGAAGCTATAGACACAGCTTTGAAAGTAAGCGAAAATCTGATTTTGGCAGATGTAGAAAATCAAAAAATGTTTCTCTCGCCAATTCCACGTTGTGAAGTGCATGGCTGTTCTGCGGAGCTTTTAAGCGAGCGGCATTTTTCGCCGTGGAGCAATATTGGGCAATGCCCAAAGTGCAAAGGCACCGGCCTGGACTGCCCTGTTTGCAACGGTTCACAACTGAGAGAAGTTGCGCAGCAAAGCAAATGGGAAACCTATTCCTGGCTTTCTCTACATTCAAAAACTTTATTGGAATTGAACAAAGAACTTCCTATTTATTTAGAGCGTGTCCCCGAAAGATTAAAAGCCACGCTTCTAGACATTCCGCTGAGAATTTCAATCCTATGTGATTTAGGTCTGGGACATTTGAGCCTTGGCCGTTTGGCAGAAACATTGAGCAGCGGCGAAGCGCAAAGGGTAAGGCTTGCCGCGCTTTGCACAGGGCATTTAAACGGAGTGCTGCTATGCATAGACGAACCCGCAAGCGGCCTGCACGAAAAAGATGTAGAAAAACTGTGGAACGCCCTTTTGCATCTAAAATCCAGAGGCAACACTTTAGCATTGATTGAACATCATCCCTGGGTGATAAAGCGTGCGGACAATATTATTGAAATGGGCCCGGGGGCAGGCGAATTGGGCGGGGAAATTGTCGGCAACGATGTAGGGACAGCCCTGTGTGGCTACCCTGCAGCACCACAAAATCGCCCAAAAAACCATAAATCATATATAAACATTTCCAATGCCTGCGTTAATAATTTGAAAAATTTGGATATTAAAATTCCCATCGGTGCAATGACAGTTATTTGCGGAGTTAGTGGTTCCGGGAAGAGTTCGCTTTTGTGGGGGGTTATTGAGCCTTTGGCTTCCAAAAAAAAGGTGAAAGGCATTGAGGCAGTTTTGGCGGCGAGAACCGGCAGAGCTTTTGCGCAAAAACGGAGCACAATAGCTACTGCGATTGATATTATGCATATTTTCAGAAATCTGTTCGCAAGTTTGCCGGAGAGCAAAGTGCGTGGATATTCTGCGGCAAAATTTGTCACTGATAAACCGGGCGGTCGTTGCGAAATTTGCAAAGGCACAGGTTCTCTATTTGATCCAAGCGGCTATGAAGAGAGTATATGCCCGATTTGTTTGGGCAAAAGATACAGAGATGAGATTTTGGAAATTCGCTATAAGCTGCTATCCATTGCAGATGTTTTAGATTTATCTGTTTCAAGAGCTATGGAAATTTTTGAGAATTTTGAACATGTGGTCCCAAAATTAAAACCTCTAGCAGACACAGGCTTGCACTATTTGCGCCTTGGCCAGCCCACAACGCATTTAAGCGGAGGCGAGCTGCAACGGCTAAGGCTTGCGCAAGACTTGGCAAAAGCAAAATTGCCCAACACCCTATATCTATTCGACGAACCGGCCAGAGGCCTGTCGCTAAAAGACACTACCCTATTGCTGAATTTGCTAAAAGGCTTAACGCAAAAAGGCCACACCGTAATTTCCATTGAGCACAACGAGCTGTTCAGGAACCAAGCGGATTGCATTTTAGAATTAGGACCGGGGGCAGGCGCAGAGGGCGGGTATATTGTCTGAACCCCGATTTTCAGGATTGAAGGATTTTCTTGATTTTTCTCAGCACTGTGCTTAACAATCCTGTTAATCTTTTAATCCTGAAAATCGGGGTTCAGACATTTAAAAAATGTAAACAAATGTTTGCAAATTTCCAATCTACGCCCCAGCATTGTTGACATTGCATAAACGCTCACAGCAACGCCGCTTGCTTACGCTATGGGCGGAGCTTCGCTCTTCAGTCCTGAAGGCAACGAACAGAAAACAGGCTCGTCTTATTGAAGCTGCCCCTGTACACCCCGCTGAAGCCGTAGTACATGTCCCGGCGGTAGGCGCTGCTGCTAACGTTCTCAGTGCTACTCCACCAGAGGCCGTAGCTGCCAGCATCGAGGAAGCTAGTACCGTAGCCGCGACCGCCCGGCAGGGCCGAAAAGCCGAAGTCGTCTGTGCCCGGGATGTAATATTCGTCTTCGTCATACCAGCCGCTCGCTTTCTTAAGCTTGGTTCCTGCCACAGATTCACCGCCGACTGCATCCATCAGATCATCCCACTCTGCGTCGCTGGGCAAG
>Ga0209755_10005785_pt1 | contig 13907 bp, 12 predicted proteins | sample TergutCo191P1_FD_187301 | JGI IMG/M metagenome (GOLD analysis project Ga0209755, IMG submission 187301) | Cornitermes sp. P1 segment gut microbial communities from Petit-Saut dam, French Guiana - Co191P1 (SPAdes) (version 2) | ecosystem: Host-associated > Arthropoda: Insects > Digestive system... | reverse complement strand
TCAATAACAAGGATACATATTTGACGGTAATAACGTTGCCGCTGTATATGGCGATATTTATTTGGTGGCTAGCATAACTTCTTTATATCTTTTCTTTGATATCGGGAGAATTTGTCCATTTGACAGGACTGCACTATACCTTTTTATCCTCAGAATATATATGCTGTTAACCAGATAACTTTGATGTATCCTAACGAATCCTTTTCCTAATAATTTTTGCTCTATTTCATTAAGCTTTACTCTATTCATGGTATAGCTTTCCTTCTTGCTCATAGCTACATGAAAAATCAGCCTGTGTGATTGACTTTCTATATAAAAAATTTCGTTTAGAGCTATTTCACGTGTTCCATTGAAGAAATCAAATTTCATTTTACTAATATGGTATTCTTCATATAATATAGAATGAAGGCATTCGGCAATATTTGCATTAAGTTTTTCGTCTTTTAGTATATAGCGAACAGCATTTACTTTATATCCTTCCAAAGAACAATTTATATTTGCCGATATGAAAGCTATAATTACATTTTTATCAAATTCTCGGATTTTACGCGCCACCGTAAGTCCGTCTATATCGTTCATTTTTATATCTAAGAAAACAATTTGATAACTAGATAATTTAAGCCGTCGCAATAGCTCTATACCTGATACGAATCTGCTGACAGTATATTCAATAACCGTTTTTGCCATATATTCATCTATTGCGGTGTTAATGATACTACGGAATTGTAGTTCATCATCACAAATTACAATGTTAATCATCCCCTATCCCCTAAGTTCATTCGCTTTGCTTGGTAGTCAACATAAAAATGCCATTCGCTGTTAATTATAATCGTTTTATGCTTAAAAATCAATACCAATTTTGGCATATTTTTCCTATTTTTGGCTTGCCTATTGTTTTTTGCAGAATTACAATTATACTTGTATTTAGGAATAATAATGTGTGAGTCATTAATTATTAAATGATATATCGTAATATAATATCCTCTAAGTAACGCGAAGAGTAGTTATCTTTGTTTATAATGTTTATTGATTTTAATTGCTTTTAACTGATATTTATGGCATGTCTTATTGCCAGACCCGGATAATACTTTAACTTATTTGAACGAAGGAGAAAATGTTGTATAGCTGTGATAATTTATTAGTAAGTCAAATAATAAAATGGAAAACTTATGGTAATTTATCATTAATGAATGGTATATCAAATAACTTTAGAGTATTTAGATATAGTGATAAAGAGATAGCTTTTCCTGATGGACGAGGATATATTGATTATACCATTAGCTTGGATTTGCAGGGAATAGCATATGAGTTACTCTCCATTGATGATTTAGAATTGATTAAGCAATTTGAAGATATTATTGTATTGATTCCCAAAGACTATTTGGAGACGTTTGGAAAGAAAATCAATTTTAAAGTTACACAAGTGGCAGTTGTTTACTCAGCATTTAAGATTGATTCATTAAAAAACGGAGATATAACACTTAGTTTTGCTAATAACTCTGTATATTCGTATCAAAAAATGATCTCTATAGCATATTTAAAAGAACTCGCACGTGTCAATATAAAACCATTAGATTTTGTATTTAAAATAATTCTACTTAAAAAAGAAAAAGATGAGTTCACCAGCAAACAAATAAAATCACTTATTAGAAAAAATGTCGGCAGGTGTTTGACTAACTCATGGTGTGAACTAGAGGGAACAGAGTGCTTTTCCGGTATTCAGTTTTATAGATTGCTAGAAGACCAAATTATAAACATAATTAATTCAGATATATCTAAAACCAGTAACAGAGTTTGCATGCATATATTTGCATCTGCGCTTAACGCCGGAGGTTCTGCTCTATTTAGGAGAGATTTTACAGAAGCCCTTTTTGAAAGTAAATATCTTGATAATATTTGTAATGTCGAAGTTAATAAGTATTTGACGAATGCTATCTCTGCATGGGATGAATTGTGTAGGATTATGCGCTTTTTCCAAAAAGGCGAAGCCAAGTATGCAGAAGAAAAAAAAATAACCCAAATTATTAACGAAATAAAATCAAACGAAATAGAAGCTTTTAGTATTATTAAGAAAAAAATTACAGGGTAAAAATTATGGTTTACAAAATAAAAGAAGGATTATATTTTGACAACGAAAAACTAAATATTATCAAAGGGGAGTATAATAAGTATTTGTATATGCTAAGATATAATAGTTTTCCTGATATATCAAGGAAAAGCCGGCGCAGCATATACCCAACAATTGTCTTTCTATCAGCTACAATATGTAATTTGAAATGCAAATACTGCTTTGCTCATTCGGGTACCTACGGTAACAACACTATGAAGGAACTGTTTTTGTTTGATGATTATGTCGAAATATTCGAATCCGCATTAAAGCAGTTTGGTGGAATTAATGCCATTAGCTTCTTTGGCGGTGAACCACTATTGAATTTTGATGAAATAAAGAAATTTGTTGTGTATATGCATCAAAAATATGATAATAAAAAAATACCATTTATGGCTATTGCAAGTAATGGAATTATTATGAACCAAGAAATCAAGAACTTTCTAATTAAATATGATATAGGATTTTGTACAAGTCTTGATGGTCCTAAAGAATTAAATGATTTAAATCGCGTTGGACCAAATATAAAAAGTGTTTATGATAAGGTCGTTGATACAATGAATTCACTCGCAGATGCAACAATTAGAAAATCAATTCAGTTTACCTTTAATAAAGAACATTTAATAAATTATAAAAAAGAAGACATCATTATTTGGATAAAAGAATTTGAGAACCTCAACATTGAAGGTTATGAAGTTGTAGCAGTAACTTCTGATGATGAAAATTGCAAAATTGATTTAGAAAATCCAATCATTTTTAATAATTATATACAGTTGTGTAATGATATTTCAAACTATTGTTTACAGGCGATTCGATCCGGTAATTTAGTACCAATGCCTAAAATATTCGCAAGTTTATTGCTTCACATAATCAAAAAGGTTTATCAGGAAGATTGTAGTGCAGGTTTTTCTTTCAGCGTATCGCCTGATAAAATAGCGTTTCCTTGTCATGTATGTGCAGATGATATGGAATACGGAATAGAATTCACCGATTTTTTTAGAGAAGAGGTGGAAAATAACGAAAAATACCAAATGGTAGATAAGATTACAAGAGAAAATATAGAAGAATGTAAGAGCTGCATTGCAAAAAATGTTTGTTCCTATAATTGCAAGGGATTAACCTGCAGAAACTCATACAAAATACCCAAAGAAAGGTGTGTTATGATGCAAATATTTACCGAAAGAGTGATAGTTTTCTTAGCAGATGAGTATGCGGAAAATAAAGATGAAATAAAAAAGATACTCATCGAAATTAGTAAAGGTAAAAATTATGCTAAAACTTCGAGATGAATTTACATATATTGAAAATTATACAATCACCGGCAAGAAACTATTAGTAGGAATCAGGGAGCAAAATTCATATATTATGATAAAAAAATCATATCATGATATATTTTACACTCTACTAGAAAGGCTTAATAGTAACAACGATTTATCAGAACTTAATTTATGTCCTAAAGAAAAAGAATTAGTAGATGCTTTCAATAGAAAGGGATATTTCAAGAATAATGAAGAAATAAAAAAATCATTTAATGAGTATAACTCACTGGTAAAGATAATAAAAAGGATTGATATAGGCAAAATTAAAATTAAAAGTTTATCATGCAAAACCAGTTTTTATATATTGTATTTTCTTGCATGGTTAATAGGAATTATCTTTATTATTAATAATCGCCATTATTTAAATCAAACCATAAATTTTAGTGATTTTACAATTACAGAGATATTAGTGTGTCTCATCATATTACCTATTTTAATAGATTTCTCACATGAATTTGGACATTTTATACTTGCTAAATTACTTGGGGTGAATGTTGGAAACCTAACGATTGGTTTTTTTGTGACATGGCCAACTATATATATACAATATAAGGGATTAAATTTATACCATACAAAGGACAAGTTATGTATAACTTCAGCAGGCGTGTTTGTACATATAATTAATGTGATTTTAGGACTAATTATTCAACAACTAGGCTTTCATAATAATATTGTTCTTATTTGGATAATTGCCAATATTGGAATGGTAAGTACAAATTTATTGTTTTTTGGTCCAAGTGATGGGTATTTCATGTTGACTAGCATATTAGGAATATATAACTTAAGATATCGGGGATATATTACGATAAACCATATCCTTAAGGGAAATAAAGATAAAATTAATATAAATTATTTATGTGCACTAATTGTTATGGGTTGTTGGCTGTTTTCATTCTGGGGTATATATATTACACTTAATTATTATGGGCGTATTTTTAGTATAAATAGATATATAGTTTTTACTGTTTCGCTTATATTAATAATATTTCTGTTTGTTAGATTGATTCGAAACATTAAAAATATTGATGCATATCGTTATGAACAATAGCTTATGACATTTATCTGAGTTGTAAACAAATTACTATTTTTATACATAAATGATATAGTTAATTTGCATTACAGCAAAGATTTATGAATAAATGAAAGGAGTAAATAATATGGATAAAGAAACAATGAATGAAGTAGTTGAAACATTTGATTCCTTTGAAGAAGTAGAAGAAATAGTTACTGCTACTGAAAAAGGCACCTTTATATGCTGTTTCTAAGCAAAAGGTGTAATAATTGATTCTTAAATCTTCTAATCAATTATTGTTTTACATTTCGGGGGCTATTAACACATAGTTCCTCGAAATGTAAAAGTTTTTATATTTATAAATCCAATTATAATAAAATAATATGAGTATCACTTTATCAAATTGAAATATATAATAGGCGGAAAGGAATTTACATTTAATAGTATGACTAATATATTTTATAGGAGTAGCAAAAGAGAAAAAACGTTTTTATACGTATCATATATTATAAATTTAATAATAATATCTATTTTTATCATGTTAGCTACTGGAGTTAGTGATATTCAAAACGAAACATTAAGCAATAATGATTTATCACAGTTATTAGCAATAATTTCATCTGTTATTTTTGTATCTATTATTACAATAATTTTTTTTCAATGGATAATTGTTATTCAGTTTAGGGCTTTATTTAATAGCAGAAATCAATTTAACATCAATATCATGCTAATTGGGATGAAGCAAAGAAAAATATTTGGACTATATTCACGAGAGTTATTTTTGATGCAAATTATAGCAATTCCAATAGGCATTACTTGTTCACAAGTCTTTTATGGCTTAATTGCAATTATTCTTAATTTAAAAGAAAATTATATTCCGATTTTTCAAATTCTGCTTTCAGTTTTACTGCATCTTATAGTTATTGTCGCTTCACAATTTTATGTTTTTATTAGAATTGCAAGAATTCCATTGGTGAATCAGATTAGAAAAAGAAATATAAGCCTAGGGAAAAAAGTAACAAATAAAAAATACATATTATATTTGCTAATAGGATTAGTCCTATTATTAATTCCATCTTCAATAAATCGAATAACAGATGTTAGACAGATTATATGGATAACCAAATTACTATACTTTGTAAGTTTTGTTTTTCTATATGATTTCATATTTCTTTTAATCCATAAATTAATATCTTATTTTTCTTGCAAGAGAAAGAACTACAAGTTGCTGATTGCAAACAAAGTAATTAGCGGACAACATCAGAAGGTTAAAACCGTAACAATAATGATGATTTTTAGTGTAACACTATTTATAGGGCTTCAAATGTTATATATTTTAGTGCGCAATGCCGGAGCCGAGGTCATAAACAATTTAAATTATGAAGGAATAGTAACATGGGATGTTTTGCAAGAAAACAAAAAAAATATGCAAAATGTGTACTATGGTTATCAGGCTAAAACCAAAACAGAAAGCGGAACCAATATATATTTAACTGCTATTGATATGAGTTTTGTTGATAACTATGAAAAGATAGATATTGCAATCGGTGATAAAAGTGCCGTTTATGATATAATGAACGGAAATAATATTAATGGAATAATACTACCAGAATTCTACATAACCAAAAATGATGTTGGGTCTGAGGTAAAAATAGAGGTAGAGGGAAAAATAATCAACTTTATTGTCCAAGGAGGTTATTATGCGAATGATTTTAGTAAATTAATCTGTTATACCAATATTGACTATTTAAACAATCATATAGACATTAATAACAAATACAATATCGCTTATTTAAAAGATGTATCAAATGATATTAATTATTTTGATTTAGATCACGGCTTATATAAAAGTAAAGAGCAAATAAAAGAAGAGAGCTATCAAAAAGCTGTTGGCGGAACGGATTTGATTGAAATGATTGCAATTATTGTTGTCATTTGCTCAATTATTTCCTTGGTAAATTTTTTTATTATTTCAGCGGGAAAGAACAATATTGATATAGCAAGATTTAGATCAATAGGAATAACTCCAAACAATATAATGGGAATTTATTTAATTTATTCAATATTTCCCATTGTTATAGCATCTGTTTTTATTATTCCTTTTTCTTATTTATTTAGTAAAATCGGGAGTAATGCAATGCTTGCATCAAAATATTTTACAAATTTAAATATTCAGGTGCCATTTGATGGAATTATTGTAGTTATAAGTATGTTTATGATATCTGTTATAGCGCAAGCCGTCTGTGCAAAGAAAACTGCATTTACAGAATATTTTGTTGAATTTTTGAAAGATACCAGCTTATAAAAACAAAGAAAGGCATTAAGTATAAATGAAAAATAACCATGTGATATTAAATAATGTAACATACTTTATTAATGAGGGAACAAAAGATATAAAAATTCTTGATAATATTTCGTGTGAATTTAAACCATCTAGTATATCAGTGATAACGGGACCTTCCGGTTCAGGAAAAACTACTTTGCTATACTCAATCGCTGGTATTATAGATAATATTAAAGGTCAAATAATTATTAATGGAACCAATATCAATTCAAATAAATCAAATAATCAAAGAGCTGATTTTAGGTTGAATAATATAAGCATAATTTTTCAAAATTTGAACCTTTTTTCATTTATGAATGTAGAAGAAAATATCTTAATTCCACTATATGTTAAGAAGCATTTTATTAATGAAGCCATTAAAGAAAAAGTCGCTAATTATTTAGATATTATGAAATTGGGGCAAATTCAAAATAAAAGTATAAGTGCTTTATCTGGTGGTGAGCAACAGAGAGTGGCAATCATTAGAGCTTTAATATCCGAACCCAAAATTATATTATGCGATGAGCCAACAGCAAGTTTGGATCAACAAAATATTGAAATCTTTATGCAAACACTCGATACAGTAAAAAATGAAACCGGGATAGTTATTATTGTGGTAACTCATGACGATAGGGTAAAAAAATATGCTAATACTCTATTTAACATGTTAGATGGAAGAATGGAGCAGATTTTAGAAAGGAAAGACAATGTATAAACCGAAGACGTTAAAAGATATAATTGAAAGAAATGCGGAATTATTTGGTGATAAAATAGCTGTTCAATATAGGCATAAATCACGGGAAATTATAAAGACATATTCACAACTAAAAACAGATATTATGAGTTTATCAATATATACAAAAGAAATGAGAGTTGGTATCTTAGGTGAAAACAGCTATGATTGGGTTATGGTTTTTTGCGCTGTTATAGTATCAAATGGTATTATAGTACCTATAGATACAGAAGTATCAGAAAATCAATTGGTTAATATTATTCTCGACTTGAAATTAGATATACTCATGATAGGGCATGATTGTTATGACAAAGTAAAACAAATAATTAAAAATAAGGGTATAGAAATTAAACTAATAGAGATTAACCAAGAAGAACACATAGAAATTGACAGCAATTCAGATATTTTTTCTAATAATACTGATGATGATAAAATTAAAAATGCTTGTTTAATATATTATACATCAGGAACTACAGGAACATCAAAAGGAGTAATGCTTGGTAATAAACAATTGATAAGTAATTGTATAGCAGAGCATGAAGCTCTTAAATTTCCAGAAAGACAATGCGGATTGAATGTTTTACCATTTCATCATGGCTATGCCGTTATGTGCGACATCATTTATACATTTTATATTGGGGGAATATTATGTATATCCGCAGGATTGCGTCATTTTATCAAAGAACTTTATGATTATCAACCTGCACATTTATTCGTAGTACCTTTAATTGCCGAAAGTTTATTAAAAATTATAAAGGGTGAGAATAATATTAATAACAAAGTAAACATTAATGACTTTTTAAAAGTTATTGCTTGTGGAGGTGCGATGACTAGACCGGGGTTAGCAAATGAATATGCTTTATTAGGTATTAATTTTATTCGGGGTTATGGAATTACAGAATGTTCACCTATTATCTCAATTATGTATTCAGACAGAGTATATGACGACTTATCAGTAGGAACACCAATAAGTTGTAATAAGGTTGAGATTATAGATGAAGAAATTTATGTAAAGGGCGACAATGTTATGATCGGGTACTATAATAATGAAGTATCCACAAAAGAAATATTAAAAGATGGTTGGCTTAAAACAGGCGATCTCGGATATATAAATGAGAAAGGAGATCTGTATATTGTTGGAAGAAAGAAAAATCTTATTATACTTGATAATGGCGAAAATATTGTTCCTGAGGATATTGAAAAAATTATTGAAGAAAATGATTTCATAATTGAGAGCCTTGTTTTTGAGAATAGAAATATTAATCAGAAAGCACACATTTCAATAATAGTTGTTATTGATTTAACAGAGAAAAACTGTAATGCAAAACTTCAATATATTATTGACGAATTCAATCGCAGAGTACCATTGTACAAGCATATACACAAAACATACGCCCGCTCTATTCCTTTTGAACGAACTTCAACTAAAAAAATAAAGAGAGAAGCAGTTTTAAGAAAGCTTTTGTTTGAAGAAATTAGTTTATCTATAAACAGTTTAATTAATACAGTAAATTATATTAAAACCGAAGTTAAAGGCGATATGAAATTTATTGAAGACCTCGGTATGGATTCCGTGGAGATTATGCGCTTAGTAAGTCTGATTGAAGAAAAAATGAACATAAATTTAAGCAATAAAGATATTTTCAAATTACAAAACGTTAACGATTTAATTCAGTTTATTATTAACAAATATGTTATAGTAAGTAATAATGGTATAACTTGGCGGCACTCTAATTAATTAAATATACGCATAATGTGAGGCATAAAATGGAAAAATTTTTAAAGTTAATCTATTTAGTAATATCAACAATACTCTTAAGTGCTTGTGGTTCACCTGCAAACACGACTGAATCTATTAGCTTATTGGACATACCCGGTATAATGAATGATGATTTGGTTAGCGAAGAAACGCCATTTGATCTGACCCTTGAATATGCATTAGAAGAAGCTATTCATCGCCGGGAAGGTATTGGCAAACCGAATTATAATATACTCTTACCTATTGCTGATGAACGTTTACGCCTCGGATTCGAATGGGTAGAGCAGTATGGTGAAGATTACATAGTTGAAATAATTACCGAAAGTATGATACCAACTTTACGAGCGAAGAATATCACTTCCGAAGAAGCCATTGCTGATGCGGAAAAACTGCTATGGCTGTTGCGTATAAATTATGGAGCCTATACATATTATGGCGGTGATGAAGTATTTATATCACTTTTTGACCGCATTTACGAAGAGCTTGCTATGCAGGATCAATGGAATGATTTGGAAGATTTTTCACAAATTTTTCACGAATATCTATTTGAAATAATTGCTGATAATCATGTTATTATTGATAACAGGGTTTTAGGCGACGGTATCTCTTCTGATTTTTTCGTCGGTTCTATAGGTTTTGAAAAGAGTAAGCGCGGTTTTCGTTCAAAAGAGACAGGTTTACATGTGATAGAGGTAATAGGGCATGATATTGATCAGCTGTTTCGCTTGTCAGCGAACATTAAAGGTGCTTTTGAGTATCTGCCAATTTTAATAATTCCCGGCAAAAGCGAGTTACAGTCATATGATATCACGCTGGTATATGAGAATGGGGATCAGGAAACGATGACCTTAAAGTATAATGATACACGCCGAAAAAATTTTCAACCCATACCTGCACTAACGCGCCATAGTAATATTCCTGTCATCAACATAATGAAAATGGGTTTTTACCACGATGAGGTAACCGCCCAAAAATTTGTTGATTTTGCTGATGAACTCAAAGATGAACCGGTGGTAATTATTGATTTACGTTCTAATGAGGGCGGCAATCCTCAATTAGCTATGCAGTTTTTGCACAAATTGACCGATGAGATTGTGCCATCCAATTTGCTTTTCATTACATTAGGAAACTATGAATATCTAATGACGACCTATGATAATGTGCTAGTTGACGATCCTCACTATGCTTCAATTGATGATTTTAAAATTTATTTTTGCCCTGGCGCAGCTCCTTTGAATGATGTATATTACCTTTCGAGCAATTTACCGGACAGACTTCTTTCAAATGAACAATTGATTATCTTACTAACCGACAGATATACTGCATCCGCTGGTGAAGCGTTTGTCGATTTATCTTTTAACTTGACGAACAGCCTTGTTATTGGACAAAATACTGCCGGCGTCCTTGAAAAATCAGGAACTCATGCATCATTTTATTTACCTAATTCTGGAGTTGAGATTCGCTTTGGTTCGAGCCTTATTCTGCATGCAGATGGTACTTTTGCTGAAGGTATCGGATATGCTCCGGATATATGGGCGACAGGTGACGCTCTTAGTACGGCTTTAGCATTGCTAAATAATAAATAATCATAGAAATTCTAACCAACATAGTTATCAAAGCGCCGAAAAAATCTCCCCAATATTCCCCTGCAAAACCAAATTAGCCAGCTTATCGCGGTGGGTGGTCGTTTTATTGATGACGACCAGATTCCTCCCTTTGAAGTAGTCAACCAGCCCTGCGGCAGGGTAGACGACCAGGGATGTTCCGCCGATTATTAAAAGATCGGCATTGGACAAATAATTGACCGCCTCAGTCAATACGCCATGGTCAAGGCTCTCTTCATATAAAACTACATCCGGTTTAATCGGACCGCCGCATTTACAGGTAGGGACCCCCTCGGCATTAAGGACATCTTCGGCGGAATAGAAAGCACGGCAGGTTTCGCAATAATTACGCAGTACCGAGCCGTGAAGTTCAATAACCTTTTCACTTCCCGCGGCTTGATGTAAACCGTCAATATTCTGAGTGATAACGGCTTTAAGCTTCCCGTCACGCTCCCACTCAGCAAGTTTGCGGTGAGCGGCATTCGGTTTCGCGGTCAGGCAAAGCATTTTATCACGATAGAAACGATAAAATTCATCGGTGTTTTGGCGGTAGAAAGTGTAGCTTAAAATAGTTTCGGGCGGATAATCGTATTTTTGATTGTAAAGACCGTCAGTACTGCGAAAATCAGGAATACCGCTCTCTGTCGATACTCCCGCCCCGCCGAAGAAAACCATGTTATTACTTTCGCTGATAATTTTCTTTAGCTCGTCAATATTAATCATTTCTTTCCCTCCTATATTTTCTCTTAAGTAAAAAAGCACAAACTTTCATTCATTTGCGCTGACTGGGTATGCCATCCCGAGTGTAAACTCTTCAACTCAGAATGACAGAAATTATGGTATGGGCTTTTATGTAATAATAATTCTACTGACAGTATACTCGCAAAGTATCACTTATATCACCCTGAGCATATAGAAGAATTTCAAACTCTTCTTTATGCTCAGGTTATCATAGTAATTTACCAAGAGTATTATTTGCTAAACAAATCGTAAATTGAGACGCCTAATACTTCGGAAAGTGCTTTCAACTCAAAATCTGTTACAGTCCGTTCATAGCTTTCGATTCGGGATATCGAACCGCGGCAAATATAAACGGCATAGCTTTCCAGGCGGTCAGATAATTCTTTCTGACTCATTTTTTTCTCAATACGTAACTTTTTTACGTTTTCTCCGATGATATTATTAAGTTCAACATCAATAATTCTGGCCATTTAACTCAACTTCCTCCTATGTAGCATTTAATAATTTCTAACATTCACAGATTAAAACAAAATAATCACTTCATTTATGCTTGTTTTATGCTGATATCTCATTATATCATGTTATTTGTTACATAGCGTCTCAAAGGGGGACAATTATATTTATCTGCCAATACTATAATACTCAATTCCTGCTTCTTTCATCGAAGCGGGATTATAAAGGTTTCTTCCGTCATAAACTAAAGGCGTGTGCATATTATCCCTGTATTCATGCGGCTTAATCCTCTTTATTTCAGCCCATTCGGTAAAAATAAAGCAAATATGAGCATCCTTAAGTGCTGTAAAGGGGTCGTCGGTATATGACATTATCCCATTAGATATTTTCCCGACAGGGAAATCTATTCTTGCACGTTCGATAGCTTTCGGGTCATATGCGGTAATATGCGCTCCCTGCGCCAACAAAAGATTTAAGTTATCAATTGCCGGGGCTTCACGCATATCATCAGTCCCTGCCTTAAATGCCAACCCTAAAATAGCGACTTTTAACCCCTCAAATGTTATCATCCGTTTTTTGGCTTTTTCATAAAGGCGTGTCTTTTGACGATTGTTTACCGCTACGCTTGCCTCAACCGTTTGAAGGCGATAGCCGTAATTCTGAGCGATATACTCAAGTGCCTTAGTATCTTTGGGAAAACAACTGCCGCCGAATCCGATCCCTGCATTGAGGAAACGGGAGCCAATCCGCTCATCATAGCTCATGCCTTTTGCTACATCATCAATATCAGCACCGACAAGTTCACAAAGGTTAGCGACATCATTCATATAAGATATTTTCAGCGCGAGAAAATCATTGCAGGCATACTTTATCATTTCCGCCGACCGGCGTTTTACGGAAATAATCGGCAACCCGAAAGGTTCGTATATTTTGAGCAGTAACGCTTCCGCTTCTTTACTTTCTGTCCCGATAATGATTCTGGCGGCATGGAATGTATCATAAACCGCTGTCCCTTGTGCCAAAAACTCGGGATTAGATGCCACCTCAACCTTGACATCGTTAACCAAAAAATCTTTGATAAATTGCTCTACCTTATCATTCGTACCAACAGGAACCGTTGATTTAACGACGATTAAACAATCCTTTTCAATCGACTCGGCGATTTGCCTTGATACCCCCGCTATATAGCTCAAATTAGCATTCCCATCGGGAAGTTCAGGCGTTCCGACACCGATGAAAATAACATCGGCAAGGCGGTATGCCTCTTTATAATCAGTCGTAAAATGCAGGGTTCCCAATTCATTATTTTTACGGATTAACTCTTCTAACCCTTCTTCATAAATCGGCGAAAAACCTTCCCGCATCAACGCTACTTTTTTTTCGTCAATATCAACACAGGTAACATGATAGCCTTTATCGGCAAAACATACCCCCGCGACTAAACCAACATAACCTGTTCCGGCAATTGCTATTTTCATGATGACCTCTCTTTTCGTATTCTATCGGGGCTTATTCATAATTAATCGTTTCTTTAATAACATACTGAGGTGAACTATTCATCGTAATATACGTCCGCCCGATATACTCGCCTAATAAGCCAAGCATCAAAAGTATTAAGCCGCCCAATATCATAATTGCCGATATCAAAGCGGAAAAGCCGATTATTAAACCCTCGGGCTGAATAATAATTTTCTTAAAAATCGTATAGATTGCATATAAAAATCCGAGCATTGCACTGCCTGCACCGACCAACGTCGCCATTCTAAGCGGTTTGATACTAAAAGCGGTAAAGCCGTTAAACCACAGCGAAAAAAGTTTTCCGATTGTATAGCCGCTCGTTCCGCTGATACGGGCAC
>Ga0209755_10005784_pt1 | contig 13912 bp, 14 predicted proteins | sample TergutCo191P1_FD_187301 | JGI IMG/M metagenome (GOLD analysis project Ga0209755, IMG submission 187301) | Cornitermes sp. P1 segment gut microbial communities from Petit-Saut dam, French Guiana - Co191P1 (SPAdes) (version 2) | ecosystem: Host-associated > Arthropoda: Insects > Digestive system... | reverse complement strand
AAAGAGGCAGTAGAATACAGATGAACATCCAGACTGGCACCCATCCACGCCACGACTCCACCTAACTACGCAAAACAGAGGGGCCACTGCCAGAAACCCCAACTCAGCTCAGTGTAGTTCTATTATATATACATTGCTTAGTCGTAAAACAAAGTTTGATGCAAATATCACACAAAACATTAACACACATTGAGTGACACTATAGTATTGACTAGAGTTTCATGATCCTAAATATTTAAGCATGCTAGTTTTAAGTATAATATTTTAAGTATTTAAAGTATATTTTACTAATGATACCACTTATAACACACTCTTAGCATAAGAATGGTAACCCACTTGACATGTGTACATAAACAACTAGAGAAAATCCACTTGTAACAGCCCAGGATCATGGTACCCATTAATGAAACAACGAGATCTCATCCCCCCCCCCAATCACCCACCTGCCCACCCAATCAACAGACAAAACGCCCCACACATCTAGTATAACTGATCTGTAAGTTAAATCTCAACCTGAAGATAGCCCACATACAGCGCCGAAACATGAAGTTGTATTCTTACTATACTACTAGGTAAAATATAGTTGTGTTCGACTGTACATGTAATACACAAAATTCTTTGTTCCTTGAGCTTCTTTGTCCTACGAAGAACTTCACTGAACTCCAAAACTTGGCTGACTTCTATTTGCCCGACTAGATGCTGTCAAGCAACAAATGTATTGCATGGCACTTACCTGCAGCTTCTTTATCCTTTGAAGAACTTCACCAATCTCCATCAATGGGTTGGCTTCCATTTGCTTGAGTTGGGTCTCCTTGCTGTTGAGCCACTGCTGAATTGCCTTGAACTCATCCATTACTTGATCCCACTTCACTGCAAGATTTTGAAGTGCTTTGCACCTTTCCTCTGTCCACTGACAGATATGTGCCCACCGCTCACCAAGAGCTGTCAGCTGATCCTCCATTTGCGAATATGCTGCAAGTAAAAGAGGCTAATGCTAGTTTAAATAAAAGTTAAATTATGTGCTTTCTGCATAAAGTGCATGTGTTGAATGCATATAAATTAAGCTGTGTATGTCAGCCTGTACACCACAACCAATCTGTCCACATGATTCTGTTCTGAGAGCAATAAATGTGTTTTTAAAAAGTTGCATGCTGGAAATTTCACTAAGAATCACCTAACAGTTTCAGTATTCATTATGAGTAGCATTAGCCTCCACTCCAATCAGTAGTTGCATGCATCCGTAAACATTCTGTCCAAATATCTCCCACTGTTTCCAAGAAACAGTATCTTCATCTTCAAGGATCTAAGAGATCTACTAAGATGAAGCAATGACATTCCTTCAAAATGACAGGATCTGATTACCCAGCGGTGGACTATCATATCCTAGAAAAACATAACTCTCAACCACACCTCTGTGAAAACCTCAAATCTCACAACATTATCATTCACATGCCCAGATGCTTGATGCAGCAGTTCCTCTGAAACATCTTAACATATCTACCAGACTACACAATACAACATCCTACAAGACAGTTACCTTTGTTCAAATTTTTTTGTATTTATGAACACTTCACCACATTAGACGTACCACTTTCTGGACTGCTTTCATCTATGACCACAACCATATTAGAAAGAGCATCCACAACCCGTTGCTGTTGCTCCAAATCTTGCTGTAACTGTTTATGCTGTGCTATCTGCTCTTTATGTGCTTCGTAGCTGGGGCTAGTCTCTGCCATATGTGATATTCTGTCTTCAGTGGCTGTCAACCACTGCCGCAACTGATCCAGCTGTTTCTGCTGGAGATCCATAAGAGTTTCATGAATCCTATAAAATACACAAACAATACAACATGAAAACTACACAATACAATTTATATTAAGATTTCAAACCATATTTTGTTTGTACCCACTTCAAATCTCAATTGAGCCAACAGAACCCAGGACCAAGGTTTATTATGATTTTCGCTGTCCCTCAACATACATTCTAACACAGTTATCTTCAAATACACCATAACCATATCCCATAAAGTAATTTCTTGGTTGAGTTTTTAAGGCCTCACCAAAACACATTCAGACTGATACTGTAAAGCTAACAATACCAATGGAACAATCTCCTTTGAAGCAGGCCCCTTCTGCTGCGAAACGCTTTTTCCAGTGGCTCTTCCATTGCTGGAAGCACCTCTCACACTCTTTTTTTGGAAATCTTTAAAAGCTGATGTGGCATGTTAAGTGTGACTGTTACTACATCTTCAAATCATTTGCCTTTCAGTGTTCTTAATTCAGGGGAAGAGGAAAGAGTCACATGGGACCATGTTTGGAAAGTATGGCGATTGACACACTTGTGGAAATTTGGTGTTTGGCCAAAAATTGCTGCACAAGTTGGGGTGAGTGCTCAAGCATGTTGCCATGATGAATTTGCAACACATCAGACTAACATTTTCTTGGTCATTTATGGCAAACTGCATCATGATGGTATCTTCATACTTCTAAATAACAATGGTGGTTTAAAGTTTCACCTTGTGAAGTGTATTCATGCTGTAAAATATCTTCTTGGAAGAAGGGGGGGAAGAAGGCAATAAACACCACCTTTGTCTTGCACCAGTCTTGGTGTGCATTCTTGGTTTATTGAGATAACTGTTGTTTATTTTCGGGGTCATAACCACACACCCATGTTTAATCACCATTTACAACTTTTTTTAAAGAAATTTTCATCTCCTTCTACACATTCAAGCAAATCAGAGACTCCAGGGCTCCTGCTGTGCTCTCAGCAGCTGTCTGTGGGATGGACTTTGCTGGCACAAGTCTCAAGCACAAATCTTTAGTTAAAATTGCCTGGCATGAACCAAAAGAAATTCCCAGTTCCACAGTTACTTCCCTAACTGATAATCTTCAATCTGCTCTCACCAAAACACACACATTCCATATCACTTCCCTATTTCTGCTCAGTGAAGGATATTAAGAATGCTCATCCCTTTCTACATATGTGTGCTCATCATTAAAGCAGTGGAAACACTCAACAACTTGCATAAGCTCATGGTCTCCTCTCAAAAAAAAAAAATTCTGTTCTCTCAGACATCATGAATAAGACATGACACAGACATTACTGTTTATCTGTGATTACTCAGTTCAACAAAAAAGCTGCAGAGGGGTCTTGCTCACAGAGGACATGCAGGACCTGTACACTCACACACACACATACACACTCAGAAAATTCCCACTGCAGTGTGACTTACGGCACTAGAGAAATGCACTCAGTCTGGAAACATTTTGATTGGGCCCCATATACCAACTCTGTGACTGAGCAATAGCATTTGTTAATCTGAGGTTTTTCATGCTTCTCCTCAGTCACCCATGAAAACGCCACACTATCGCATTCAATTAGGCAATGAACACTTTCTTCCACATCCCTTCCAATTCATTATTCATTCTCTCTTATCTCAAACAACAAAATGTTTAATTTCTGAACACAGGAGATGCTGGTTTCTCATTGAGAAATATTAAATACAATTTATGATGACTAAACACACATAATAACAGTGCATCATATGTTGTATTTGGACGTACCTAGCCTGTCTTTCCATAGCCTTAATACGGAGATCTTCCCACCTAGAATTCAGGAGCCTCATCTGGACACGCACCTCATCTTCTTCATCCCTAGAAAGTCCACCTTCAGAAAGCATACGAGCACCCTCTTCAAGTACTGCTCCTACACCTTCCTGATGTCCTGCCAGCTCCAATAGGAAACCCTTTAATTTCAAACACAGAGATGAAGTCAACCACTTTTTGATTTTATACACACTAGTAGAGAAATGTTATCTGATCCATCAAGGATTTTGAGTAGTCTCTACTTGAAACACTTACAAGTGCACAACATGTAACAAACAGTCATAAAATATAATTTTTTCAGAATGTCACAATGTATTATGATCAACAAAATGAATAGCGCTCATACACAACTATTAGACCTTCTTTAATCATTACCTCATGGGAGTGGAATTGTTCCTTGACTGACTCCAGCCCTCCTTCAATCACAGATGAATTACTGAGCTTGTCTTCAGCCTCCAAAAGCCATGTAAGTACTTCCTCTAAGGCGACCTGGTAACCACCAAGCTCTATGGATATGTTTGTAGCAAGGCTGACAGGACGAGATGAAGGAACACTATAACTGCCGCCCTACAATCACAGATAACATGACTGAAACTGTGAGTGTCACAATTAAATGACGCACCAAGCAATTTCAACATTATTCACCACCATCTACAAGAAGAAGTAACACGTCAGTACACAAATATCCATTAATGGAGAAACTAAGTAATGGTACGTGTGGTTGCATGGATTAGTAGTTACTTTAAACACTTTACTTTACTTTAAAAGTAGGACAGAATAGTATTAAATTTATTACATTCCAGAGAACTTTCAAAGGACTATGTCAAGGAAGTAGAACAAGTATGATCCAATACTATAATTGTGCCACATTCAAATATAATTATAAATACACACAGTAAATATCTACTTTCAGTGTTAGAACACAAAGTAATTATATGATGGGACTGTCATAAGTCCTACATATACACGTATGTTTCACAGCAATTAAGAGTTTTTCAGTGCAGCAAATGATTTTACCCTTTGACACATACATTTTTAATGTTCTTTTAATGTAAAAGGAGGAAATCTCCAAATTATTATATTTAGTTTCTGTATACATTCGTTTTCTTATGTCACGGGCTGATGGTGACCGAAAGTTAGGGTCGAAGACAGTTGCTACCTAATAAAATTGTTAGTAAAGTGCATGTTGGTTGTGACTGAAAATACTGATAGAAATAACGATTCCAGGATAGACTGGAACTGAATGTTTTAATTAACATTTTAGAATTGGCAATACAATTTCATGCTGATAGTATTTTCCCTTTTACAGACTTCAGGCTGCATGGCCCCAATTAATATTCTAGAGATCTCTCTAAGCATTTATAAAAGTTAACATAACAAACAATTTTTACCTCTGCTCCTGGAGACGCTATTGGACTAGAGTCAGACTGTAGTGAGATGTCCAAATGACTCATATCCATTTCTGAATGTGGCAAAGATTGGAACAAGCACATCACATACATCATGATGGACTTCTTGTCGGGTACAGACGTATTCACATCTAACAGAAAGAGCAAATTGGAATATGTGATACAGTGTTTGAAGATTTTCCCAGCTAACAAGGCTCTGGAATTCACTACCATAAAAAACAGGTCACCAGAGTGAGGGGTTACAGTTTGACATATGACCTGTTGAAAAAACAGGAATGCAAGCTACACAACGTATTGTTTGTGGCACATCTACAAAGACAATTTCCAAATACGTGCCTCTTAGCTGCATATATCTCAGTCTGCCTGCCTGTTTGTTCATCTGTCTGTCTGTATGTCCACAAGTAACAACTTGAAAACTACTGCAAGTATTGTCATAAAATCATAAACTGCAGAGTTTTACAAAAATATGTCAACTCATTCCCAATTTGTTCAAAACTGGTTGGCCTTAATGGGTACTTTACACAAAAACCTATTATGTCGCTGTATACATCTCAAAATTTAACTTGGACATAACTAACTAAGGAATGAATATCATTCAAATGTTCTCAATGTATAAAAGAAAGGTTTCACAAAAAGTAAACACATTTCATGCCCAATATGTCTCCTTGAAGCCACTCTTACTGTTTTCGTGACAAATAAACTGAACAAACAAAATATCATAAATTTTCTGACTGGTTTTGTTTCTGTAATAATGGTTTTACAACTACATAAACCATACAGCATCAAATAGTAAGGTGAAGGTGAATTTTAAAAGCTCTAGCTCATAAGTTGCTTAGAGTCACTGAGGAAACCATAAAACCCTTAGTCACTGCATGCAATCTGAAAACCAAGATCTGGCAACTCTGGAATATGACTAAGGACTGCTAACTGTTAAACTACTATACTGAGTAAAAATCATTTAAACCTTGAGCATTCCAACCAAGCACTGAATGTATTAATTAAATAGCCAAGCAACACGAAACACTCAAAAAAATTTTAACAGCTAATTTAGTGCAGCTATGTTCAGCACAGCTTTCTTATTTTTCAAACATATTACTGAATCCACCATGCACAGATCTGCTTCTAACCCACACAGATGACATGCTCTGCCTACAACTGCACACAGCACAGTCTCAATTTTTTTCACCTTTACAGTATTTTTTAATACCCTCAAACTATGTTTTTCCTCCAATGAGAAACACCAAGTACCTTGCTATGAGAAACAAATGTCACTGCATTCATGTTTGGCTCACTTTTGGCAGTAACTGACAGACTGCAAATCTCAATAAATGTCAACCTATTGCATACGATGAATTCACTGCACACAATATAAAATGAATTAGACTCTGCACAACCTACTGACTCCATCAAACAACAAAAGGGAACTGCAATGTACTTCAGGCCCAAATATCAGTATTTTCTTACAGTGATCTTCAACTCTACAGCACACAATATCCTACATTCTATATTACCTTAGTTAACTACTCATACAATAATATTTTGTATGGGTGCAACATGTAGTTAACTCAAGTTAAGGGACAAGCAGTGTGCTGGGTGAAACATTGGGACTCACAAGGGAGAAAGTGAGAGGAGGCTGGACAAGACTGCACAATGAGAAGCTTCACAATTGTCACTGAGCCCCAGACACTGTCAGGACAAGCAAAACAAGGGAAATGAGATGGATGTTGGCATGTAGACTGCATGGAACACAACACAAATGCAAGAAGGTTTTGGTCACAATCCTGCATAAAATATTGGATGGAAAATCAAAACGGATGTTCAAGGAAAAACAATGAAGGGTGCGGAATGGATTCATATGGTCCGGAAGACGAATCAGCAGCAGACACCTGTGATCACACTAATGAACTTTCAAAAGGCTTAAAATGCATCAGATTGGACTTGATGAGCAACTATTACATTAGGTCCTCAAGGACCCAGCTCAATGGAGATATTTAGGTAGGTGAGGCAAGGAGACAACACCTACTGAGAATTAAGGCAACATTAGGACTTAAAACACTGAAGAGTGTTGGCATGACATAATTTTCAATTTTTGGTGCATGATTTTTATACCAGTTCAAATATTATGCAAACCCCAACTTACCTTCAGGATCAAGAAGTTTCTCAATATCCAGGTGTTCTTGTGCTACACGAAATGCATGTTCCAATCTTGCATTAGGGTGTTTTCTCGCAATATTATGAAAATCGAACAACTCTGACCTCCAGCGATGAATCAGTGCATTGAATGCCAATCCATCCGACCAAGACGTTGTGAAGTTTTTCACATCGACACCAGGGTAATCCTAAACAGCCACGCATTTCACAATCATATCTCAAATAATGTCCCAATGCTAAAGTGTAACAGCAAATTACAGACATATCAAATAAACAAAAAATTAAGATAATGGTACAGTTACCCTAAGCCTAAACAACAAGCTGAAGGGAACTGCGAGATATACTTCTTCATATTCTTACATCCCACAAGATGCTGCAGAGTTTACCAATGTTCTTAAATACTGTATGTAATAAACAGTTCTACTCATCAGCATGTCAGTGTTTCAATAAAGGCAAGAACTCATATGCACCCACACTTCTGACCTGCACTGCACATTGCAAATGGTAGATCTGACAGTATGTCTAGGGAAGTAACGTTTAATAATATGACACTACCAAACAGGCTATGAAAACTTAATGCAGAGAGATGACTTGTTACATGAGGATTAAGTCAATTGTCATTTTGTGCCAAAGATGGAGATAGGAACATCTGCAAAACATCAGCAACCCAAGCCATACCAATGTAATTGTACAAAAAGTCAACAGAAATGAAAATAAATGCTCCTGATAAAATTTATACCAAAGCAAACAGCAATCTAAGAAAGATGAAACTCTGAAGCCATTTATGAAGGTCATGATATACCGAATTATGCCATGCTGTGTAAATTATGGAGGTTTAGAATGAAACAGTTACAGTGAACTTTCATGATAGTGCAGTGTCAGTGCAGGCTACACGTTAGTGGAAGGAGGGTCCAACTCTTCTTCTAGAATCTGTGCTCTCAAAAAATCACTGCAATAGTAAGACAAGAAATTCTAAAACTGGGGGGGGAGTTGATAAAAGCCTAAAACTTGTTTATTATTTGTTACTTTTTTCTGCAACTTATCAAAATATATGATGGCCACATGTGGAAATCACTGTCATATGGAAAATTTAAACCAGCAGTTCTCATTATGGAAATGGGTGTTAACCCTCCCTTTCTCCTTTTCATGAGCTCAGGTGATATTTATGACAATATTCACTTCACTTCAGAGACCTTAAGTTCACATGCACAAATGAACTTAGTCCAGTTAGAATCACCTTCTAACCAGAATAAAGCCAATAATATGCACAATGTTTATCTTCAAACAGATCTTAACAACATTACATATCAACATGCATAATCGTGTTCCTAAATTTTATGTCTGGTAGTGTGTCACTAAGTAGTTGTGACAAATAATATAAGGGAATTTTATCTTTATGTTTATCATGAATATTGTTATTTTTTTATATTTAGAGTGGTTTTATCTACTATTGATACAAAAATAATATCGAAAGAATCAGAACCTATGTCCCATTATAATCATAATCCCCACCTTTCTTTGCCTTCCAAGTGACAACAGCTTCACACATATACACAACAGGCACAACTGGAGCAACGCTTACTTCAATATCAGACACTTGTGGCTTGCAATACTTTATGAAAGATACAAAACTAACTCCATGCAAGGCAGTCAGGGCCCACATGAGGCGGGATTCAACAGGCGTGCTTTTGAACCGGGCCCCACTATTTTCGGCGGCTAGGCGCCGCCACCGGAAGGAACAGATTCTGTGCCGCGATGATGATGGCCAACGCACGGAAATAAGGCACGGCCGGATGGCAACGTCAGGTACTTAGAGCTATTTTAGGAGGAACCCCCAAAGCTTCCTATGTGCATGTGGAAACCACATTTTAAATTTACTTCTTGGGCAAGTCGAAAAGTCTTCGGTTACAACAGTTAACATTTTTAGAACTTCACAAAACATCTACACCACTTTTAAGTGAGCCATCTCCGTTGTGCTGTATACAATCATAACGATGGGTAAAGTCTTTCTAAAAATTAAGCTGTCTAAATTTTTATAAGTCTTATAAGTATTTTAAATTTCACAATAATTTATATTCAAAGGAACGTGAAATTTTATCGATGAAAACGAGATCTCGTTAGATACTAAAGACTTAATATTGCATATTGTATTGTTGCCTCGAATAGGATATATGATCAATCTGACGATGGCCTGGAAAAGGGCCGAAACATGTAGTTGTTCCTAAGATACGCTATGTGAATAAAGTTCCTTAGAAATAAATATTCACAAGTTGTGTTTGACTTTAATTTACCTATCTTTATGGTCATCTACACCACACTCACAGCGGCACTGCCCCTGTCGGCAACAAAATGGGGAAGTCGCACATAAAATGTAACACTATAGGATTTAAAGTTGTAAACCTTCAAGCTGTCTCGTCTAAAACTGGAAATAAGATCTCTCATAACAACCCAAAGCGAAATAATTTCAATCGAAGACCAACTGCCCAGCCCTGGATTAACTATTTGCTACGATATTTTTAAAAGTAAATTTTACCAGCAAAATGTTCCAATAAAACCTGCCTATAATGAAACTGCAAGGGGCCAAAAATTTCATACCGGTACCTCTAATATAGACCCTCTAGAATGCACCAGTTTTCCGCTGAAGGTAGGTTTCGTTATACTCGAGTTCCGTTAAAGACTGCTTTCAGGTGATTTTTCTTCGATAAATTAATATCGTCAGCACAGACATGAAACTGATAATGTGCCATTCAGTTCAAAGACAAAAAAAATTAAAATTCAAGACCTATTTGTTTTCTGCCCTAGGTACATCACTTACCTTTGTGTTTTGTCGACACCAAGCTAACAACGTCTTCTCTAGATTTGTCTGCTGCAACTCTGACATTAAATCTTTCAAGTGATAATGAACCTGTAACATTTAATTTCATTTCAAGAGCTACAATGCTGCATGTTCAGGACAACGTTATTAACAGTACATTACAATGATAGACACTATTTGTAGCTCTATTACGTACGTTCCAGCATTTACGGCTGCAATCAAAACTTTCCAAAGCTCAGAAAACTTCTCAGGGCTTAAATTTCTCAAACAGTATTCAGTATTTAGAGACATGCAACACATCACAGCTGGGTAATATACAGTACTGGTCACTTAACGTTTTACATGCCAGTGAAAACGTTACATCAGGGCCACATGCAAATCCCTTTCATACTATCCTGCAGAAATTTTAGTTTCAAACATCTGACAACTAGCTTTACTATATGATAATATATGTGACTAGTATTACAAATATTCCGACTTCTTAAGTAGGATCCCGAAATATAATTTGATATGAAAAATATGAATTGAATACCAACAATACAAGACACGCAATGTACGTATAAACTTATCAATGAGGCGCAATTTTGCAACCATTGTTGCAGTGGAAAAGCAATAAGTATTAAATATTCTGTGTGTGTTTTTGTAGATTTAGTTATCCCGCGTGCACTGTGCATGCACCATATTGTCATCTAGTTCCTCTCTACAAGTTTCCACATTATCTCACAAACGGCACCATTTTCGGGGGGGGGATTACTGAACATAAAATGTGTTTTGATTTCCTGTACAACTTCTGTCCGAAACATATCTCATTCTAGGAAGAACTGAGCGCGATATGATAAAAAATGTACATTGGTCTTCACGTAAAGTACCCGTTATTCTTGTCCGAATTTAAATTAAACTTGAATAATTTTCGACAGGTTTGCGTAAAATACTCCAATATAAAATTTCACGAAAATCCGTCCAGTGGGAGCGGAGTTGTTCCATGCGGACGGACGGACAAACAGACGTGACGAAGCCAACAATCACTTTTCGCGATTTTGCGAACGCGCCCAAAAATCTAATTATAATTCCTGGGTGCTCTATTCTAAGATCACAGACAGCAGTTTATTAACTGTTTAAAATCAAACTGAAATATGTGTGAAGATGAATACACATAACTAGTCCCATTCGTTTTTTTTTTCCGCTATTACAGGCTGAAATTAATTTTCTAAAAAAAAAACACTTTTGATATAGGAAAATATCAACTCCTACCATTTGTTGTTGCCATACACAGCCTGCTGTATGAGACACCAATGAGTGTAATCAGAAAAGATCTGGTAATAAGCTTGCAATCGTAATGCGGTGGTAAATTCATAAACGTGGTAAGGGAAGATTTCTGACAGTGAACCTGTTGTGTTCACATCACCAAACCCATTAATCCAATTGTTTGACAGCAGCTTTGCATGTGTTAACACATATGATCCCCACTCAAACATACGGAAGGTTTACGACAGACAGCTATTCTGTCATTCTGTATCTTATCAATCATCAGAATTCGTTGCAGATATAAACTGGTGCAGATGATAACAGAAATAAACTGTAATGGAAGGTATGCTTGTGTCCGTACTGCAGTTTCCACCTCTGCCAAAACAGTTCATAGACAGCAGTAACTCTTAGTGTGTACTGTTACTACAACAAGATAGTATAAATGTAGCACTTTTTGCGTAAAACTACAAGAACACAGTACACATATTCAGTGGGACTGTAATTTCATTATCGCTGAAGAGCTATAATGTATGAATGGATCACTGAGAAATATGTACAATGTGACCAAGCTCTAATTAAGAGGGTATAGTTAATATACAGGGTGTTTCAGGAGGAATAATAAATATTTTAGGAAGTGGCAGTATGGACTGTTCCGAGTGAGTAAGTTCATACAAAGACACGTCCAATTTTCAGTGGGTATGAAGATACAGCTGTTTGAAGTTGGCACGTAAAGATTAGATTTTTTTCTGTGGGGATGGATGAAAAGCGAAGTGTACAAAGAAAAAGTAAACACAAGAGACGAATTGGTCGCTCGCATTATGAATAGCGCTGACCTCAAAAAGCAAGAACCCCAACATGACCTCAGGAGAGCTACACGTTCTGTTGCTAACAAGGTTGAAAAGTGCATTGAAGTCGATGGTGGGAATTTTTAACGCTTTGAACTGTTGCAGTTTATTGAGATCATTTACATAAACAATAAATGCAATCAATACGTCATTTGTCTTTCCTTCATACCTTTTGTAAGGCTTTTTATGTGTAACCTTCAAACAACTGTATCTCCACACCCACTGACAATTGGACACAAGTTTATATGAACTTATTTACTCGGAATAGTCCATACTACCACCTCCTAAAATATTTACTATTCCTCCTGAAACACCCTGTATACAGCATTTGATTTAAGTGGTGTGCTGAAGTTAAGCATTTTTGACAAAGTTTGTTTTTACAACCACACAATAGAATCTGTTCACCCAATATATTTTATGGTCCAGATTGATTAATAACGTTGGTAATAATTTCCTGCTGAAACTTCAACACGCTTTATACTTGTAATAAATAGGGTGATATAAAATAAAAGTTAAGTATTTAAGCTACGCACCTGCCAATGTAAAATGATGCTCCACACCAACCCTAGGGTCAGCTTCGGATTGCCATCCACTATGTCATTATTACTTATGTTCACCAACTTCACCTGGTATATTATATCATACCATTAAATCACAGAGCAAACATGGCAAGTCAGCGAACAAGAAGCAGTCATGAGACAGTGAACAGGCACAGAGGGTAAGGAAGGAAAGAGAAAAATATGTCAAATTAGATTTTTAGGTTCACTTCTTTTAGTGAAAAGCAAATGACACCTCATGGCAACATGGCTGAACGAAATGTTGCTTCTCATTCTATCAAGTATCCTTTCACCCATGCTGCAAAAAGTGTCATTCAGTACTAATCATTTATTACTAAAATCTAACTACATCAGTAGAAATATCTGCTACTGCTATACATGAAAACCCCCTTTTAAAAACCTTACACTACGTTGGCAAGATTAGGGTGTTCTTTGACATGTCAACTTGTAGTTTGGTAGACAGATATGAAGGCTTGGTAAAAACCTCCTGCCTCCATCTTCTACCCTGAAGATGGAGGCAGCAGTTTCCTCTAAAATGTTTCACCTGTCCATCAAACTGCATGGTGTCACAAACCACACAATCACAACTTTTACACTCACTGCTTTCAGAATCTATTAAGCTAAAATATGGTAAGGGCCATATCGCAACCATTACAAGTTCTATAGCAAGTTCAAAATATATCAGTTCCTAATGTATTCAAAAGCATGCTGTAAGTGTACACAGTGCTGATTTCTAAAAAGTATTAGTATCTGGTTTAGTAACTTAAAGAATGTGGTCCAGATCCAATAAGTATGACGAAGGCTAATCTAATCCCCAGCAATTCATTCACATACAAGACACCATACCAGCAGAATAATTCCTACTATGTTGATTTATTTCGCCTCTTCTTCATGTAATTTTCTAAGACACAAAGTATGTTTACTAATGGAATATACAACACAGATTTTGAAAATAAACCAACATGTTTCTATGACCTTCATGTTATCATTAGCACTTATATTTACACTAATCAGGCCCATAGAGTTTTCCTGAATGACACCAATGTCTCAATACAAGTTACCCAGAGGCTGATTATTCTGAGTATTTTCATAGTTTTCCTCGGTCCCTCCAGGCAAATTCCAAAACAGTAGGCCTATCTTAAATCAGACCGCTTGTTGATATATCATCTCCAATTCGTTATTCACTTATCATCATACAACTTTACACTACACAGTATGGGCACTGACAGCACATTCAATAAGTCACAAATAAATACATTCAAAACAACAACAACAACAAAATCAC
>Ga0209755_10005783_pt1 | contig 13918 bp, 13 predicted proteins | sample TergutCo191P1_FD_187301 | JGI IMG/M metagenome (GOLD analysis project Ga0209755, IMG submission 187301) | Cornitermes sp. P1 segment gut microbial communities from Petit-Saut dam, French Guiana - Co191P1 (SPAdes) (version 2) | ecosystem: Host-associated > Arthropoda: Insects > Digestive system... | reverse complement strand
GCAATATTTATTTCACATTCACAGCCCGTTCCGCCGCAGTCCGCTTCTCCCGCAAGGTGTATTGTTCCTGCCGGGCATTGGCAGCCGAGGGCGGCGACCGCCTGCGTTTTTGTTACTCCGCATTTGGAGCATGTGCTTGTTTCCACGCCTTCTTCCGCCGCGGTCGGGGCTGTTGTTACCGCCCACGCGCCCCATGTGTGCACACAGGGTTCGTCCCCGCCGCAGGCGGTAAAAGAGAGGGCAAATACTGTAATGAGGATTATGTTAGCGAGGACTAACGGAGAACGGAGAACGGAGAACGGAGAACGGAGAACGGAGAACGGCTTTCTAAGTTTTTCATATTTTGGCTCCTTTGTCTATCAAAATTTTTTTCTTATTGTATTTTATTAGTTTTATTGGGGAGTGTAAAGCGGTTTTGGGGGGTTTAATCAAGTAGAATGATACAAAAACAACAGGATGTCGCTTTCAGGCGTTAACTAAATCTTTATCATTTTGCACTATTTCCTGCATTTCACGGACGATGGCGCTTAATGCGGCGAGGCGCACTTCCATAGATTCACGTTTTGCAGCCTGACGGTAATTTCCCTGTTCTACTGCTGTAACAGCGCGGCTTACTTCATCCTCGATATTTATTTCGTCATAATTCATAATTTCCCCTCGTTTAATAATAAATGATAAAATTGCTTTCTTAGTTTCATAGCGTGAATTACGACCAGCCGATCTTGTTCATCGTCAACAACAGCAATTACTTCCAATGCGTTGCCAATATGGTCAAACCCGACAAATAAACGTTTAGACAGAACATCGTTAATCACTATATCGTTATGCAAATGAAATAAACAGTAAAGTATGCTTTCTCTGGTAACATTGTGTTTATATGCGCTGTCAAGTATAACAATGTCCATCCTGTTAAATTATTTCATTTTCTTTTCATTGCTGTCAAGGTTCTTTTGTCAGGGATTTAAAAAATTCTTCAGCGTAACGAACGCCGCTCATCGCGTCATCGGCGTAAAAATCAGCGCCTATTTTATCAGCGTACTCCCTGTTTAAAACAGCTCCGCCGACCATTATCCTGCAATCCGGTTTTTCTTCTTTTAACAAACGGATCGTTTCTTCCATGTAGACAACTGTTGTTGTCATCAACGCGCTTAAACCTACAAGGCGTATATTCTCCTTTAATACTGTTTCCACAACAGCAGAAGGCTCAACATTTTTTCCAAGATCGATAACATCAAAATTGTAATTTTCCAAAAGTATTTTTACGATGTTTTTTCCAATATCGTGAATATCACCCTTGACCGTCAATAAAGCGATTTTTCCCCTCTTTTCCTGAACCTTACCGCGCTTTGCCATAAATAATTTTATTTCCTCAAAGGCGGGTTTCGCGGCTTCGGCGCTCATTAAAAGCTGAGGTAAAAAAATTATTCCATTTTTATAATCATCCCCGACTTTATCAAGGGAAGGAATAAGATGATTATTTATAATTTCCATCGGAGTATTTTCTTCTGACTGCGCGGCCTCGGCCAGCATTTCCTTTGCTGCTTTTCCTGCCTGTTCACGAAGGCCGCGAATGATTGCATTGTAAAGACTTAATTTTTCATCCATCGCTGCCGGCTTCGCGTGATCAGAGGGCTGTTTGGAAAATCTATTAATATATTCGCCGCAATTTGTATCTATGCCTTTTAATATATTAAAAGAATAATACGCGTCCATCATCGAAGTATCCATCGGATTTATAATCCCTGCGCTTAACCCTGCGTTTAACGCTAGAGTAAAAAAACTTGTATTAACTTTTTGTCTTTCCGGAAGTCCGAAAGAAATGTTTGATATTCCAAGAATTGTATGAATACCCATTTTAAATCTTATATATTTCATCGCTTCCAGCGTAATTTTCGCGTTATCACCGCCTGTACTTATTGTCATTGTAAGAGTATCAAAGATGATCTTTTTTTTACGGATACCGCAGTCTTCAGCCGCGCTGAGAATTTTTCGCGCGATATCAATTCTTTCCTGCACGGTTTGCGGTATGCAGTTTTCATCCAGAGTGAGCGCGACAAAACACGCGCCGTATTTTTTTACAAGAGGAAGAAATTTTTCCAGCGATTCCTTTTTTCCGCTGACTGAATTGAAAAGCGGTATGCCGTTATAAAGACGCAAAGCGCGTTCGGCGGCTTCGTAATTTGTTGTATCAATCTGCAGTACAGCGCCGCTTACACTTTGTAGTTCTTTTACAATTTTTACAAGAATCGCCGTTTCATCAATATCGGGCAGCCCCGCGTTTACATCCAGTATCTGTGCGTTGTTTTCTGTCTGTGAGAGTCCTTCCCTGCAGATATAATTCATGTCTTTTTCACGTAACGCTGTTTTCATCCGCGGTTTGCCTGTGGGATTAATTCTTTCTCCTATAATGACGGATTTTTCCCCGAAAACAACGGTTTTTCCCCATGAAGAAACAGCGGTGTAATTCTTCGGCTCCGCAGGCGTAAAAGGAATATCACGGCACATTTCGATCATCAGAGCGATATGTTCAGGAGTAGTGCCGCAGCATCCGCCCAATATCTGCGTGTAAGGAGCGTATTCTTTCATTTTCCGTGCGAATACCTCCGGCGTTATGTGATACTCTGTTATTCCGCTGTTTTCAGAAGGCATTCCGGCGTTAGGGCTTATCATTACAGGCAGACCTGAGTACTTAATAATGTCGTCTAACATCGGCTTCATTTGCTGCGGCCCATGACCGCAGCTGAGTCCAAGAGCGTCCGCGCCAAGTCCTTCGGCGAGATTTATTACAGTTAAGATGTCAGCGCCTGTCAGCAGCCTGCCGTAAGAATCAGGAGTAAATGTAACAATTACGGGAAGATTTGAATTTTCCTTTGCCGCAAGAAGAGCCGCCTTGATTTCGTAAGTATCAGACATTGTTTCTATTAAGATTAAATCAGCTCCGTTTCCCGCTTTAATCATCTGCGCGAAAATATCAACCGCTTCTTCAAATTCCAAATCGCCAAAGGGACAGAGAAGCTTTCCTGTAGGTCCTATATCCAAAGCGGTGAAGCAGTCATTTCCTTTAACGGCTTTTCCCGCTGTTTCCACTGCCGTAGAAACGATCTGTTCTACAGAATAATTTGTGTCTTTTAGTTTTAAACGATTCGCTCCGAATGTGTTTGTATTAATTATTGTACTACCGGCTTTTATGTAAAGTTTATGAATATCCTGTATTGTATCGTTATTTGTTATATTCCAGATTTCCGGAAGTTCACCGGCTTTAAGTCCGCGCGCCTGAAGCATGGTTCCCATCGCGCCGTCAAAAAAAAGTCTCTCTTTACCAAGTCTGTCTTTTATATTCATTTTTTTCTTTCCTGAATCCGCAGTTTTTATCTCTACATAGAAGGCATTTTGATGTTTTTTGTATTCGTGCCGAAGGGTTTAATACCCCGCCCCTTGGGGCGCTAATAATGGTATTAAACCCTGAGTGCAATACCTTATTAGAACAACATACCCCGCTGCTTGCGGCGGGGTTGTTGATTAACCGAGGAGAATTTTGTTGTTCATCAAAAAAACCGATGACAGTTGTAACAGATTTGGAGGGCGTAAGTATAAATCCGTCTGTTAATGAAAGTCCTATACGCGAAGCGCCGATTAATTTCAAAATATCTTTCTGGCAGGTAATGCAAAAATCACCGTAACCGGGACTGTACCGATCAACCGCAAAAAGTCCTTTAAGATCATCCAGTATGGAAATTTCTTTTTCAGTTTTATCAAGATAAGCTTCGATCATGTCTGCGCAAATATTTACAGTGATTAATACCTTTTCCATATCCTGCACGCTGTACCTTCGTATTAACATATCAGCGTTTGTGCCAAGCGTAGCAGCAAGCAATACAGCGCGGTTACAGCTTTTCAGATGAGATGCAAGACTTTTACTTTTTACTGACATTACACCTAACGTTACAGCGCCGGAACTAACATGACAATCATAAACCGCGTATACGCTTTTCGGCGTAATATTTTCCCTGAATACCTCTTCAATTTCTTTATTCAGCATAATTTACCATTATTTTAAAATCTCTGATAAATTGTCAATGATTTTTCCCGCGACATCCGGTTTATTCATGGTATAAATATGTATATGGTTTACGTCATTTGCGATAAGATCAATTATTTGCTCTGTGGCGTAGGCAATTCCCGCCTGGCACATGGCTTTCGGATTGGATGAAAATTTTTCTACAATCGCCCTGAATCTGGGAGGAAGAGCAGTGCCTGATATCCCGCAGATGCGTGCAATTTGTTTTCCGTCTACAACCGGCATAATCCCCGCGATTACAGGAACATCAATTTTTTTATTCAAAAGATGATATAAAAAATTATATAAAATATTATTATCAAAAAACATCTGCGTTGTTAAAAATTGACAGCCGCATTCAGCCTTTATCTTTAAACTTTCAATATCTTTTTGTATACTCTCGGATTCCGGATGACCTTCCGGATAACAGGCTCCGCCGATACAAAATCCGCCGAATTCCCGGATTTCTTTCATTAAATCAAAGGCATGATGATAGCCTGAGTCTTTCGGAAATTGAGAGCCTTCGGCGATATCGCCTCTTAACGCGAGAATATTTTCAATTTTTAACTCTGATAACCGTGTGAGAACACCCATGATTGTTTCTTTGCAGGAAGATACGCATGTCAGATGAGCGAGAGAAGTTATACCGCAATTATTCTGCGCTTCATCAGAGAGACTTACGGAATGTTCTGACGTTCCTCCGCCGACTCCGTAAGTTACGCTGATAAAAGCGGGGTTTAACGCCGCTGTTTTTTGTACAATCGATTTAGCGCCGGCAAGTCCCGATCCGTATTTAGGAGGAAATAGTTCACAGGATACGGTAGCCTTGCCGGTATTTAAAATATTAATAATTTTCATTATAACTTTTTTTTAACGCCATATCCATTATTCTTCCCACAGCCATGTTGACAGATAACGCTCTCCGGTATCAGGCAAAACAGCGACAATTGTTTTGCCTTTGTTCTCCGCTCTTTTGGAAATTTCAAGCGCGGCATCTAGGATTGCGCCTGACGAAATACCTGCGAGGATGCCTTCTTCTTTCGCGAGAAGACGCGCTGCAGCTCCGGCTTTTAAATCATCTGTCTGATAAATCTCATCAATAAGTGATCCATTGTAAACTTTGGGAACAAAACCGGCGCCTATACCCTGTATTTTATGGGGACCGGGCTGACCTCCTGAAAGAACAGGAGAGGCAGAAGGCTCAACGGCGATTAATTTAACCGATGGTTTTTTGGATTTTAGATATTTTCCCGCGCCCGTTATCGTTCCGCCTGTACCGACTCCGCTGACAAGAATGTCAATATTTCCATCGGTATCATTCCAGATTTCTGGACCGGTGGTTTTTTCGTGAAACTGCGGGTTAGCCAGATTATTAAACTGCTGAGGCATAAATGAATCGGATGTAGACGCAATAAGTTCCTCTGCTTTAGCAATCGCACCCTTCATTCCCTTCGCACCTTCTGTCAGTACAAGTTCAGCGCCTAACGCCTTTAATAATTTCCGCCTTTCGACGCTCATCGTTTCAGGCATTGTAAGAATAATCTTATATCCTTTAACTGCTGCGATATATGCAAGTCCTATTCCCGTATTACCGCTTGTCGGCTCGATAATGACAGTCCCCTGTTTTAAATATCCGTCTTTTTCCGCCGCTTCGATCATGGCAAGTGCTATTCGGTCTTTTACGCTCGACATCGGGTTAAAACTCTCCAGTTTAACATAAACAACCGCGCCTCCCTTATTAATCTTGTTGAGTTTTACAATCGGCGTATTCCCGATTAGGTCCGTAATTTTTTCCGCTCTCATTTTTATCTCCTTATAATCTTTACAACTCATAAAACTTATGTGTATACTATGTTTTACATTGAAAGAAAAATATTGTCAATAGAAATAATAGTTTTTTCACTTTTTATTGGTAAAAATACCTCTGTTTGCAATACTTAGTAAACATATATAAATGTAAAATATAATTATTTTAGGAGGTAAGATCATTGAAAATATCCACAAAAGGAAGATACGCTCTTTGGATGCTCCTTGACCTTGCGGAGCATAGATCAGATCATTCTACTTTAAACCTGTTAACTTCTTTAATCAATTGATTTATCGCATCTCTGTTCTTGGCGCTGATGTCATTAACCTGCGTTACGGCAATGTTAATTTGATCCGCTCCTGTAGCCATTTCACTCATACCGGAAGCGATTTCCTGCGTCGCTTTCTCAAGATTCAGGCTTTCTTTAATTACTTCCTGCGAACCTTCAAGCATTTCTGTGGAACTGACATTTACCTGCTTGGTTACTTCTTTTACGTTGTTTATGCCTTCCAGAGTCTGCTTGGAGCCTTCACCCTGTTCTTCCATCGCGCGGAGGATGATGTCTTCCTGCTGCGATACTGTTTTTACGTTTGAATCAATCGCCTCAAATCTGTTAAGCACATTTTCCGTGGATTTTGTGATCTTATCAATAGACTCTTTAATTTTCTTAAGCACTGTGCTGATAGTTTTTGATTGTTCACTGGAACTCTCCGCCAGCTTTCGGATTTCATCTGCGACAACAGCGAAGCCTTTGCCTGATTCCCCCGCGTGAGCCGCTTCAATCGCGGCGTTCATCGAAAGAAGGTTTGTCTGGCTTGCGATGTTTTGCATAACAGAGTTAATTTCCAGAAGGCCTTCCGATTCGCGGGAAATATCTTGAATGTCAGATGAGACTTCCTGTAAGCCTGAGCGTCCGTCTTCTGAAGCATTCGTCAAATTCTTTACATTGACGCTGTTTTTTTCAAGCGTGTCGGTGACAGAAGCGATATTGGCTACCATTTCTTCGATAGCCGCTGACGCCTGCGATACGTGCGCGTTTTGATTCTCAACATTTGTATTTAGCTTTTTAATGTTGTTTGTAACCTGTTCCATTGTCGCGTTGGTCTCTGTCACGCTTGCGCTCTGGTTTATTACCCTGCCTTTGATGCTTTGAATGTTCGCCGTGATTTCGTTTACAGCGGCTGCGGTTTCGTTCATGTTACTTGCAAGATCAGTTCCGATGCCGGCTAATATATTAGTCTCTTTTTTTATTATTACAATCAATCCTCTGATTTTTTCTATTGTCTGGTTGAAGTAACGGGAAAGTTCTGTTATTTCATCTTTTCCTTTTTCCGCGATTTTGAATGTAAGATCACCTTCACCCTGCGCTATATCCTTCAATGTTGCCGCAACGTTTACAACCGGCATCATTGTGAAATGAAGGACAAAGTAAATTATTACCGCCACTATCGCGGCGATTATTATCGCAAGGAAGATGGTCAGTCTTGTCATATTGTTTACATCGGTTAAAATATAGTCTTCTCTTGCCGCGATCATGACAGACCAGAACGCGTCAGAAGTGCCGATACGAAGCGGCGAAAAGAAAGTTTCCAATGTTGTTCCCATTGCGGCCGAATACGAAGAGCTGAAGTAAGGAGTTCCTTCAATAGCGGCCTTATATGCGTCCGGCAGATTATCGCCCAAAAACCCTTCCGTATCTTTCATATTTTTTCCGATGCGATCGCTGAATGAATGCGCCAATACAGTTCCATCGTTCGCGAAAAGCCCCATTGCGGCAATTTCATCATTGCCTTTAACAGTTTGTTCCAATATTTGCTGTAATGAATCAATATTCATAAGATAGGCGATGCCGCCTACAGCCTGCTTTGTTGAATCATTAATGATTGGTTTCATCATTCTGATTACGTATGTATCTTTCCCGGCAATTGTTCTCTGGAAGGGAGGTTCTACCCTGTCTTTCGGGTTATTTATATTAAGACTGTCAAGGTACGCAATCGTAGCGTCTATATCGACAGTAGATCTGGGAAGTATTTCACCTGTTTCCCTTGTGTAGCACATCGCGTATTGCCCTGTGGGACTGGAGCCGACGCGGCCAATCATCTGCGCGTCCATGCCGTCAAGAGCATTGGGCCTCCAGACTGTATAAACTTGCAGGTACTCAGGGTTGGCTTCCATAACAGCGTATAACATTTCGTCAAAACGATCCCTCCGCTCTTCTGGATCGAATCTTTGGTATTGTGAAAATATATTCTCCAGTGTATTAAGCATCGCGAAACGCGTGTCTTGCTGACCTTTCCAGTATTCAGCCTGTTCGCCTGATAAATATTTAATCACCTCTCTGTTCAGATTGATCGCGATACTTGACGCGTTGCTAAGCAGGATAATGGAGATTGTCGCGACGACGACAACCAGAATGGCAATAACCATGATACTAAGTCTAAATTTAAGCTTCATTTTTTTCCTCTATAATTATTAATATACGCTAAATTACATTCCAAGACACCAAAATTTGGTATGAATTGATTAATTTATCATAAAATGTGATCCGAATAAATGTCAGTTAAAATTAAATTTTTCCCCATGTTCTATTGACAATTTTCTTTTAAACCAGTAATCTATTACATAGTAATCAGATATGTGTACTAATATAAACTTAACAAGGAGCAGAACATGTCAAAAGAAGGAACACTAAACGCGCTTGGCAAGGAACAGGCTTATCAGCTTGCGGATATCACCAAAACGCCGCCGCAGTTTGGGTCTTTGACCCCGCGATGGCTAACGCGATTTATGGAGTTTAAGGGGCTTCAGTCAGGTATTTACAGGGTAAACAAGGTTGTAGAGGGCGAAACTCCGCTCGATATTCTTTGCTCATCCGAAAAAAAGAGTAATAAAATCCCCGTCGGCTTCGTCGAGTATCAGCAGAAACCGAGGGAGTACATTCTCAACTCGATATCGACTACGATCAATGTTGATACCAGCGTAACCGATGTTTTTTCGTCGCCCTACGACCAGACAAAGGAGCAGCTCAATTTGGCCGTTGAAAGTCTAAGGGAACGGCAAGAGAGCCAGATCATCAATAATGATGATTATGGTTTGTTAAAAAATGTAGCGGATAGCCAGCGCGTAACACCGATTAAAGGCGCGCCGATGCCTGATGATTTGGACGAATTGATTTCCAAAGTATGGAAAGAACCTTCGTTCTTTTTGGCGCATCCTCGCGCGATTGCGGCTTTTACCCGCGAATGTACAAGACGGGGAGTGCCGCCGAGTACGATAAACATTTACGGCGGAACTTTTATTCTATGGCGCGGGATCCCAATCGTGCCTACTGATAAATTGCTTGTTGACGGCGTTAAAAAACCAAAAGGCAAGAGCGGTAAAACAAACATTCTGCTGATTCGCACAGGCGAATCGAAGCGCGGAGTTATCGGGCTTCATCAGAGCGGCATGCAAAATGAACAATCCAAGGGGCTCTCCGTCCGCTTCAAAGGCGTTGATGACGAAGGGATCGCTTCGTATCTGTTATCGCTCTACTGCTCTGCCGCGATTTTAGCGGACGACGCAATAGCTGTTCTTGAAGACGCAGAAGTGGGCGATTATTATGATTACACCTAACGATGCGGACTTTGTGCAAACAGAGTTTTCAACTTACGGCCTGCCAAGTGAAAAAGAATTGGCGGACTGGGCGCAAAGTTTTTTCCCGGAGTTTAATGAAGAAGATAAAACTCAGAGTTTCACAGAATTTTCTAACTCTTCTTTTTCACCGATAGTTATGCCAGGCGCGAATTTATCTTCTTCATTTGATGTAAATCGTATTCGCGCGGATTTTCCAATTCTGAAAGAGAGATTAAACAACGGTAAACAATTAATATGGCTCGATAACGGCGCGACTACGCAAAAGCCCCGTCAGGTGATAAACCGCATTTCATACTTTTATGAGCACGAAAATTCCAATGTTCACAGGGGAGCGCATGAACTTGCCGCACGCTCGACTGATGCTTATGAGGCTGCAAGGGAAACTGTTGCCAGATTTTTAGGCGCGCCGTCCAAAGACAATATAGTTTTTGTGCGCGGAACGACAGAGGGGATAAATTTAGTCGCGCATAGTTACGTGAAACCACTCTTAAAACAGGGTGATGAAATTATCCTGACAATTTTGGAACATCATGCGAATATTGTTCCATGGCAATTAGTTGCGCAGGAAACAGGCGCGGTTATTAAAGTCGCTCCTGTTGACGATACGGGTCAGATAATTTTATCGGAATACGAAAGATTGTTTACAGGGCGCACAAGGTTTGCGTCAATTACTCATGTTTCTAACGCTTTGGGAACAATTACGCCTGTTCACGAGATGGTGCAGATTGCCCATCGTTACGGAGTGCGAATTTTAATTGACGGAGCACAGTCTGTAGCGCATACTCCGTTAAATCTAAGAGGACTTGATGCGGATTTCTATGTTTTTTCCGGTCATAAGATTTTCGCGCCGACAGGAATTGGAGCTGTGTACGGAAAATCTTCTGTTCTTGAAGAGGCAAAACCGTATCAGGGCGGCGGCAATATGATCAAAGACGTAACCTTTGAACGCACAACTTATAATCCTACGCCGAGCAAGTTTGAAGCTGGTACGGGAAACATCGCCGACGCTGTCGGTCTTGGCGCGGCTCTTGACTATGTTATGCAATTGGGTCTTCCAAACATTGCCGCTTACGAGCATGAACTTCTCGATTACGCAACACGCGAACTAAAGAAGATAAACGGTTTGCGTCTTATCGGAACTGCAAAGGAAAAAGCGAGCGCGCTTTCTTTCGTTTTGGACTATAAATCTGTTGAGAAAGTAGGAAAACATTTAGCTGAACATGGAATTGCGGTTCGCGCGGGGCATCATTGCGCGCAGCCGATATTGCGCCGTTTTGGATTGGAAGCGACGGTTCGCCCGACTATCGCTTTTTACAATACGCCGGATGAAATTGACGCATTGGCAAGAGCTGTTAGAGAAATCGCATAATTGAGGTTATCATGAAACTGAGTACACACATCATGAAGGAAATAGAGCGGGTAACCGGTATTATTATCGATTCTGCTGAAGACAAGTTACGCGAAATGCCGCAGCAGCCTGTTAAATCTGTTATTGTCGCAATGATTGGACAGCTTCAGCATGTATTATTCCCCGGTGTTTTTGAGGGCGCGAATGTAAACAAAAACAGAATAAGCGTTATGCTTGAAGAAATTTATGACGCTCTTTGCGTTCAGATTTCTTTGGCTCTGCGCTACGATTTACGTTATAAAGACATTGGGCAAAATGAAAACGAAGAAGAAGCCGCAAATATAACGCATCAGTTTATCTCAAAAATTCCTGAAATAAAAGAAAAACTTGATACAGATATAGAAGCTGCGTATAACGGCGATCCTGCGGCGTACAGCAAGGCGGAAATAATTGTGTCGTATCCCGGCATTTACGCAGGAATGGTTCATAGAATCGCTCATGAGCTTTATTTGCTCTCTGTTCCTCTTATACCAAGGATAATGAGCGAATATGCGCATAACGTTACCGGCATTGATATTCACCCCGGAGCCGTAGTAGGAAAATATTTTTTCATGGATCATGGCACAGGCATTGTTATAGGCGAAACTACAGTTATCGGAAGCAATGTCAAATTGTATCAAGGGGTAACGCTTGGAGCCTTGTCTACCAAGGGAGGGCAAAGTATAAAAGGCGTTAAACGCCATCCTACAATTCACGATAACGTTACGGTTTATTCAGGCGCATCAATTTTGGGGGGCGATACAGTAATCGGCGAAGGCGTTGTGATCGGCGGTAATGCGTTTGTTGTAAGATCGATACCGGAGAAAACGCGCGTCAGCGTTAAAAATCCTGAATTACAATATAAAAACAACAATATTTCTACGCACATCGAGTTGGATCAAAAGGATTTTTGGTATTATGAAATATAATGAGGCAACCTCTAAAAACAATAACAAATTAACTAAAAATAAGGTATAATAAAAATATGAAACAGAAAGGATTTTTTGATGAAAATGATCGGTTGAAAGAGTTAAGCGAGCTCGGTGACCCGTTGGAAAAACTGAATAAGTATATACAATGGGAAAATTTCCGAGGAATCTTAAAGAGAACTTTAGAAAAAGAAGCCAAAGGACCAGGCGGAAGACCGCCGTATGATTATGTGATGATGTTTAAGATACTAATACTTCAAAAAATGTATAATATGGCGGATGACAAAACAGAATATTTAATAAAAGACCGTTTGAGTTTTCAAAGATTTTTGGGTCTTCAATTATGCGATACAGTTCCCGATGCAAAAACAATATGGCATTTCAGAGAGGAACTGAACAACGCAAAAATACTGGACACCGTATTCTATCGGTTTGTAGAACAATTAAAACAAAAAGGAATAATAACATACAGCGGAAGTATAGTAGACGCAACTTTTGTAGATGTACCGAAGCAGCGCAATACGAAAGATGAAAATAACGAAATCAAAGAAGGGAAAACGCCCAAGGAATGTGAAAAGAAGAAAAACCGTAATAAAAAAGCGCAAAAAGACGTAAACGCACGCTGGATAACCAAGAACAAGGAACGTCATTACGGATATAAAAATCATGTTAATGTAGATAAGAAATCCAAAATAATAACAAAATATCGAGTAACAAGCGCGGAAGTACATGACAGCCGGGAATTAAAGAATCTCATAAATAAAAAGAAAGACAGAAGACTTTATGGAGACAGCGCGTATACAGGAGAAGAAGTACAAAAATGCATTCCAAAAAATATACTTAACAGGATACATGAGAAAGGATATAGAAACCTTCCTTTGACAAAAACACAAAAGAGAGAGAATACTGCAAAATCTAAGATACGTGCCCGTGTTGAACATGTCTTTGGAGCAATGCATCATTACGGAGGATTATTCATTAGATCAATTGGGATCAAGAGGGCTGAAATACAAATCGGGCTTTTGAATTTAACTTACAATCTGAAGAGATATGTATATTTAATGGAGTCTTATGCGTGATAATTTGGGTTACAGCCTTGATATGGCTGTAAATACAAAGAAAAATGAATAAATCATTAGACTTGTTGCTAATTTCTAATTAGTGAAATAATATTTATTTAAATACAGAGAAATTGTGATGGAAGATTGAGGTTTTTAGAGGTTCCCTTAATGAAATAACGCCCGAAGACATGATGCAGGCGGAGCAGACAGCGCGGAAAAGAAAACAGGATGTTATCGGCTTTTATCATTCGCACCCGGATCATCCCGCCATGCCGTCTGATTATGATAAAGAACACGCGCTTTCTTTTTATTCTTATGTAATCGTATCTGTTATGCAGGGAAAATCCAGGGAATTAACCAGCTGGGAATTGACAGCAGACAGAAAGAATTTTGAAAGTGAAAATATTTTTAAAGAGGCAAAATATGATTAATGTACTGATACCTTACGCTCTTAGATCTTTTTCAGAGCGAAACGCGGAAGCGGAAGTCGATGGAAAAACCGCAGGAGATGTGTTAAGCGCTCTTATAAATCTTTATCCTGATATCAAAACACATTTATTTGCAGATAACGGACAACTGCGCTATTTTATCAACCTTTTTATCGATGGAAAAAACATTAACACCCTACAGGGACTTGATACTCCTGTAACGGATAATAGCGAAGTAATGATAATCCCCGCGATTGCCGGAGGAAAAAGTGGCACTAGATCTTACTAATGAAGAAATTTCCAGATACAGCCGCCATTTGCTTTTACCTGAAATCGGCGTTGAAGGGCAGGTAAAATTAAAAAACGCCAAAGTTTTAATTGTAGGAACCGGCGGTCTCGGCGCGCCTATTGCGCTTTATTTATCGGCGGCAGGAGTTGGAACAATCGGTCTTGTTGATTTTGACGAAGTGGACGCTTCAAATTTGCAAAGGCAGATAATTCACAGCTCCAAAGATATAGGCAGGCCGAAAGTCGCGTCCGCGAAAGACAGAATCAAAGGCATTAATCCGTTTGTGAATGTTATTGTGCATAACACAATGCTCACAAGTAAAAA
>Ga0209755_10005782_pt1 | contig 13918 bp, 12 predicted proteins | sample TergutCo191P1_FD_187301 | JGI IMG/M metagenome (GOLD analysis project Ga0209755, IMG submission 187301) | Cornitermes sp. P1 segment gut microbial communities from Petit-Saut dam, French Guiana - Co191P1 (SPAdes) (version 2) | ecosystem: Host-associated > Arthropoda: Insects > Digestive system... | reverse complement strand
ACATTTATTCCAGGGCACATGGAATAAATGTGCCCTGGAATTCCCGCGCGCCACGGGGGGGTAGCCGTGTGTGGGATGGGGTTAGGGGATTACCGTGTTTAGGATCTCGCTGAAGGGGCCTAGGTTGCCGCCATCTTCGACAAGTGTCAGGTTTTATCTCGGCTATTACACTCCCCGCGCCTGGCATTGGCGAAGATAACCCTTCGGGGGGCGCGCGGGACGCCTTCCGTGGCTAGGCTGAACGGGGCGGATTGGGAAAATGCGGGCGGTGTTGGAAGGCTGGCCCTGGGTCCCTCGCGTTTTTGCCGGAAGGTGGCGCCGAAAACCACGGTATTTCCTAACAGCCACTTGACACGAAGGCCCACAGCCTTCATAATCAACGCCACAGGGTGCCATTCGAACGATAGTACAGCCTTGCCTTGCCAACCGGAAAACAAAGGCCCCATGTTTGAAGGCTATGGAAACACGCGAAACCAGCTACACAAACCGCTCCCCGTCTGGCATGACAGTCGGACAGTCGGACAGTCGGACAGTCGGACAGTCGGACAGTCGGACAGTCTTGGATGTATTTCTATCACATAATTCCCGTTTTGTCAACTGTCCCGTAGGATGTAAGTTTTCAATTACTAATAAATTGTCCCACTGTTTGGAAAAACCCCCGTCCGCGGTCCGCCCGCGCGTCATTGGCGTGCCGGGGCGCCACGTTTTTTTTGCGCGCGTGCGCCAAGGGAGGTTTTGGCTTGGAAAGTAAGCGGGCTTTGTTTTGTCCAGGTGGCCAAAACAGCCATTGTCTTGTTCGCGGCGTCGTCCCGTGAAACACAGGTGACGACGGAATATGTCCCCCAAATCCACCGCGCATACCGCGCGGCGACGTTTTGCGCTGGCGGCGGAAGAGCCGTTGTGCCCCTACTGGCGCGGTGGGTGCCGGCCCGGGCAACCCCTGCGGCCGGCCCACTCACCCCCTTTCCCTGATTGGCAGCCCGCTGGCGCGGCGGCCACGGCGACACGGCTTGTGACTGGAATGCCCCGGCCGCAGGTACCGGGCACACCCTTTGCGAAAGCGCGGGCCGCCGCGGGAAGGTCGTCGGCACGGAGGGGCACGTGTCCGCGTGGATCATTGTAGGTGGCGTAGTGTCTGCGTATACAGTTTCGGCGGGATTCGCCGGCACGGATACCGATGTGGTTATACCGCCCGTCCATAACGGGCTCAGGGTGACATCCATAGGGATGCTGGCCTTCAGCAACAGGCAGCTTACCAGCGTGTCCATTCCGGGCGGCGTTACCTCAATAGGGGACTGGGCTTTCGAGAACAACCGGCTGACAAGCGTGGCCATTCCGGAGGGCGTGACATCAATCGGGAACGAGGCTTTCCGTAACAACCGGCTGACAAGCGTGGCCATCCCGCAAGGCGTGACATCAATCGGGAACGAGGCCTTCCGCGGCAACGAGCTTACCGGCGTGACCATCCCGGAGGGCGTGACATCAATCGGGAACGACGCCTTCCGCGACAACGAGCTTACTGGAGTGGCCATTCCGCGGAGCTTGACCTCCATCGGGGACCAGGTGTTCATGAACAACCGCCTGGCCGGCGTGACCATTCCGGAGGGCGTTACCTCGATCGGGCGCCGCGCGTTCGAGAACAACGAGCTTACGGGCGTGACGATTCCGGGGAGCGTGACCTCCATCGGGGGCGGCGCGTTCGAGCGGAACCGTCTGGCCAGCGTGGCGATCCCGGGCGGGGTGACCTCCATCGAAAGCTGGGCGTTCAGCGGAAACCTTCTGGCGAGCGTGGAAATCCCCGGGGGCGTGACCTTCATCGGGCACCACGCCTTCGAGAACAATCTTCTGGCAAGCGTGGAAATCCCCGTCGGCGTGACCTTCATCGGGCACCACGCTTTCGAGAACAACCTTCTGGAAAGCGTGGCCATTCCGGAGGGCGTGACCTCAATCGGGCACCACGCTTTCGGGCACAACCTTCTGACAAGCGTGGCCATTCCCGTAAGCGTGGTCTCCATCGGTGACGAGGCGTTTTTCCGGAACGAGCTTGCGTCGATTGCCATTCCTGGCAACGTTGAGATAGGGGGCGACTTGTCCATGGGCGTCCACGGGCAGTCCTTCCTCCGCCTGTACGAAGGCAACGGCAGGCTGGCCGGCACCTACGCCTTCTCCGACGACGAGTGGGCCTTGCTGGGGTAGATTGCCGGACGCCCCGTGGCCCGCTGGCCCCCCGGCGACGTAAAGGCCGTCCCCAAACCCTTCCCGCTGGTCCCCGGCGCCGTTCGCGCCGCGGCGCGAGTCGCCCGCGCCATGGCGCGCACAGCCCGCGCCGCGGCGAAAACCCCTCGCGTCGTGGCGGATAACTTTCGCGCCATGGCGAATAACTCCCGCGCCGCGGCGGGAACCACTCGCGCCGCGGCGGATAACTCCCGCGCCATGGCGAATAACTCTTGCGCCGCGGCGGGAATCGCTCCCGCCGCCGCGAAACCGCCGCCCGCCGGACCCCGCGGTCCGTTCGCCCTGATGGGTCGCGCCTGTGGCGCGTGGGGGGCCGGTGGGTTCCCAAAACCTGGCCGGCTTGTGCTATCATGGCTGAAGGGGGTAGAAGGGGTTTGAGGGTATCTACGAAGGGCAGGTACGCGCTGCGTCTGCTGATTGACCTGGCGGAGCGCAGGGCGGAGGGGTTTGTTCCCCTTAAGGAAATCGCCGCGAGGCAGAATATCTCGAAACAGTACCTGGAGCAGATCGTCTCCCTGCTGCAGACCTCGGACATGCTGGTCGCCAACAGGGGCAAGCAGGGTGGCTACATGCTGGCTAGGGAGCCGTCGAAATGCACCGTAAGGGAGGTCCTGAGGGCCACGGAGGGCAGCCTGGCCCCCGTGGCCTGCCTTGAGGGCCCCGTGAACAATTGCGAGATGGCCGCGTCGTGCAGGACGCTGCCGGTGTGGGAGGGGCTTGGGAAGGTGGTCGCGGAATACCTGGACGGCATCACGCTGCAGGATATCCTGGAGACGCGCGGCGCGGACCATTACGTTATCTAAGTCCGCCAGGGCGCTATTGACTATACTGCCCGTTATTGGTAGGATTGAACAGAAGTAGGAGGATACAGTTATGAAAGTTGTTTTTGCCACGCTGATCGTGGCGTCCATTCTGGCGACGACAGGCTGCGAGAGGAGGGACGCACCCGTCCGGCAGCTTGCCGAGGGCGAAATTTCGGCACTGCTCTTGACCGATGCCACGGGGATCGACGACAGGTCGTTCAACGCCGCGGCATGGCAGGGAATGCTCGATTTCTACGGCGAAACATGGGATCGCACCCCCAACCGCGGCCGCCTTTACGACGTGCTTACGGCAGCGACCATGGACATGTACATCCCCAACCTTAGGCACGCCGTTGACGAGGGCTTCGACCTTATCATCGCCACCGGGTTCACATGGAGGGAGGCGCTGGCCGAGGTGGCCGCGATCTACCCAAACCAGAACTTTCTTATAGTCGACGTCGCGGGCATCGGGATGCCCAACGTCATGGAGGCCGTCTTCGCCGAGCACGAGGGATCGTTCCTTGTGGGCGCGGCCGCGGCGCTCCAGGCCATCGAGGAGGGGATCGAGAATCCCCGCTTCGGCTTCATCGGCGGCATACCTGGCGCCCTTATCACCAGGTTCCATGTCGGCTTCGTGCAGGGCGTGCTGTCGATCATCCCCGGCGCGGACGTCCTGGACTTCTACGTTAACAGCTGGGGCGAGCCTGCCCTGGCCAGGACCCAGGCCATGAACTGGTACAACGACGGCGTGTTCGCGATTTTCTCCGCCGCCGGCGCGAGCGGCAACGGCACGATCGCCCAGGCCAGGGAGGAGCGCCTGATGGGCAGGAACGTGTGGGCCATAGGGGTCGACTCCGACCAGTTCGAGGAGGGCCGCTACAGCGACACCCAGTCCGCGGTGCTTACCTCCATGATCAAGCGCGTCGAATCCAGCGTGGTCTACGCCCTCGAGGCGGTGGAGGCCGGCGGTTTCTACGGGCGCACGATTGTCTTCGACCTCCCGATGGAGGGCGTCGGGTTCTCGACGACCAATCCGGCCCTAAGCCCGGGCGTCATCGCCAGGGTAGAGGAAATCCGGGAGAGGATTATCTCCGGCGACATAGTCGTCGAGTCCACCCTGGCGGCGTCCATGCTGCTTCCGGGCTTCCCGCAGGATCTGATGGCGATTGACGGGTAGGGGTTAGGCCCCCGCGTTAAGGGGGCCTTCCTCGCGCTCAAAAGGGGGTTCCGTGCCGTGCTGGCCATAGAGATGCTGGGGATAAGCAAGGCCTTCCCGGGGGTTCTTGCCAACGACGGCGTGGACCTGCGCGTCGAGAGGGGCGAGATACACGCCCTGCTGGGGGAGAACGGGGCGGGCAAGTCCACCCTTATGTCGATCCTTTTCGGGCTGTACGAGCCGGACTCGGGGTCCATAAGGATACGTGGCAGGGCGGAGAAAATCCGCAGCCCGAACGACGCCACGGCGCTGCGAATCGGAATGGTGCACCAGCACTTCAAGCTGGTTCACAACTTCACCGTTACGGAGAACATAATTCTAGGCCTTGAGCCGCGGGGCTTCCTGGGGAACGTAAGCCTGCGCAGCGCCCGCGAGCGCGTCGCCGGGCTTTCCGACACCTACGGCCTTGACGTGGACCCAGGCGTCCGAGTCGAGAACATCACCGTCGGGATGCAGCAGCGGGTCGAGATACTCAAGATACTGTACCGCGACGCCGACATACTAATCTTCGACGAGCCGACCGCCGTCCTGATTCCGCAGGAGGTGGACGAGCTTCTTGCGGTCTTCCGACGGCTCAAGTCCGAGGGCAAGACGATCCTGTTTATCACCCACAAGCTTAAGGAGATAAAGGCCGTCGCGGACCGCTGCACGGTCCTGCGCCACGGGAAGCACGTCGGCACGGTGGACGTGGCCGGCGTTGGCGAGCAGGAGCTTGCCGAAAGGATGGTCGGCAGGGCGGTATCGTTCCGTATGCGGAAAGGGCCCGCGAGGCCCAAGGACGAGGTGCTGAGGATCGAGGACCTGACGGTCGTCGGCGCGAAGGGTACCCCCGCCGTCAGCGGCCTCTCGCTGGAGCTGCGCTCCGGCGAGGTGCTTGGCATAGCCGGCGTTGACGGCAACGGCCAGTCGGAGCTTGTGGGGGCCGTCGCCGGCCTCCTGCCTGTCCGCTCGGGAAGGATACTGCTCTGCGGCCGCGACATTTCCAGGGACAGCGTAAGGAAGCGCAACGAGGCTGGGCAGGGTCTGGTCCCGGAGGACAGGCAGAAGCACGGCCTGGTCCTGGACTTCCGCGTTGACGAGAACCTGGTCCTTCGCAACTTCCGCAGGGCGCCGTTCTCGAACCCCCTGGGGTTCCTGCGTTTCCAGGCGATTACGGGGAACGCGAACAGGCTTATAAGCGACTTCGACATAAGGGCCGGGAAGGGGCCTGAAACCCCGGTCAAGTCGATGTCCGGCGGCAACCAGCAAAAGGTAATAGTCGCCAGGGAAATAGACCAGTCCCCCAGGCTCCTTGTCGTGTCGCAGCCGACCCGGGGTCTGGACGTCGGGGCAATCGAGTACATCCACCGCCGCATTATCGAGGAGCGGGACAAGGGCTGCGCTGTCCTTCTCGTGTCCTTCGAGCTGGACGAGGTCCTCAACCTCTGCGACCGCATCGCGGTGATTTCCGCCGGGAAGATACTTGGCGTGCTTGACGCGGGGGAGGCGGACGAGCGGCGCATAGGCGCTATGATGGGGGGTGTCCATGCTTGAAACGCTGCGTGGCTTGTTTAGGAGGAAGGGCGGCGGGACCCCGCACGGCGCGGCGCGCGGGGCGCACGACGGCGGCATCAGCGGCCGCCTGCTGGAGGCCTTTACCGGATCGGACGCGCTTGTCTCGGTCGCCGTCGTGGCCCTGGGCTTTTTGGTCGCGACGCTTATCCTTGTCGTTATAGGCAGGAACCCCGCCGGGATGTACGAGGCTATCGTGCAGGTGGTGACCGGCTTCGACATACGCCCGGGCAGGGGGGGATGGAACCCGCGCCACATCGGCGAGTGGATTCTTATTTCCACCCCGCTGATCCTGACGGGCCTTTCCATGGCGTTCGCGTCCCGCACGGGCCTTTTCAACATCGGCGCGGAGGGGCAGTACATAGTGGGGCTTACCGCGGCCCAGATTATCGCGCTTTCATTCCCGCCGGTTCCCGTGCTGCACGTGGCGGTCTCGGTAACCGGGGCCCTTCTCGCAGGAGCGGCCTGGGGGGGCATAGTGGGGTTTTTCAAGGCGCGGTACAGGGTTTCCGAGGTCGTCGCGACGATAATGATGAACTACATCGCCCTGTTTCTGCACCGAATTGTCACCCTAAGGCTTCCGGGAGCGCTGCCCCACAGGACGCCGGACTTCCCGGAAACGGCGACCCTTGCAAGCCCGTTCCTCGCGTCGCTGACCAACGGCTCAAGGCTTAACCATGGCCTATGGCTTACGCTCGCGGCCATTGTCCTGTACTGGGTTATTATGGGAAAAACCAGGCTGGGATATTCCCTAAGGGCCACGGGGCTTAACAGGGACGCGGCCCATTACGGCGGAATCAGCGTGAAGGCAAGCATCACCACGGCGATGGCAATAGCCGGCGGTTTCGCGGGGCTCGCCGGGGCGGTGGTATCGCTCGGCGTGTTTTCCTTCGGGCGCGTGCTGACGGGTTTCGAGGGCTACGGGTTCGAGGGTATCGCGGTGGCCCTTGTGGGCAACAGCACGGCCTGGGGGACTGCCCTTGCTGGGCTGCTTTTCGGGATGCTCAGGTCGGCCCAGCCAATCATGCAGATGCGGATGATCCCCAGGGAGATTACCTCGATTATCGTGGGCATGGTGGTTATCTTCATCTCTCTGCGCGCCGGGCTGCGCCTGCTGATTGACTGGCGGATGAAGGAGCGGGCCCGCCGCGAGCGCGATGCCGCCGGCGAAAGCGGCGCGAAGGAGGGCGCGTCATGATTGAATTCCTTCAGACGATGTGGAACATGATGCCTTCCACCTTCATGATAACCTCCCCGATTCTGATTGCCGCCACCGGCGGGATGATCTGCGAGCGCGCCGGCGTGGTCAATATAGCCCTGGAGGGGCTTATGGTGATGGGCGCGATGACCGCCGCCGTAACGCAGTTCTTCCTGGGGGGCGCGTTCGGCCTTTCCATACCGCTGGCCCTGCTTATGGCCTCCCTTGTGGGTGGGCTGTTCTCCCTGGTGCACGCCTTCGCCTCCGTTACGCTGCGGGCCGACCAGGTTATTTCAGGGGCCGGGATAAACCTGCTTTCGCTGGGGCTTACAGTTTTCGTCTGCCAGCTTTTGTTCAACATGGACCGCACGCCGTCCCACATAGGGATGATGCGGGGGTTCCTGGGGCTTTTCCCCACGGTGTGGATAGCCCTGGGCATCCTGGCGCTTAGCTGGTTCGTGCTGTACAAACGGCCCTGGGGCCTGCGCCTGCGGGCCGCGGGGGAGCACCCGCAGGCCCTTGCCTCGGCCGGGGTAAACGTTGTCAGGATCCGCTACATAGCCGTGCTGGTCTCCGGCCTCCTTGCAGGGCTTGCCGGCGGAAGCGTGGTTCTTACCCAGGACATCCAGTTCACGGTAACCACGATAAACGGCACGGGCTTTATCGCCCTCGCGGCGGTGTCCTTCGGGCGGTGGCTTCCCCTTGGCATACTCGGCTCCAGCTTTCTCTTTGGGATGTCCTCCGCGCTGGCGGTGCATATCGTGAACATCCGCAACCTTCGCATGTTCCTGCCTTCGGAGTTTTTCAGCGCCATCCCGTTCCTGATCACGCTTGTGACGCTGATACTTTTCAGCGGGAAGGACTACGCGCCACGTTCCGTGGGCAAGCCTTTTGACAAGGGGAAGAGTTAGGGCGGGACGTTCGCCCGGCGGCAGGGGAATTGCCGCGCCGTCCGCTCACTTGAGAATCGCCCCGGATTCTGCTACTCTTGTAACATGCGCTTGGGGTTGCTGATATTTCTCCTGGTCTTTTCCCGGCAACTTCCCGCCCTTTACGTGGTCGGGACGCATGAGGGCGGTGGCTACCTCTGGAGGCAGGCCCTTGGCGGGGTGGTGATCGGGCGTCCGGTGATTAAGGCGCAGTCGGTGGCGGTGGTAACGGACGGGGGAAGCCTTAGGGCGCACTCCCTGGCGGGCAGGCCCCTGTGGAATTTTTCGGCAAGGGGGCGCTTAAGCCCATACCTTACCCGCACGCGCGAGGGAACCTCGTATGTTGCCAGAACCGGCGGGACCCTGATCGCGGTAAGCGGGGCGGGCCGCGAGCTTTGGCGGGCCGAACTTGGCGGCGATCTTTCGGGGCCGGTGGTTCTGGGTTGGGACGGCAGGATATTTGCCCCAACCGCGAGGGGAATCTCCTGCTACACGGCCTCCGGAACCCTGCTGTGGAGGCGCGACTTTGATCACAGGATAAGCGCCGGTCCATGGCTGGACTGCATGGGCTGGATAATGTTGGCCCTGGAAAACGGCGATGTCCTGCGGATTGGGCCTTTTGGCGAGATTGCCCGATGGAGGCTACCTTCCCCCCCTTCCTTCCTGGTTTCCGTTATGCCGCCAAACCCCGTGCCGGCCGGCCATGTTGTTCTGGCCTTTCACGCCACAGGTTATGTTAGGATGGTGGATCCCTCGACGCCCAACTCGGTTCCTGTCAACCTTTCCCGACTACCCGCCGCGCCGATTGCCGCCGCCGGCGGGAATTCCAGGGTGGCGGTTGTTCTTGCCGACGGGCGGACGCTTATGGTCTCGGCCACGGGGGAGGTGCTGTGGACAGGGGACAGCCATATCCTCCAAGGGGAATACTCGGCCGGGACGGCGGTTATTTATGACGAGAGAGGGGTGTACGTGCTTAGCTCCGGCGGGGCCACGGGCTTTACCGGCTACGGCAGAAGGGTCTGGACCACCACCCTGCGGAACGTGTCGGGCCTTCCGGCTTTTGGCGACAACGGGGTGCTGTACTCCGGCGGAACGAACTGGATACTCTATGCCTGGAGGCTGGAAAACCGAACCTTGACGCAGGGGCGTGGCGTCTTGCGGGCTTCCTACGGAACGGGGGATCCCCCCCCGTCCCTGTTTTCCGCCACGCCTATGCGTTTCAACGAGAACATGGTTAGGCGGGAACTCGATACCGTGCAGCGCGGAATCCTCGCCGGCAGGGTGGGGGAAAACGAGCTTGACTGGATTGCCTTTCTGATGGAGACGGCCGAGGGTGGCGTGCGGCCCGGGGGTTCCCCGGCGGACGCTCAGTCGCGTATAATGATTTCCCATCGGGTCAGGGCCTTGCAGCTTTTGTCCAGGATTGGGTCCAGCCAGAACATTCCATGGTTGGCCCAGCTTTTTAGAAGGGAGCAAAACTCGGTGGTCATGGCCGCAATTGCCAACGCCATAGGAAGCATAGGCTTCGACCCGGAAGGTATTGCCCTTGGGGAGTTTACCGCTGTCGTAAGCGCTGGAGGCTCAATCCGTGACGAGCAGGTGCTTATTTCCGTCGCCGCGGCAACAGGCGCCCTTTGCCGGGTTTCGGGGAGCGCTCTCTATGACGCGGGGGTACGCCTGCTGCTTACGCTGAGTGCCTCGAACCAGCCGTTAACGGTACAACGGCAGGCTCGTCGCGAACTGGATAATCTGCGGGCGGCCCCTTAGTTGTCGTTCGCGGACAAGACCAAAATACAATTGGAGGCAGAAACATGAAGCGCAAGAAAACGATTTTGGTTATTGACGATGTTTCCGAAACGTTGCGATCTCTTAAGGCCATTCTTGAGGACAAGTATACGGTAAGGCTTGCAAAGTCGGGCGAGCTTGCCGACTCGATTCTGAATTCGGTCTGTGTGGACCTTATCCTGCTCGACATTGAAATGCCCGGTATCTCTGGCCTTGACTATGCGAAACGGCTGAAGCAAAACCCTTCCACTTGGCATATCCCCGTTGTCTTTATTTCCTCGCATTCGGCCGCGGATATAGTCCAGTATGCGGGCCAGTTGGACGTCAAGGGTTATATAAAAAAACCCGCGTGTCCCGAGCTGATTATGGAAAAGGTAGATGCGGTGCTGTTCGTCTCATGACGGGTCGGAGGTCATTTCCGCGCTTGCCTCTGTAGAGGGGCTTGATGCCAGGACGGGGCTTTCCAACGTCGGTGGCAATACGGAAGCCTATACGGGAATGCTTATGCGTTTCTGCGCCGACTACGCGAATCATGAAACAGCGATACTGCAGTACCTGTCCGCCATGGACTGGAAGGCTTATTCCGTTAAACTCCACGCGATGAAAGGGCTGTTCGCCACAGTCGGCGCGGACACTATCTCCGCAAAGGCTTACAGGTTGGAGCTTGCTTCCAGAAACGGCGATGCTGATACCTGCCAAATGCAAACTCCCGAATTTTGCGGGGCAATGCGTAGCTTAAAAGAAAGCCTCTGCGGTATTTCTGTCCTGTCCCCGCGTAAAGTTGGCCCCAGGACCGTGGTTAAACCTGCCATTCTTGCGGAAAAGCTTGTGGAGCTTAGGGCTGCCTGTTTGGAAGGCGACTGCGATGCTGCCGACGCGGTTTTGGCATGTCTGTGGACGCTAAGCCTTGGCGAAGAAGACGAGGCTTTTCCAAACGATGAATCGCTGGACGGGATATGTTCCCTTGCGGACTCGCTGGACTACGACAAGGCGGTGGAAAGAATTGACGTTTTTTTGAAGGCGCTAAACGGCTCGTAGCGTTTCGTTGGTTTCCATCTCGGCAAAGGCATCGCGCAAAAAGCTGTTCACAAAAAGCAGACCTTCCCTGGAAGGGGCTAGGTCGCTTTCGGGTTCCTTCGTTTCAAAAAAGTCCTTTTTGCGCCAGCGGGCAATGGTTTCGGGAATGCAGTCCGCTATGTCGTAGCCGAAACGCTTTCTGAAACTACGCGGATCGGGCCCGCCGCGATAGCGAAAACCCATCAGCAGTGTTTCCTGTACAAGGTCGGTTGTGGACAGTTCCTCGCCATGGGCAAAGCGGAGAAGAGGTCTTGGGTTTGCGATGTAGCCGTCTATGTCCTGCGGATAGGTAAAACGTCGTCCCCTCAAAGTGGCGTGGCCTTTTTCGGCTTCGTTGATTACCGTTCCCGAAGCGGAGGGCCCCAGGCCCAACCAACTTTCCATGCGCCAGTAGCGTATATTGTGAACGCACTTGTTGCCTGGCAGCGCAAAATTGGAAACCTCGTACTGTGCAAAGCCGGCTTTTTCCAACATGTCGCGTCCTGCAATCCAGAGGCTGTCGGCCTCGTCTTCCGTGGGCAGGGAAAGGCCCGCCTTGCCTTTCGCCCGTTTGCCAAGGGTCGTTTCCGGTTCGAGTATAAGGCTGTACAGGGAAACATGTGCGGGCTGGAATTCGAGAAGGCGTTCTATGTCCCTTGCCAGAACTGCATTGGTTTGGAAGGGAAGGCCGGTTATGAGATCGGCGGAAAAGGCGTTAGGGAAGTACTTACGGACAAGGGATAGTTGTTGCGAAAGCGGTTCGGAACTGCCTGCGCGCCCTATCTGTCGGCGCGACGCTTCGTGGAAAGTCTGGACGCCAAGGCTTATTCGATTTACGCCACCATCTGCGCATACCTGCATGAAAGCCTCGTCCGCGGATTCGGGGTTTGCCTCCACGGTGAATTCGGCGGGTTTCCCGTCCAAAGGGGCCAGCAGGGTTTTTATCCCCGACAACAGCCGTTCCATACGGGCACCCCCCAGCACGGAAGGCGTCCCCCCCCCAATATAGACGCTGGGGACATTACCAACGCCAAAGAAGGCAAGCTGGTCTTCCAGGTCGCCCAGGACCGCGCCTATGAATAAATCCAGTCTGTCGATGCTGGGGGTTCCGCCCGTAAAAACTGGAACCGAAAAAAAATCACAGTAATCGCACGGGCTGGTGCAGAAGGGAATGTGTATGTATACCGATACGGTACTCAAGGAAAGCCAATTCTTGTTGGTGGCCAGAAACGCAACACGGGCCTGCCGATTATCGTTCCCGTGTTTATCGGCCCCCATGTGCGGGAATCGCTGGTATTCTCCCTATCGTCTGACACGACAAAACACTCGCCCGGGCCAAGCATTATGCTGTCCATGTTCCCCGAGAGGGGAAGCGTAATGTCCCACAGTGCGGGTACCTGTGGGATAGTCGGATAGTATGATCTGTTGGAAAGTTCGAATTCGGTAAGGGCAAAAGCGCTACCGTCGGGCCGGACGCGCATGATAAAATTTACCATACTTACTTCGTCGCCAGGGAGGCCGATAAGGCGCTTCATGTACAGGCGTTCCCCCATGCCTAAAACGCTTACCTGCTGGGCGGTAAAAAACCTTACAAAACTGTCCACGAACAATATAAACGGGTTGCGGTCGCCTCCATGCGAGCGGGACTTATCGATAAGCACGACGCTTCCCCTGCTGTATGGGATCGTCCCGTTGGTTCCCCTTAACTCCGAAAACAGGAACGGAAGGGTGGAGGAAACCACAAGAAAGCGGTCCCCGTTGCGAAGGCCAGGTTGCATGGAATCGTTGCGGATTACCCAGACGGAAAACAAAAACGTGTGGATCGTGTTGTACAAAATGAACAGTACCAGCAGGGTAAAGACAACCCGCAGCACTTTGTAGCGTTCGCGTTTCTGGGCCGCGACGGAATACTGCAATGACTTGTTAAACATGTTCTCTCCAAATTACCTAAGGGCCCCGACTCTCCTTAGGGGCCAGTATATGACTGCTCCTCTGCCAAGTACTTTCGAAAGCTGTACCGGCCCAAAATAACGGGCGTCGCGTGAATTATCCCGGCTATCGCCAAGTGGGAAAATTCTGCCTTCTGGTACGTACCAGCCCAGCGAATGCCTTGCATGGAGTGTGGCGTATCGGCGGTCGTGGGGTAGGGCGCCCCTTAGGGTTTCCAGTCTTGCCTTTTCATGGGCGATATAGTCAGGAAAACGAATGCCGGTTACGGCCATTGCCGCGTTCTGCAGGTGTTCAGGGATGGGCATTCCAATCTCGTGCCATGCGGCGGCCCTTCCCGCCATCTCAAGCGCCGGATACTGCCCCGTGTCCATCAGGCGACCGATGGAATGTTGCCATCCCTGCTGAGCGATGAATTCCCGTTCGTCCGTCCATCGGTCGTCCCCGGCAAAACGGATTCTCATCTCGCCCCTTTCCATGACAAGCCGGTCGCCGCTTACCCCCACCGCGCGCTTGATAAGGAACTGTGCCCTAGGTTGCCCATGCTCGTCCCTGTCGATGTCCACCATTGACAGGGTGAGCATGTAGATGACTCTTTGGAGCACATCGAAACCCGTTCCCCTCGAAACATGGGATGGGTTTTCGAAAATGATAATGTCGTTACGCTGTGGGCTGAAGGGGCTGGGCATTTTTCCGATGCCTGGCAGAAGCTCCGGTCCGTAGATAAGCTTGTTGACGAATATTCTGTCGCCTATAAGCAGTGTGTCGATCATGGAACCGGATGGAATTACGTAAGCCTGGATAAGGTACTGGTTTGCGAGCAGCACCATGCCAGCCGCCCACACAAATGCCTCCAGCCAGTCCAAAATGGGGTTTTTTGCCTTCTGTTTTGCCTTCCTGATTCGGCGAGTCCTGTTTCGCCGGGTCAGGAACGACTCGGTTATGGTTTGGAGTTTGTCGAAAAAGTCCTGCTTCTTTTGGGCCATTGGCTTAGGGTAACATAAACGAAGGGTATGTTGCAACGTATTTTGTGCAACGCCTCGAGTTCGGTAACTTGTTGTGGCACGCCCCCCGTAATGCCTCAAAATAAAATCTAGCCAAAGGGTTGCGCGTAACAAGACAAATTCCTAGCCGAAGGCTTCTCAAGAAACCTTGTCGGAAGGAATACTGGACTGGATCACAGAAAGTTTCAAGAGCC
>Ga0209755_10005781_pt1 | contig 13920 bp, 7 predicted proteins | sample TergutCo191P1_FD_187301 | JGI IMG/M metagenome (GOLD analysis project Ga0209755, IMG submission 187301) | Cornitermes sp. P1 segment gut microbial communities from Petit-Saut dam, French Guiana - Co191P1 (SPAdes) (version 2) | ecosystem: Host-associated > Arthropoda: Insects > Digestive system >... | reverse complement strand
TTGTTAAAGTTGTTCCCAAATATTTAAACTCTTCCACCCTCTCGAAGGTGCTATTATTCATCCTCACACTGTGAATTCGTCCTGCATTCTGATCTCGCGACATGACCATGTACTTAGTTTTATCAGTACTTACTTCTAGTCCAATCTCCCTAGCAGCAGCTACTAAAGCTTCTGCAAAAAATACTACTATACTAACAGTAAATCATTTAGTAATGGTGAACTTTCGTAGCAAATGTGGGTTATCACTTCAAAGAACGGTATAAAATTTGTTCACACATCGAAGAGGTTCTTGCCCTTCAGTTTTTTGGAATGTGACAGATGTGCACTTTTCTTTACGCAGTTCAGTCGCTTTGTATGCTCTTTCCGACGTTTCGGCGTACACTGCAGTAGCCATCTTCTCGGGGTGAATTTATGGACAAAGTAGGACGTGGACCGATCCCTATACGTCTCGCGGGGGAAGTGGGGCGTGGTTCAGTACAACCTGATATAAATTACTTGGCGGAAAAGAGATAAGCCAGACTCTGCTCCGTTTATGCCTGTATCTACGGTGAAGCCATGGACAAACAAGTATATCTTCAACCGTGAAGTTGCATACAAATGGACGGAAGTTTTTAATTCACTTCTTTTCCTGCAGTAAACGCTAAAATGAAGTGTCAGGAGTATCCTAACGCTCAAGACGGAAACCCTGAGGCTCGAAGTCGGGGTCAAATATTAACACTGAAGGCCTCGAACACTCCGCCAGAAAAATTCTGTACTTGAAAAACAGTCGCTTTACGAACTTGATGTACACATGCACATGTGATCGCATGAAATCCAGTACCGTCTGTATGATAGTGAAGACAAATTACAAATGTACCTGCACTCAAAGGAACCCGTATTGCGACTATGCTACGGGTTGGAGTATCGAGGAATCGTGGTTCGATTCCCTGCAGGGGCACCCCAAATCTGGCGAGACCGGCACTGGAGTCTAGCCAGACTCCCATTCTATCGGCACAAAGAGCTCTTATCATGGTGGCAAAGCAGCCGGGGCGTGCAACTGACTACCCACACCCACCCAGTGCCGAAAGTAAGAATGCATGGAACTATACCTCCACTCACACATACCTGCACCGCGTGGTGGGTTATGAAGTACGGGAGCAATTTTTACAAGACCAATAATATCTCTTATTCAAAAGTACATTTCTCACCAGTTTGGTAATAAATTATTTGAAATACACTATGACGCGACAGACATCACAATTTATAAATGCTTGCTTAAAGTTGGAATAAAAAAATAGAATTCATTTTGTTCTTATCAGTTATCAACCACTATACTGAGCTACACTGACTCCTCCAACACGTGTTATACGTATAGAAGAGATCAAACGATTTATCTTGATAACGTGGGACCAGAACCTGTGGGTTATGTAATGCAGACCAATAACTCTACGTCAACGGATTTCGGAAATACATGCAACCAGTGGCGTATGCGACCGCCCCCACCCCTCCGCAACCCGATAGCAGGGGGCCCACCCTATAATTATCAGCGAAGCTGCTCCCATATCTCACAGGATATAGAATACTGCCTTCTATCAAAAGGACGGATTCCAGCCTAAAAGAATTCACAACAAATTTCAGTATTCTCTAAGTCTGGTCCCCCCCCCCAACGGGGGGCTTTATCTACGTTACGGCATGCAACCGTCACTTTCAACCTAAACTGCATTTCAGGACTCAATAACAATATCACACACACGTATTATATCACGTAGATCTTCCCTCCCTCAATATCAGTACCAGTTTTAGTTTCGCCATCAATATCCTTATTGTTGCACCGTGCATTTCGTAGAATCACTTTAATTATCAACCAACAAATGCATATATATATATGCATTTGCTGGTTGATAATTAAAGTGATTCGCCATCAATATTGGCACATCATCTTGGAAATGCTTGTCGGCATAAACGATACCCTGCCCTTGAAAGTTTCCTACCAGCCAAAAAACAAGTATGAAGAACGTGGAATGTCTTTGTTACCAATGCCTCAATTTTCTAAGCACTATGGAAAAACCCGAACTGAGATAAACAAATACATGAATTTGTTTCTTCGGAACATACCAACAGTGCGTCCCAGAAGATCTTGTACCTACTTACGAAATACAAAAATAGGTTGCAATGATTTAGCTCTCGTTATGTAATATTTTGTACAGCACAGCATAAACAAACTCACGACTGCAGTTAAATTAATTACGTATGACGCGCTACAACTGTCGCGTAGAGCTTATTCGGTAAATACACGTACATCAAATCAATGTCTAAACGAGGCCTACTCAGCCCGTTGATCGTCCGCGACATTTCTGTTGCCCGCGTAGACATTTCGAATGATAAAAGGTCGTTTAACCCTTCCCCTGGCAAAACCGGGATAAAATACCGATGCAACTTTGAAAACTTAAGAGCTGTTTATTTATGGAGACATATACTGCATCACTAATTCGTTTTGTAGAAACGTGCTAAAAGACGGACATATTAGCCTAGGTTTCAAATCGCATTTTTTATATTTTTTTTTATTATCAGCATACTTTTATTTCACATGATATATAGTCAAACACACAGGTAACACATAAGCCTAAGCTGTTAATTTCATTTATTGTAATTTTCTTGTATTATTATCAGTAAACCTTTATTTCAGGTAACGTACAAACACGCAGGCAAAATTATACGTATAATAACAGTATAATTATTTATTCTTCATTCTGTGTACTGAATTTAATGTTGCCCGCATGAAGACCGCCACATAAAAGATCAAGGCAGCCTGGTCTGTACACTGTCCGTATTGCCGGCAGTCGAAAGAAGAAGCACCCCAACACACTCAATGTGAAATCCAATATTAACATAATTTGTGGGCGAAACTTCCCTCCACTACTCGTCTGAAATGCGCAATTTTTAAAGGTACGAAGATGCTGCTACGTTACCCCGAGATCTTATTTAAATTCGACCTCTGACGCGGGCAACGTTCTGCCCACACAACAATGCCGATAGCAAAATGATCCACGTACTGGAGTCGTTACTGAACATCAATCTCTAGTAACTGTGAAAATCGTTAACGTGAGAGATTATGTTCGTATAACGAGGCCATTAAATTGTTTTGTGACACTATCGCACCACCACAGCCTAACAAGAAGCTACATCGTCTACGCAGGTGATGTGGCGCTGTGTAGATGACAGCATGATACATGGCACAGCGAAAAGCGGCAAGACAGGATTTTCAACAGGTGGCGAATTTTAAATGCGTGCTAAAGACGTAACTTCATGGAAGATTCCTTCTTCAGTGTCCCATGCGGTCAAGAAAATGCCCATTTTTCAAGGAACAAAGACATTCATTCCTTTCTCCACCAACGTTCACCACTGATTCGTACCATCAGCGAAATTAATGCAGTCCGTCAACGCCGATTCTAGTTCTTAAAGACTACTGCAATATCATCCTCTGGTCTACTGTACTGTACTGAGTACTGTATTCCCTGCTGTCAAACCTACCAGCTACTTTAAATGTGTTCATATCTAATGTGGGCTTTGTATGAAATTAATACATACTTTCGAATGAAAATTGCCTGTAAATTTTACGATGGATTCAGCAAACAAGGCGGCACTAAACATATATGAACAGAACAGACACGACAGTCAACAGAATAACCACACGTCTGCAGGGCCTATAGGTGTGAACTTACACTTCTTCCAATTTCTTTTCACTCTCAAATGAGAAAAACAAAACTAACTACGCAATGTGAGACAAATAATTTTGCATCCAGATCAGTGAAGATACCAGCAATGTTTCCATTTGTTGGTGAGTAGGGCATAATCCTCACTACCTTGGTCCCATATCTGACAGCATTGCATTTTACCTCAAGCTTCAAAGTTGATGTTTTAAGCAATTCTAGAATTCATGTTGCTTAACTGTTTTCTACAAGCTGTGCAACATTTTAGTTTGACATTATACATATTAAATCCATATTCTGCAACACTTTTCCAAAAGGAATAGCTATCATTTTTAAATGGAAAACTTTGAAATCATCTGTCTTTGAGCATTCAACAGAAAATATAAACACTGCACAATCATCTGAAGAAAAGAGATTTAAATTAACAAATTAATATATGGTTTTGACTAAAATACTGAAAGTTCATAAACACAAAAATCACATGCCATATCATTTAGAAAAGTAGAGCCTTAATTACATAAAGGCACAAAACATGCTTTGGGCCACTTAATTCATTGTATTTCCAATGTTACCAAACTTTACCTTCACCACACTGTGTACAGCTATCCACGTTCTGCCCTGCCTTCTGATCACCACAATGCATACCACCCTTCAAGGAAATCACGATTTTTTGATAGTGGTGTGGAAAAGTGAATAACATCACAGAATAGCAACACTTAGTGGTTTCTCATTATTTCTGTGTTGGAATAAGTCAAAAGTGGGCAGTCATGACAATTATATGTGCACTTAGTGAAAGTCCTGTCTTACAGCTGGTCATGTACAGAAGGAAATGTTCCCATTCAAGTGGCTGAACCAAGGCATCACTTGATGCAAGTGCTATCTCAAGGATGACTCTTGGGTTCTAGAGAGAGTTTCAAGCAGAGAGGAAGCCTGGGACAGCAAGCATCCAAGCTTGTGTGAATATTTTTGTAATTGGTATATTGTCTGCTGCTGCGTAACAGTATGAATACTGGGACTAAAGGGAACATTTACCATGGATTCCTATTATATTGGCTTAATCAATTGTTGAACACAACTAATTTGTGGTAGATATATGTTTATTACATAGGTATCAACTACATGTTTCGGCGCTTATGGCCATCTTCAGGTTGATGTAGTTGATACCAATGTAATAAACATATATCTACCACAAATTAGTTGTGTTCGACAATTGATTAAGCCAATATAGTTTATAAAGACACAACAGGGATGACCAACCATATGATCATGGATTCCTATATTTTCAGCAAATATGACACATGAAAATGTCCAAGTGGCTATAATGATCATCTCAAATAACCACTCCTGGCAACCAATAATTAGTGAAATTGCATAAAAATGTAGGTTCATAACTCTTCTTTTGTAATGTACCCATTCGGTGCCAAATAAAAAAAAAGTATTGCATACATGTAACCATTATGCAGACCTTACCAAATTCCTCTGTCATACTGCCTCTGTATAAAATCACTAGCAGAATCCACTTCCTGACACATTAATGCAGACGCATGTTAACTACACTTCCTTCACCATGGGTAGCTGTGGAGTTAACGTTTAATGGATGAACAGCACAATGCTGTCCCATTAAACATATGCCTTTTGATTCGAATGGGAAAACACTTCCCCACAACAGGAAATTAAACCAAATATTGCTTTGGCTGCACTAGAACACTGGGCATTAAGAAGACCTAGGATAAGGATTAACTGTAAACCACTGTCTGCACTGCAGACATGATGGAACTTCCAAGTTTTCAGGCTTCTGAAACAGTGTAGTTGAGAACTCCATACCCCTGCTTTACTGCATTCCATAACTGGATATTCATTCAAGGGTTAATGGTCCATTGAACCACCATCTCTTGTGAACACATGGTCATTACATGGTCTCAAAACACTGGACAACAAACACCATGTGATGGAGCATACGATCCCAGTAGAATGGAGTTCTCAAATTGCAGCATTCCACAAAGGTGCAAGTCATCCAGTCTTCTTCAAACATTCTGTATAAGACAGTTTCTTAGCTCAATCTCATTACACTTATCACTAACTCAGATTTTCACACATTCTTAAAATTTCACAGACAAATAAATAAATCGCACAACCAATCTCTGCTAGCCACTTAATTCCTAAACGAATGTGGTATGGTACACATTTCTCTCTGCACATCTTAAATGCATATAAACTTATTTCAATACGAACTCAAGTTCACCTGCTGTGGGCATCCTATTCTTCTTGTATATTTTTTTTACGTTTGAATTTAGATGTGTGGGGAGTGTTTTTCACCTATCAGTGCCTTAATAGTCAAAGAACGAATGCTGTACTGTCATGATGGTATAGCTGAGAAAGTATGTTTACAGTACCCATAAATTAAAGGTAAGAATTTAATACAGGAAACTGAAAAAATACAATAAAATTTGTCACTTGTATGTTATTTTTCAGCACAGTTCTCTTCAAGGTTAAGGCACCTGTCATAGCATATGATAAGTCTGTTCATCCCACATGCACAGAATGTGTTCATGTAGCATCAGCCATGTAATGGTAGCATATCTGATGCCTTAAATGCAAATGAAAAAGTCCTGACAAATTCTCTTTCAAGGCAGGGAACAGATGAAAATCTGTTGGTACCAAATCTGGAACATGTGGTGGATGGTCCATTTCCCAATTAAACTTTTGCAGCAACTTTCAAGTCTGCCATGCCATGTGTGGTCAGGCATCGTCATGGAGGAGAATCACTCCACCGCAGTGAAGACTGAACACTTGCTATGACCACAAAAGCTTATAACCCCTTAGACTTCTAGGTAAGGCCAAATTGCTAAGTGGGTCCCTATGTTGAACTGCCACAGCTGTGCTCCTTCTGTGCATATGTCTCTGATCACATGACCATGAATACTAGAGTCCTCTGCCATGTACATCAATGGAATCTTAAATTTCAACAACATTGGCATCTCAAACAACAGACCTTTTTTTGGTCCATCCTAGTAGAACTGGAGTGAAACCCCTTCACACATCCTGCCTTCCATGTTGCCCTCATATATTATTTTCTTGCTCAGTTCTCCCATGTTTTAATTGTAACTGTGAGAAGAAATATAATTTGAATGCTTTAATTTAGTGTGTGAAACAGGCAATTGCAAGACTCCTCTTTGCTTCATTCTTGGTTAAAAATCATTTGCACTAGGCATACATATATTTCCTACATGCATAACAATTTATTGTAGGTATTGAACCTGTCACACATTTGTGTGTAAAACCATGTTTCAACAGAATACCCTCCCTCAAAATTAAACGAAAACCACATGCCTTCAATTGCCACACAAAGTGGCTGTATTACAATCAAAATCTTTCACTTCAATTTTCATATCTCAACATAAAAATTTTGCTAACAGTTTATAAGGAAATGAGCATTAAATTCAGAATCTACTCACACCTGTCACAGTACAACTGAATGTAAATATATAAGCTACATAATACTGCATTTACCCTGCACTGCTGGGGAATATGCAGGCTCTCAAATGTGCCATGCATGAGACACAAGTATAGAATGATGTCAACCTATGTCCTCACACAACCCATGAGTCCACAACATAGGCAACAAGGATTTGGAATGTGTTTACTGCATCCTGTAGCATTATCTAACAAAGTTACATTATGTGACATTTCAGGAACTGCTCCACTCCCATCTTCAAGCAGCTGATCATCAATATATATATATATACACAAACAAATGTATTATCTGTTTAGTCCTAATATTAACAGCAATGGTCAAGATCAAACACAGAACGTTTTGAATACTGTACCATAGTTGAAAAAGAAAAGAAATGACATATATGTCAGTATAACAACCAACCAAATGCCTGAAGGGCAAAGCACAAGCAACTCTTGGAATGCAATGTACACAAAACATATATCAGACAGTGGGAAATGTCCAGCATCATACTATGACTGTACAAAGCACATAAAAGTCTGTATGTCAAGCTGGCAGATCAGCAGATCAATTATTAGTGCCAAATGACAAGAGATGACAAATCTGGAAATGACAAAGTATGCTTGCCATTAGCATGGAAGACACGAAATGTCATAAAAATCTGTCAAAACAGTCAGGACCAAGGCAAAGAGCAAAACAAAGTTTCAACTGTAACTCTGCAAAACCAAATTATACACTACTAAACCCAAGCACGCACAAGGTAGCAAGCAAACTCCCAGGCATCAAGGTCATTAGTTGTGCTGCTTCAGTGACATTCTGTGATGTAGTATTCTACAACTCAGCCACAAGCACTTCCAAATGATGCTCTCAGACAAACCAAACACAATCGCACAAGTCAGTATGAGTGCATAGCTCCCTTGTATGTGATATACAATATGTCTATGACAATTGCAACAATTCATATTAATGATTCAGAACATTACTCCATGGATCCATTCCTAAATTAATACAAAAAAACTTCCTCCTAAAATCATAAACTCTCAAAGGACTAGTGCCAATCATGCCCCGTTTTTGTTTAAAATATCCAAGCAGTTATATCAGCACAAGGCTTTATAAAAAATTTTCCCAAAAAAATAAAATTATGCTAACATAATTACACATCTGACACCCAAAAACAATTAAAATAGACAAGCAGCACCAAGAGTGCTACCATGAATTTTCTACTAGTTTTAATACAATTAAAATGGGCTCCCAATTACCTTCCTTTCAAGCACACATCATAGATAAATGTTCATGAATCACAATTTAGGAACCACTGTCCTATACATTACAAATCAGTATTACCTTATATCTATTCAGACTCACTAAAATCATCTCAACCTGCCACTGCCTTTGAAGGATGCTACACATTTATTCTCTGTAAAAGCTTCAAATATACCACATAACTTGCATTCTTATAAGATGTGATTATAAGTTACCTGCATCATATATCACAGATCGCAAAACTGGGGCCACAAAACAAAACACAAGTCTACTGCACTTCCAAACAGACCTATCATGGCATATTACTTCTTACACAAGTACATATTACAATGTTTCTAGTATGGTTAAAACCATCTTCCCACTGGAATTTATGGTAGTACGACAGTATCAAATAAGTACTACAATTCCTGGTAAATTATATGAAAAATAAGGTCATTCTAACCTTAAAATTATACATGCAAGGAAAACATAACCTTTTCCACACTGACATTATAACAGTACTTGGTGTACGCATTTAACATACTGCCAAATGCTCTTAATTTCTCAGAAAGCGAAACAGTTTAACATTTTATGTTTGTTAATACAACATTAACAGTGCAAATGCACCCCACACACACACACAAAACACTCCACAACATATGGATAACCATGACGTGAATGCTGCAAGAAATAAAGCCTGAGCACATACACAACCAACAAATACTATGTATGAATACGTCAATACTTTCATTAGCTATTCGAAGTGTGGAGCCACTACTGCCACCGACGGTCATCTCTTATATTCAAACGACGATTACGTAGTTAGTACGCCATCTTCGCGAACTACTTGCCTGGCTACTTACCGGTGGCACGTTGCTTGTTGTTCGCGCTTGCTTTGGTCCTCCTCTCTATTTGTGAATACTTCAACAACATGTTTGAGTGTAATACCAGCTTTCACGAAAGTCACAAATAATACAGTAAAAAGATCTGAAGACACTATTGGTTGAAAAAGTCACTACCAAACCTTCTAACATCCACACATCGCCCATTACCTTCCTTTGACCACAGCTGACTATAGTGCCTTTGATTGGTCGAAATCCCACTGACGTCAATCATATCCAAATGCATTTCTGCAGGAGAGAACTGTCCATAAATAGTTCAATGTTTTCACGGCCAGGAATCCTTCGCGTGTACGAAATGCAGAGATTGAGTACCCTTCTCTACCATGTCACTACCGACCAGGTTTAAATTTTCGTCAATCACACGTTGTAGTTACATGCACAATTGTATTTTAATGATATATGTAAGACCTATTACTAAAGGTGAGGTTTCATCAATCACATGCAAGCCACGACGTCGGGGCACTTTTCGTGCCCACTCACAATGACCAGTCGGTGGTCATGTTAACCCTCTTAGCTAATACACCTATGAATGCAAAATGGGTGCGGAACAAACTTTTCTTCTAAACGTTCTCTGCTCGGATGCCAGTTTTCCTTTATAGGAAAATAGTTCCTGTATGACCATTAAAACTGTCCCATCAAAATTTAAGTTCTGATGGTTTCATAAATTTTGTAACACAGCAAAATACCAAATTTCACGAAAATGCATTCAGTAATCCTCAAATTATTTCATGTATTATGACACCAGGAATTTTACCAGATGCTCTGCAGGTTATGAACCTGTCTAAAAATGAGAAAATTCTCCAAAACATTTCCCGTTTGTAAATACATTCACTCCCTTCTATGCAAATATTTTACTCCACAGCATACTATTCCATAATATTTGGTTGCCAATCTCATGACTAACCTGTACCAGGGACATGACATGAGTATGACACTGGTTTATTAATTAAGGCTCTTCACAGATGCACTGATGCTTCATGATTGTAGCTATACAGCAAACAAATCACAAACAAGGAATCACAGGGGCCACTCATTATCACATTGTGCCATGAAATAAAATATACACAATTTATGTATGAACCTACATTTATTTTTGTTAATTAAAACTACACATACTTGCTAACTTCTATACTATGCACAATCCACAGAAACAGAACTGGAACAAAATGTCAAAACAGGCAAAATTACAAACAGTATGCAAAAATATACCTTTGAAGAAATTACACACAAACAGGCTTGCAAAAATGGTCTCCATCTCATTCCAGAGACAAGAATTCCCAAGGCAACAAGGAAATGCAAAATATGACAAGTGAAGTTTAGTGAGGACACTGGGACTACATGAGGACAGAATGAGTAGAAATGTACGAACACAATTAGTCTTCTAACTACAAAATCTGAATTTTACACTTAGGTCTGTCCTGCAGCTTACAACTGCTGGTGAGGCAGATGCCTTCCCACAATAATGGCACTTAAAACAGCTGTCTTTGTGCACCTACAATATCTTTGGCTGGTGTTATCAGAAAATTAGTGTAACCAATCCACTAAACAATACAGACTGAATTAAAGTACAAATGTACAGTTTTAAAATAAGTTGGCATAACATATTGCCACAACAAAAACATGACAGCATACTACATAGTGAAGTGAATATTTAACAGCTGTTTAGCATAAAACCATCACAGAAGCCAGCTTGTGTTTATATATGCACCTTGTTACAACTTACTTTCAATTTAGTATTTTAAACACACTCTGCTGCAAGCATACATCCTTATGAAGAACAAAAGTACTGCATTCATGTAACAACACACAACAAGAATACTAGGAGCTCACTGCAGGTTACCATGCAAATACTAAACCAAAAGCCAGATAAACATTTACCTACATTTAGCTCCGTAATGGCCCCATTTGATACACAAAATGCTACAGGATGAGAAAAGGGCAGTGATACTCAAATTGGCAAGGTGTTTTCAACAAATTTCCCTGGTTGGTTTTATATTTTTATTTTCATAAATTGCGGTTCAATAAATCATTAAAGCGTTGTTCCCTGCTTCAAAGGGAAGAAGGAAGTGGGTAGCAGCAACTCTCTCATTGCATGCCCAACTAGCCAGAAGAAGCTGTCTGCTGCTCATGGTTCTGGGTACACTGGCGTTCCTTATTCTGACGGACCATTTCCGCTCGGCGTTCCTGCAATGAAACACACCAGTAATGCACAAATCATGAATGTGCGGGAAATGGTGAAAGAGATAAAAGCAATACAAGTGAAGACATTTTATACTTTTAATGAAGCCACAGCCAACCAGAATGAAAAATACATTTCTATGAATGATACAACAATAAACGACTGATAAAGTGGTACATCTGCTGCAATGTGACCTCAACATGCACAAAGTAAGGGAACACAAAAGCAGTATGCAAGCATGCAACCACACTGTTCATCACAGTGGATATGTACATACTGTTTGATGATTCATCACCTCTTTTCCATCTCCTTCACAAGGCTCTGACTTACAATTTTCAGAAGTATTCCTGTATGTGTCATGAAAGGAGTGTCAGTCTAGCTCCACTCATTCCCAACCTTGGCACTAGATCAATGTGAATGGTTCATCCCACACCCCAGGTACTCTAATGTGAGTGGCTCCAGAACCAACTATGGAGCCTACCTTATTCAATCCCCAAAACCAAAGCATGTGAAATGTGGACATGACAACTCACAGACGCATTATCTGAGTTGACCTTTTCTTTAGTTTTAAAAAGTCAGCCTCTTTTAAAATAAACAATGCAACAACAAATCTTGTCCTACAAGTAAAGAGGTGGTCTGCATGGTTAAGACTATTTATAGTCTGGTACACAATGAATGTGTCTTCAGTTCCAAACTAATTATGGTACCTTCCAGGAAAATGTCAACTGAAAGTGCAGGGACTAAACAGTGGCAGAATTACCCAGCCCAGGTAAGTGCTGAGGAAAACAAAATGACTGGCAGTGATACAGTGCTGCGCTTTCCAATAGCTGAAGTGAAGAAAAAGATCTCGGCTTCTTAAAAAATGGAATCCCAGCCTTTAGTCCCTATCCAGTCTCATAACTAATCTATGTTTAAACTCAGAAAAATGTTGAAATTTCAAGCAATACACATTACATGATATACATTGATACTCCTGTCTTGTCATTCTACAATAATTGTGACTGCATAGATTTCTAAAAGAGAGAGGGGGGGGGGGAAGAAACAAAACAAAGTCAGCCAATTTTACAAGTCACATTTCCATATTTTCAGATTATCAGCAACAGTGTAGTAATAAAGAGGGAAATGTACAGGAAGACCCACTACTCACATGACTGCGCAGCTTTTCAAGCTGCTCCTGCTCAAGCTGCTCACGCCTTGTCTTTGCCTGGTCCATCTTGCTCTGAATCTGAGCCATCAGCTGGTTCACCTTCTCAGTCACTCCTGCCCGAACACGCACCACCTGCTCCTCCTGTCCATTGCACACACTCAACACTCAGCACACACATGCAACAGCGCTCAAGCTCCAGCCTCAGGCAAAATCGAACTTTGCTCAAAGATTCTGTACTATGCATAAATTAACTCCTGATGAAATCTTTTGCCATTATCAGTCTCTAATACAATTCCCAACATTGCTAATCCCAACAGCAGCAGCCCACTGATGCATCTTATTTCAAGTCATCTCAGTCCTATCATGGTTTAGAAGAAATGCTTCGGTACCCTGTTAATCTGGCATCAGTTCATGCACTAGATACATTATGAAGAAATGTGAAAAAATAAAATAAAAGAAACCGCCTAAATGAATGAAGAAAAATTCATAATATAGTCCATACCACTCCAAATGCTGAATAGCACATCAATTTACAGAAATATTATCCAAACCCCAAGCAAACTCTTCCCACCTACACCATATTAACAAATCTTTTATGTGCAGGAGGAAATTACCCATTGAGAGAAACTCACACATTGCATTCTTCTGTTGTGTACTTCTAATTTTCTAATTTTACTATAAAGGATACACACCTGAATGCACATCACTTCTTGCAAAGTAACATTTTGCACTAAAGCTCCTCTAACTGAAACAATATATTACTGCTACCATTAATGTGGACTTCTAAAATGAATGGACTAGAATTAGCTCAGTGTGGGATTAAAAACTGTAAAGCATCTAACATGCAATGCAGGTAAAAAAATTGAAATGTATGTAGGTGAGTCAAATGAAAACTTTAAATCTGTAATAAAAAATCAAAATTTCGCACTATTATCCTGTAAGTTGGTAAGCGTGCTACAAACAGCGTGCAGAATGGCCTGTAGGTGGCAGCATAGTGCACATGCACGAACACTGTCACAGTATCAGTATAAAGATGGCTCCCCCACTTGAGACTTGCACCAGGGAAGAACAGCGTTCTGTTATTCGGTTTTTGTGTAGTGAAGGTGTGAAACCTATTGAAATTCATTGAAGAATGAAGTTTCAGTACGGTGATGCATGTTTGTCACAGTAGCAAGTCTACAAATGGAGTAGGAAGTTCGCAAATGGTGTGACTTCAGTGGAAGATGCTCCTTGTCCAGGTCAGGCACAACGAGTTGTGACTCCACAGAACATTGCAGCAGTTGAAGCCATAGTGATGGAAAATCTCC
>Ga0209755_10005780_pt1 | contig 13922 bp, 15 predicted proteins | sample TergutCo191P1_FD_187301 | JGI IMG/M metagenome (GOLD analysis project Ga0209755, IMG submission 187301) | Cornitermes sp. P1 segment gut microbial communities from Petit-Saut dam, French Guiana - Co191P1 (SPAdes) (version 2) | ecosystem: Host-associated > Arthropoda: Insects > Digestive system... | reverse complement strand
TTCTGGGGTTTAAATCCCAACCTCTTGATACGTCCATTAACAATCTCTCTATCTTCTTCGTCCATGCTAACTGCTTCTAAAGAACATGCACGAACACATAAAATTCGACTAGGCTAATTCCCTTTCCTGACACGCACATATAAATAGCATTACATCACTGTAACAAGTTGCTCTATCATTCTAATTTTAACGTTAGTCATTGCAAGGGAGCCATATTGCTCTTTAATATCGATACCAACGGAGGAAACTGATGATGTCAAAGAGAAAAGATGTGCTCACATAATGTTATATATCCGTGCATTAAAGTAGCATTTAAATTAATGGAATAGACCGACAAAGACTCACTGGAAAATTATGTTTTATCATGTATTGCTAATTATCCACATGTTTTGGTTGCTATTGCGACCATCATCAGAGTACCTTCACAAGAATACTGATAAACTTTAGGTTCCTGTAACCGTGCATCGTGAGCAAAGTATGAAGAGAGAAAAACCAACAAGATGAAACAATTAGATGTTTATTATTAACTTCTATCTCAATGTGTTTCAGGCATAATTCTGCCCATATTCAGGAGAACAAAGAACCCGTTACTGCATTTGGTGTATTGTTCTCGTTCTGCTGATGTGGTTGGTAGCGGTTGTGGGGCGTTATCTTGAAGGATGTGAGCACTATGAAGGGTTCTGTTCGAACAGAAACCTTCATAGTGCTCACATCCTTCAAGACAGTGCCCCACAATCGCTACCAACCACATCCAGCAGAACCAGAACATTTACATCAAATGCAGCAACGGGTTTTTTGTTCTCCTGAAGATGGGCATAATGATGCCTGAAACATATTGAGATAGAAGTTAATAATAAACATCTAATTGTTGCATCTTGTTGGTTTTTCTCTCTTAATACTGATAAAATTCAATTAAATGCCATTATTGTATAAGTAAAACAATGTTACAAAACCTACAGGGTGTATATTAACTACATACAACTTACATACACCTAATTTAAGTGTTCTTAATTTCCTGAATTTTACATAACCAACATATGTATTATCATACGGAGAACATGAGACATTCATTAAAAACATTCATTCGTTTTACTTATACAATATGGTAGTTTGTGATGGTTGAATTAGCGACCAAAACACGTGGATGATTAATGGTATAAGATAAAGCAAAATTTGCTAGTGTGCATTTGTTGATCGACTACATAAATTTAAAGGTCTGCCCTCTCCTGGGAGTTTCTAGTTATTATGGTACCATGGTTTCAGAACAACCTATCGGTTCAACGGGAATAGGATTTTGAAACGTAGTTAACAAGCAATCATTCTACGTTGCGTACCATTCCAGAAGAGCGCAGATCTCATTTGCACCTCGGTGGGAACCTCTAATCTACCAATTAATTCTGATATTATTATTAATAGTATTGTACAATGAACCAACAAATGCACAAATTGTACAAAATAATAAAAGATGCATGGTACAAGTGTAGTAGTAATAGTCGTAATAGTAATAGCAGTAGCCCGCTTTCTGTTGATGGGTGGATAATATTAGGATGGATCTCCAGGAGGTGGGATGTGGGTATGTGGACTGGATTGGGCTGGCTCTGGATAGAGACAGGTAGTGGACGCTTGTGAGTGCGGTAATGAACCTTTGGGTTCCGTGAAATGTGGGGAATTTCTTGACTAGCTGCAAACCAGTGAGCTTCTCAAGAAGAACTATGCACAATGGAGTAAGCCCGCTTTCTGAATCTCATGACACCTGCTTGAAGTCGCTCATTTATTCTGACTGTCAGAACCCGGCGGAGGATGTGTAGGATTCGATCAAAGTAAGCTTACATCATTTGCGTTCTTGTGTGCCTTTACAATGGACATATGGATAGTCCTCTTTGCCTTCCGTCATATTAGCTGGGAAGGACACATGTACACAAACAGAGTGAACAAGTGTGCAGTCAGCATTCTGTAGGAAAGTCAATCAATGTAGACTCCAAGAGTCGGCTGGAATGTTACTTCTTGGCGACTGGTAAAATAATACTAGAACATCTGTGGCTGGCATACTGGGGTTATTGGCACATGGATGTCTAGCTTATGTGAGTTTTGTCAGGCAGAGGTCTCCAAAGGAGTTGTAGTGATTATGTATGTGTGATAAGTGTAAAAATTACCTCTGGCACCCACAATGAGTAGGTAGAAAGAGGTAAAAATTAAGAAAGTTGAAGTTCTGCGCTTGTAGACTAAAAGGCACGTATGTTCCGCAGATGACGGATGTGGTGATACATTGATTTATTTGTAGACCGCAACGGCAATTAATTTACGCATGTGGTTCACAAACACGTACATATTTCTTATTTTTCCAGTTCATGTTGTGCCTGTTTATATGCACAGACTTCTATCGCCGAAAGCAATACAATTTTCGTACGTTGGAATTTGACTTAACAAGAAAATGTCAAGAAATTCGGAATATCATAGAGAGTGTCTGTCATGCAGGATTGTCAGTAGTGTTACTGTAATTTGTGCAGGATTATTTATAGGTTACCATGGATATCGACTTCGCAGTTATAGCCGTACCAGCATGTTAGTAATTGCTGCACGTAAGTTGACTTTCTTTTAATATTTCTTGTATTATGTGGTTTGTAGGACATTCATTTGTAACTGCTCTTTAATAAAATGTGTACGCTTGTCTTGACAGTGTGTATTGACATTTTGAGAGGGCATGCTGACTCCATTGTTACAGTGAAATGAATCTATGGACTAACAACCAAGAAGCCCACAGTGTAAACACACTTCAGTATGCAAACAATAACATTTGTATAAGACCTGTATAAAATCTTTAACACAAAATATAACGGTAAAGTAACCATAGTTCGTTGGTTTATGAGCATAATTCTGTCCTCTAAAATTCCCAGGAAGGCGAAAACTCATAAAATGAAACGTAATTTCCCCCCAGCTTCCCTTACTATAAATATTCAGTGGTTTGTGTGGTAAAAAACTTTCCCCATACATACAAAATTCACTGAAGTACAACATGGGAACTATGTAAATGACATTCTTATTCAGTAGCCTTTGTATTAGCAACAGTTACATAAGTAAATTGGCACGAAAAGTCCGTTAACATTATGTATCATCTGTATAAATATGAATGAAACATGTTTATTATATACTGAAATATTACATTCTTCAGTGTTGGGGTTGGTAGTTCATTGGATCATGATCTACAGCCATTGTTCTTGCATCAAGGACTTTTTAAGATCAGATATTTCTCCTGGGTCATCATTCAGCTCCTTAAGTAACTTCCAGAATCTGATGGAGTTACTCACCAGTCTATTGTCATCCTCCATTATCATCATCATCAACCTCGCTTGAGAGTAGCACATTTGTAACCCAAATGAAATCATTAACTTCTCTTAAAGTCAGGCAAATTGGATGCTATATTCACAACAAATATTTATAAAATGCCCACATGCTTTCCCTGCACATCCCAAGCTAAACCAATATTATCTACTGCGATTCTGATATTACAGCTCTTAAAATAACTGATGTATGTTTCTTCTTAATTGGTATTGAAATGATACAGTATGCTGTACCATACTGTAAATAGCATGCTTTAGAAGCCCGAGTGATTCCCATATTTATTGGTACTAAGAGTGAGGTGGTACTAAGATGCAAGAATGGTACAGATACTGAATTCAATATACTCAGTGTTCTTTGTATGTTCAGTATTATTACCCCAAAAAAAAAAAAAACGGCCTGGTAATTGAGCTTGTTCTTGTCACAATAGTTTCTAGCAAGGAGCAAAAGTTGTATGCTCTAGTAAGCATTGAAATTCAAGATTCTACCCCATCCTTGTTCCAGGACCAAAATACAGGTACTTTTGTTTTCTGGATGCCCTTACATCAAGGGCCCATAGTTTTTCCAGAGATCTAAAAACCATCTCAAACTCCTAGGTGCTAGAAGGGTGACATGAAGCAAGTTTCATACTGAGAACCAATCAATATTAGGCACTATGGTAAAAAAGCAAGTCATCTCAGTGCTCAGGACCTGTCTGCCTGCACTACACACTCAAGATTTTGCAAATGATACACCAGAAGTGGCTTTGGCTTAGTAAACTTTCAGACTGCAATCAAGGAACAGACATTTTCTAACCCCCTTTAAATTCTGTCAGTTGTTTATCTTCAGAGGAAATCAGTGTTCTGTTAATGCTGAATATTTGCTTGATTGAAAATGCACTCTTACTATTTTTCAAGTTTAGCTGGGAATGGAAATGCTGCATCAAAATTGATGCCTGCTTTTTTTCCACTTCCTTTGGTGTGTGTCAATCAGCACATTTCTTGATCTTCTCAAAGCAACCATGACCTGCTTTCAACTCAAACTGCACTAACTTGATTTCCTTCATATTTAGCGTTCCTCTTTTAAGTCACTGAAAAAAAGAGAACCTTACACTGAATGACATCAAAGTGCAGCCAGTAATGAGAATTTAACAAGGATGAATGTCTGTCTATTGCAGCATTAGCCTGTACAGTTGTTCTAATGTTGTATCCTGTGATTTTGTTACATGATGTAAATGAACACCAGAAACAGCAGCATATTATCCTTTGTCCTTTTGGAGATAAAAGAGCCCTCACCATCAACGAAAGCATATGAAATGCATCACAGATATCCTTCCACCATTCACCTCTGTCTAGCCTTTTAATACTGTCCAGTTCATGTGTTGTGTTTAATGACTTCCTGTCCTTCACTTTGCCCCTAGCAACACCAATATATAGGGTCCATCGTACAGAAAAATTCCATCAGATTAGTTGATGCAAAAGAGCAGTGAACTTCACAACAAAGCACTGCTGCAAAGCTCCTTCTGTGTATACTGCTAACAGTTGGCATGACATTCTGTTCACATCACAATATGCAGGAACTGGCAACAGCCAAGAGAGACTAGGAACAAAACCTACTTTTAGTGGGGCAGGAGCTCATATAAGTGAAAACTGGCTCACGAATTAGAAAACGGGTATGAAGTTAGGAGTGCACAAGTTTCATAGAAATCTAGGAGCCGCCTCAAAATTGTAGGTGCCACGTTGGGTATATGAAGCAAGCTTCACACTGAAGACCCTCAAATATTAGACACCACCATAAAAATGTAGTAGCCACAGTGACCTGGTATGTAAGATGTGTGCACCCCATATCAGTTTACACACCTGGTACAACAGTAACTTGTAAACCAATAGCACGTGTATCGAGGGATTACTATATTTGCATGATAGAGCCCCTCATATCATGCCCACAGAAGAAAATGTTCAGAATACAACTATTTCATTTTAAACCTAACACATTTTTAATTTTCTGAAAATATGCGTATGAAAGGGCATTTTTATTTCTTTAATTCCAGTCACTTCGGGCTTTGGAGTTTTTCACATGGTGTCTCATGATGGCCATCCACGTGGCAGCTTCTGAACATCCTGAAGTACCATGTTTTGGAGGTCTGACAATGGTATCTGCTTCCAGAGGAACTATAACCACAACAGAATTATTTTTTGTATTACATATCAAACACATAAATACTGAAATATAATAATTTCATTTCCCGACTTTCCCAAGCTTTGTATCAGTTTTAGGATTTGCTGTCACACTTTGCACCGCCACAATACACTCGTTAATACGGGTCTGCAAGTCTCGGAGGTCATGGATGTACAGAAGGCGAAGGATCTTTGCTGCATGATTCAGCACATAATCTCCAGTGTCAAATCCTGGGTCAGTCTCTTGTAATGGAAATGGTTTCCCCTGTAACAGAAGACCAGATCCAGGACATACGAACATATCTAAAGGACATACGATACAGGATAGCAAAAGAGTATTAATGCACATTACTCAAGAGGCGCAGCTGCTCCTACTCCCCTCCTCCTGATGAACAGTTCTGATAGAGGAATATACTCCAATGAATATTCAAATAATAGTTTTACAGATCCTGAACATGACAAGCTAGTTCCTTATTCTGTGGCTATTCATCATGTCTTTGTAGCTTTCAGAATGACAATATTTCATCCAACATCAGCATCACTAGCAACACAGATGTCGGTATTCGTTATTTAATGTGGCTTATTTCATAGTTCAGTGATGCCATTTGAAATGAAAGCTGTTAACTATACGGTATTTTTGTAATAAATACAGCAGGACCCTGTTGCATTAACACCACATCTTTAAAGAATATGCTCTTCTATGAACTTGAGAAAGGTGCAAGTCTGTGCATTTGTAGTGACTTAAGAGCTTACTGTAATAATGTCTTTACTAAGAGCCAAGTATGCAGCAACAAACTACAATGTCAGATATCAGCTGAATGGATAAAGAATTGCAGTTCACTGATATTTCACCAAAATATATGTTTCTTTCAACCACCCAAACCAAATAATGTGTTTTTCAAACTGTTCAGTATGCTGCAGAATTTGGTATTTGAATGCTGTATGATTTTCTGTCATGTACAAGCAGTGTATAAAATCATTAACCAAGTCAGTGATGGTCATCTGAGATGTAACACTGTAGTTTGGTAGGCCTACCTCTAAAACTGACGCATCTAAACCCCATGTTTACACAAACAAATTTCAAGGGTTCCAGTATATGGTTAACCCTTAGCCGCCGAACGACATATATATATATGTTGCGCAGTAAGCCCTTTAAATAGCCGAACAGCCACTAGAGTGGCCGGGGGGTGGGGATTTAATTCTGGTGTCAAAGGCTTAAAACCATGGATTAAATAAATTGTGGTTACCTCTGGGTTAGAGGGTGCATGTAACATGAACCAAAGTCTCTTGCCTTGGTGAGGAGCTTGACTTGCATTTTTTTGTCAACAGTTACATTATGTATTCATGTATGGCAAGACTTCGTCTCTCTTACCCTGTTGTGTATGTAACCAGTGTATCATTAATGAAAAGTTGGCTACATGAAGAGGAAGAGTGTGGTTACAGCCTTACTCAGGATGATCAAGATGTAAATGCACATAATATTCAACAGCTGTATCTTCCAAACAGGCCATTATATTGCAGCAATTTTTTATTTTCTGACCAATACAATTTATATACAATTATTTTGCAGACTACAATGGGTAAAAAGTCTCTTATGCAGGGATATTGCAGGTAGTGTGTGGTGGTGACCACTCACTCCCTCCTAGTGCCAAGGCCAAATATGTGTCAAGCTACGCCTCTAAACCCCTCCACCCATCAGTGACTCTTTGGCATATTATGGGACAACCTGTTATATTATGGTCACCCTGCTGAATAATAATAATAACTGCCTCACTACTAACAATTCTAACCATGCATGTGTGTGTGGCCAGCAAGTTTGAAACTACAGTTAAATCCTCCTAAGCAAGTTACTGTACTGAGACTAACACAGCACGTGTTCATGCACACACACACACACACACTTATTTTTGCAGATAAGAACCACAATGGTCCAAAAACAGCAAGAAAAACTTCACGTATGGCCACCGGTTGGTACTCATTAAACCAAATACAATGTCACAGCCCAGAAGATCATTATTAATTATCGATAAGTACTGCAGTTCTTAACTGCCTACAGTTATGGCAAATTCTATAGTAACAGACTAGGCAATGGCATAACTAATATACTCATACCTTCACAATCAACCTCTCTGGGTTTTCTAGGGCTTCAGCAGAGAGTCGCTGGCCCACCAATTTGCTTACTGCCTTCAATGTTATTAGGTGATCTGGATGAGAAGATACACGCAACAACTGTGCAAGCACATTGACACCCTTCTTGAAGTCTACACTGTCAACTGCAACAATACATGTTTTCTTAACACAGCATAAAACATTATGACTAGGTAGTACTTGGACAATAACAGTCTATTCCAAATGGCTGTTACAACAATAACTGAGAAGCATCAACACATCTAGCTACTGGTTGTACAAATGAACTTCTTACAGTCAAGATTATCCAGTGGATTGGCCGATATAACTTTAGGAGTATTGAGCTCGTTCTTCTTAATGCGTTCAGCTGTCTGGTTCTTGTACTTGTCCACTGCAACAAGCCAAACAACCATATGACAATATTCAGTGTTAGGCCATATTCTATGATGTTCTTTCATCAAAACAAACTCATTCTTCATCAATGCACTATTAAAGACCTATAACACAGAATCTTATAGCCAATACTGAAAATTCTTGAGGGTCTCTGAAAATATGTTAGCAGCTCTGCAATAATTGAAGAACATGCTACTTGCCATTGTCAGCATATTCAAGACGGACACCAAATGCCAGTAACCACTCCAGCACTTCACCTGGATTATCACTCTGGATTGGACAAGCTAGATCATCTCTGTACTGTTTGAATATTTTAGGCCAATCACAGGAACTGATATCCCGGAGGGCCTTCCGTTCCTCTATCTTATAGTGACGAATCTTCTGATCTTCAAGCCAGACCACAAGATTCCTGAATTCTTTTGTATCTGAAAAATACATGCCTTTTTAAATTACGCCTCTATCCTTGAGTAAAATAATGCGTTGTATTTATGAAATAGTCTTTAATGGTTATCAGACCAATACAACAGCGTGAATATTCTAACACTAATTTATTTCTTATATACGCGACATGTTTCGGCCATCAACAGACAGGCGACCTAATAATGGTCGAAACATGTCTCGTATATAAGAAATAAATGAATGTTAGAATATTTATGCTGTTGATGATAACCTCTGAAGACGTTTCTATCACTGTGCTGGGAATATCCTTGCATACAAGTACTACTCTAATGCCAATGAACTTCACAAATAAGTAAATAAATAAATATCAGATGGCTAAAGCACAAAACGTCCAACTCAAAACACTTTCATTCACAAGGCCATATACCACACTATTAATTGACCTACCATTAACATTGAATTGCACAGGTGAAGGATAATCCAAAGCCGTTAACTTCCTTGCAAACATCCTGCAAACAAATATTCCGTTTATTTGATATTTCGTACAAATGACTAGTATTGTTGCGGAGGATTCGGTTAGAACCACTATCAAACAACTCGTACAAAACACACAATTCCCTGTGTGGGAACTGTTATCCGTGGTTAGCGACCACAGATCATCTATGACTTCCGACAATGGAATGTAAACCGATCGACCACGTGCTGCGATTCCTTAACATCACGGATTACTTGGTTTTCGTTGTAATTAGACTTGATCCTTTCATCGTCGACAGTTCTTTAGAGTGCCATGTAATACGACATTGTAACAATGTGTTGTCGTGATTAATGTATTGCATTATATGATTCTTCAGACAGAGTAAAAGGGCTGTTCTCGTGCAGATCTTACTACCAACCCTCAGATAGTACAGGTTTAAAGCTGTAATTAAACTCACGGACCCGTTAATGCGGTACACGTTAGCGTGCTAGCTTCAGAGGACTTATAGGTTGTGGTTAAGCGTGAAATGCGTCACATACCTTATTCACACTGCTGTCTCGGAGATGACTGGTTGCAGGCGCACAGATTACTCACAGGCGTACGTGCGTTTATGGATAGAAGTGCAACCTCTACTGCCTCCTTCCATATCAATCACAAACCATCGTGCAAAAGTTGATAATGTGCAAGCGGGTGTAACACGGATGTTACCACATGCGTGAGCATGTGACAATCTCGCGCGCGGTTGTATCAACGTACAGTATGTGCTCACCAGTGAACGTGTGCATCTTCTGGTAATAACACTGCAGGCATTCGCGGATCCCGTGATTCTTACAATTCCAGGCTGAAGATAACGTGGGCCCTGCGCATGAAGTGAAGGCGCATAGGTTATACGCCTACTCATTGAACATAGGCACCGCACGCTGGTGAGTGGTCAGCATTCTTAAGAGTTTTATGCCTCGGCTGATTTCCACGTTTCCCACATAATGATCTGAGGTACAAAATGACTAGGAGGCTCTCGGAGCTTGCTGAGACATGTATAAAACAATTTTGTATTTTAATATTTTATCTATCTTGCATCATATGATGAATTATTTTGTAAAATCAAATTTACATGCACTAAATGTATTCTTCACACGCTATCAGTTCAACAAACATTCTTCGACATACCACATGTACCATCACTAGGGGTTTTCGTAGTTGTAAATCATAATGCTATCCAATGGTCCGTTGTATAAATGACTAAATTCGCATTAATGGATTTGCACCACATATTCTAAAATTCCAAAGTCATAAATATTCAAAACATAAATTTTAAAACACTAAAAAAAGGAGGTTTCCTTTGAGCACAATTTATATTGCGGATGGTGGCTTTATAATCCTTCCTGCAGCCAGTGATTATCCAGATACATGCTCGAAGCTCATTATGTGTTGAATGTTCTAGGGGTCGAAAGTTAGGGTAATATGAAGTGTATAGTATATTTAATATTTCTATGTTATGTATGCATGTTTCTTACGGTTGCCGTGTTTGTGTTCCATATGCTGAGTAGAAGCCAAATTGTTTACATGTGCGAAGAATTAGAGTGGGTTATGTGGAAAATAAATTACTGAGCAAAGATTTTTCCGTATGTGCTAGTATGTAAAATATCGACTAACGCTTGAACTTTATTAGTCGTTAATTCGAAGAAAACTATTCGAAACGGGCAAGAAACAGAGGGTGTAACTAAATAGCTCATATCAAATTTTTGTATTGTAGAGGAAAGTATGCTACGACTGAAGATGTCTGACGTGAGTATAAGGAGTACCGCGGTAACGAAGCAAGCGTACCGTCTCAAGAAGAAAATTCATTTTGATAAGATCATTACACTCTGTAGTGTACAGTACTGTACAGTACAATCATTCATGGTGTATACATGGCGTGTTAACATATCCGATTTTAAGCTCCGTTATAACTAGAAGAAACTATATTCATTCAAAATGTCTGGCTGCAACATTTTAAACTTTTAACGCTCTTCTTGTATTACAATAATTTTAACACATTTTTAAGACACCGTTATTCAAAAGAATATTGACATTAATATTCATGTTACACATTTTACCATTTACAATAGACAGGCAAACATATCAGCGCTGAATATGTCTCTTGATTTGTTGCTCCCTGAAGAAGGCTACGGGCCGTAGCCGCAACATGAAGCAGTGCTCTTGTAATTCAAATCTTGGTGTGCTTAGCTGGTAATCGACATGTTTATGTGAAAGCATATGGTATTAAGGTTACCGCCACCAGTTTTTACGTGCATTTGGGTCGTTATGGAAGTATAAGATGCAGAGAGAGATGCTAGCGTCGGTCAGGTGGAGACGAAGAAGAAAGAAAATGCCGCTGCGGCTGCTGTTGGTGATGATGATGTTAATAATAATAACAATAACGAACATGCAAAATTTCAGGCTTCCGCCGCGATGTACGTGAGATCTGCACTTTTCTGGGATCTGACACAGCATACAGAAGTAGTACTGTGCCGAAGTTTCGGGTTGAATATGGGGATTGTCCCGAAACGTAGGTACGGAATTCTCTCCGCATTGCGAAATATCCCAGAGAAGTAAAGATCTCAATAATAACCATGATTTCCTCGACTGTGACTTGTGGCCACGCCAACGGAACAGGAAGCGCGACGTATGCAATGGCTGCCACATCGTTGATTTTCTTTTATCTGTGTGTGTAACAGATATGTGACTTTTCGTGTAGGAGCAGGTGCTCGGCGTTGTTATATACAGTATTTTATAATTACATGTTTAATACTTTTAAAGACTGATACAGACACTTTGTGAATATGAGTATCACAACTCTAGTCTTTACGTTAATAGCACTGTTAATTGTCAGTGTGGATGGAATTATGTGGAAACTACAACCGAATGCACAGAAGTGTCTGAAAGAAGAACTGCAATCTGATGTCCTAGTTACCGGTGATTATGAGGTTCAGGACGCACCAGGACAGAAAGTGGATTACGTTGTATGTACCGTATACATTTACACTCCCTACTGTACGCACGTGTAACATTACAGTGATGTAACAGAAGTTGGCCGTGGCATATTTCGTTGGGGTTTGATCGTACTCCATTTTCTCACTGAGCGATACGTAACCTATGTAGATTATTAAATAACCAAGTAGCGCTTATTTTATACCTGTGGAACGGCGTCAGTGAAGTATGTTAGAGATTTAATCTTTTCGCCGTCATTTACTGTTTTTTATTAGAACATGCATATGGACAACTACATAGAGTGTTTAGGATTTTTTCTAAATCCGCTGTACTGCTAGCGTGTGTGGTGAAAGGTATGTTGTATTTATTTTCCGAATGTGATAGTGGGCATCAGGACCCATTAAATGAATCTGGCATCTGGGACTGCCCTAAAATAGTTCAGGACCCCATCTGGTTAGTATTACAGGACCGTTTATTATTACGGCAGGAACATCTGGAATGACAGTTGTAGGTGTAACAAAAGCTATATTTATGAAGGAACATGCCAGTAGAATGATCCTGAATATTTGCCCTGCCATTAGCATGTTACACAAACCCAAATCCCGACCTTACTGTTCATTTATTTGGCAGTATATGAGGATTGTTTGCAGAGGTCAGAAATGCATATAAGCACCCAGCATCAAGTGGATTACTTCTTTGAAGGCTGTACATATGCACAATGTTGACTCCTACACAGGAACGCCTAGGGGACTACATTTTTAAGGCTTAATGCACCTGTGCACATAAACCAAAATTGCAGAATATGATACATTATAAAGTCATTCAAGTGGATTACTTTTTGTGCTTTGTTTATATATGTTGGCAACAGTGATTTGGAATTCTGAGTCCTTCATATGATATGAGAATTACATACATGCAGTATGAAGTTATTTCAGTTGCCACATGCCCAGGATGGCATGGAACCATGTTTTTTGTACTACTGCAGTGTGTAACATAGCTACTCATTAGATGGAGAGCACCATGAAATTGTCCATTCTGTTTCTTCAGCATTAGCTCCATTCTGACAGGGTACACAGTGTATTATATGTTTGATGCTGAGCTCTTTCTTCTTCCTTAGAGCACCCCTTACAGTGAACATGGGGTAACTATGGGAACCATTCTTGATGCTTGTTTTATTTGCCCTCAGGAGATACCTCACAGAGAACACACCTGCTTACAACTGTGATCATGGTGACTGTTAAATTTGATCCTATTCACATGGATGAGTTTTTAATGTACTAATGTAATTGCTATTATGTCATTATATTGTAAATGTATGATTCCTACCATTGTGGAAGTGTTTCTTCGGCTTGAGCTAATACTTAATCGCAAACATAACCAGTATTATATGCTCATTGCTCAGCACATACTGCGGTATGTGCTTGACATGTTATTCTGCCTTAGCATGTAGCTTACACAGAACATTCTCGCTTAACTGTTTCTTCACTCTAGTGCCTATCTCACACAGAACACAGCAAGTAACCATGGCAACTATAGTGACCACTCATAAATGATGGCATGGGAACCCCTTTGCCTGGCCTCATTTTCGAGGTTACATTTGGCACAACATGCCTCAATCAACCTAATATTACTGCCTAAATTCCAGTCTCTTATGCTAAGTTATGGCTGCCTAACACATACATACACTTTTGTTCATTATGCAGATTCACTCATGAACACTGCTATAGAATGGTTAATGAATAAATAATTATAACCATCTAGTGTACTAAATTACATGGGTCATTCCATAAGTCATGGCAAATATGTATTTTGGGCCAAAAATATGGAAATTTGGGAAGCATATGTACATTTGAAAGCACATGGCATGTACTTGTCAGATATGGGTATATGGACAGGATTGCACATGCATTTCACATTCCAAAATAATTGCGTTGGTGATCTTGTTCTGCAATGGAATTTTGTAAAATGAAACAGCATTTGTACCTGAAAACAGCACTCCTGTGTGGTAGAAGTACACAGGAGTGCCACAGAGAGGTACGTAAAGCATTGTGTGATCATGCCATACC
>Ga0209755_10005779_pt1 | contig 13923 bp, 5 predicted proteins | sample TergutCo191P1_FD_187301 | JGI IMG/M metagenome (GOLD analysis project Ga0209755, IMG submission 187301) | Cornitermes sp. P1 segment gut microbial communities from Petit-Saut dam, French Guiana - Co191P1 (SPAdes) (version 2) | ecosystem: Host-associated > Arthropoda: Insects > Digestive system >... | reverse complement strand
CACAAACGCTCTCGGCACAACGTACCATAACGGGTACTGTAATTAGTGCTGACGACAACATGACGGTTCCCGGTGCATCGGTTTCTGTTCGCGGAACGACCATCGGAACGATGACCGACATTAACGGACGATTTGCACTTAATGTTCCTGCGGATGCTACGCACTTGGTATTTTCCTTTATGGGAATGGAAACGCAAACAGTTGAGATAGGTGGACGAACGACTATTGATGTTCGAATGGCCAGCGGAGCACTAATGATGCAAGAATTTATAGTAACAGGTTATGGTGTATCGCGTAGAGCCTCGTTTACGGGTACTGCGACCCAAGTCGGTGCCGACGTTTTAACACGACAAGTTGAATCTAATGTTATCAATGCATTACAAGGCACTGTTCCTGGATTACAAGTAAGTAATACTTCAGGACAACCTGGTTCTGCCTCGACCGTTCGTATTCGTGGTATTGGTTCTGTTAATGCAGCAACTGCTCCTCTTTTCGTTGTTGACGGTGTGCCAATTACACAAGGTAGTATTTCTGGGTGGACTGGACATAGCAATGACCCTTTCGCCTCTTTGAATCCAGACGATATTGAAAGTATTACCGTTTTGAGAGATGCTGCAGCAACGTCTATTTTCGGTGCTCGTGCATCTAACGGTGTTATTCTTGTTACGACAAGAAGAGGTCAAGAAGGACGAACGTCGTTCAATGTTAGCCTCAGAACCGGTGTGGTTATGAGCCCGCAAAACGACCGTAGAAACCGAACGCTTAGCCTCGAAGATTACGAAGAATGGCTTATTCTTAGCGAAATGGCAAGAGAAGAATTGCTTGGCAGTGGAAATCCAGACAGAGACGCAGCTCGCTTGGTTTTGGAAAACTTAGGTTATATCGGTACGGGACACAATACAGATTGGCTTGACGCTGTAACGCATACAGGAACTATTCTTGATGCTACAGTTTCGGCCTCTGGTGGAACAGCCCGAGGAAACTACTTCCTTTCTGTGGGTTGGTTGAGAAACGAATCTTATGTTATTGGTTCAGATTTTGAGCGTTTTACAGCACGTGCTAACGTGGAGATGAACGCCGACAGATGGATTACGATGGGTGCTAATATCTCAGGTACACACAGTTTGCAAAACCAAACAGCGTCAGGATTTGCATTTGTTAGCCCTCTTTTTGGTGCAAGAATGTTGAGACGAACAGAGCCTATCCGAAATGACGATGGGGAATGGAACTTTGCAACCTCATTCGGTGGCGGTACCAATCCTGTGGCCGTTTGGCAAGACGATATTCCAAACCGATTTGGAACAAGAGGTTTTAATGCTGTAGTTAGTCCATATATTCGCGTTCAAATTCTTGACAACTTGCTCTTCCAAACACGAGGAGGTCTTGAGGCGAACTTGTTTACAGAAGAAAACTTCTGGTCGCTTAATTCTAACGATGGAAGAACTCAAAACATGGCGTTTCAAAGAAACGACCAAAGACTATTCCGTCAAAACATTACAAATACGATTAACTGGATGCCAACATTCAGAGAAAGACATCAGTTTAATCTTATGCTCGGACAAGAGGCACACAAATTGACAGACGAAGGTGGATTTAGTCGCGACAACGACTTTGCCGACCCTCGAATGACACAGATAATGCCAGGCTCAGATAATTCTATTGGACAAAGTTGGCGTGCACATTCGTCTCTTTTGTCTTATTTCGGTAGTATTGAGTATGAATTAGACGACAAGTACTATCTTTCTGCAACCATTCGTAGAGATGCATCGTCTCGCTTTGCTCCAGCCAACAGATGGGGAACCTTCTATTCGGTAGGTGCAAAGTGGAGAATTTCTCACGAGCCATTTTTCCAGCCTTTGCAACGATGGATTGACAACTTAACGTTACGCACATCTATTGGAACATCCGGTAACCAGCCAGGTGCATGGTTTGGACATAGGACAGTATTTAATCTTGGAGGTGCATCGTATAGCACAGAATCTGGTATGGCTCCAGCCGCAAACCCAGGAAACGATGATTTGAGATGGGAAAGACAAACCCAGTTTGACGCTGGATTTGCACTTACTGCTCTCGGCAGACTTGAGTTAGAGGTTGTGTTTTACAACGCAGTGACTCGCGACCTGCTTTATCCAACACAATTGTCTCGCACAACGGGTGGTACAAGCATTTTGACGAACTTTGCGTCGCTACGAAACAGAGGTGTTGAAATTTCTGCCAACGCTATGTTACTCAGCACAAGAGATTTCAGATGGACAGTTGGAGCTACATTTACAGCCAACAGAAACAAGGTTCTTGACTTTGGTTTCGGTGGTGATTCACTCTTTACAGGTGATATTGGTGTTCAAATCGAAGGTATGCCATTCGGCCTACTTTGGTTGCCAGAGTGGGGCGGCGTTTGCCCAGCAACAGGTTTAGGTGGTTGGGTACAGCCGGACGGAGCAGTTAGATTCGGCAACACCAGATACCACGGTTCAGCGAACAGAGTTGTTATAGACCCTAACGCAAGATTCTACGGTGGATTCGACACACGCTTGACGTGGAGAAATTTCGATTTTTCTGCACATTTCTTCTATAGTGTAGGTAGCCGTTTCTTCTCTAACGATATGACGCAGTTTGAAAATACAGGACAGCACGGTGCTCGACCGCCAAACTACTTCGTATTTGATAACATGTGGAGACAACCGGGAGACAGAGCTCTTGTTCCTCGTTCTGTTCGTGGATTTGACTATGCTCAAGGGATGTTCTCTACGCGTCACGTCATGAACGGTACTTATTTCCGTTTGAGATCGTTAACCTTGGGTTATACGCTTCCAGCAGATGTTCTGCAACGTATTGGCTTGCAAACTGGTCGTGTTTTCGTTGCTGCTGACAACCTTTGGACGTTGACACACAGAGAATTCAGAGGCTGGGAACCTGATGCAGGTTTGGCAGCTACACAAGCTGGAACATTCGGTCAACCACGTAACTTCACAGTAGGCTTAAACGTAGGGTTCTAAACGTAAAGCAGATTGTTCACACTATTAAAAATTAAATATCATGAATAAGATTCTTAAAAAAATAATGATTTTGCTTGCAGCGGGTGCGATAGTAGCCGCTTGCAGCAACGACTTCCTCGAGTGGGCCCAAACGAATCAGCTTGACGAGGCAACAGCGATCCAAAATGCCAACCATCTTGAAAATGCTGTGGTCGGAATATACAATAGAATTGCACTTCCAGCCGGATTTCTTGGACGTAACGTTCAAACGAAAATGGAACTCTTGGGCGATGTTGCAGGATTGCAAGGAGGCGTTAGTTCTAACTGGTTCCAGCCTACAGAAGCGTGGGCGTTTACCGATACGGATGGCCGAATTGCAGAAATATGGCAGGTCGGTTATCAAGCCATAGACCGTGCGGCACGCGTGATTACAGCAGGTCATGAATTGCTTGAAGAAACTCAAACAGAGGCTGACACAAGACGAATTCACTTGTCTATCGCACAAGCGCACGGACTAAAAGCACTTGCGCATTTCTATTTGGTCAATTTCTTCGGACTGCCTTATACCTATCAACCGGAGTCTGACGGTATTGTTGTGGTTGGAAACGACAGAATAACCGTTGAACAATCGGTAGGTGGAGAACTTTATCGTTCAACTGTAAGACAAACCTACGCTCAAATCTTAGCGGATATCGCTGATGCGAAAAGACATTTTGCATTAGCTGAAAACGCACCGTTCCCTTCAGCAACGGCAAGATTCTTCTTCACCGAAGGTGCTGTTTATGCTTTGGAAGCGCGTGTACATCTCTTTATGGGGAACTGGAGTGCTGCAACCACGGCTGCTGCTGACGCTTTGAGGGTAAGTGGAGCAACGATTGTGACCGATAGTGCTGCATACGTTGATATGTGGGGATTGCTTACGCCAACCGATGAGGATATTTTCGTGTTGAATTATACAACGTTGAATTTCGGTACACCTAACCATATGCACATTATGTGGAGAAGCAATGGTGCTGCAATGTATCCAAGAGGACATAACAAAATCCAATCAACAGATATCCGTAGAGGTATGCTCTTCCCAAAACCAGGTGCTGCATCGATGTTTACGATGAAGTTTCCAAACAACATTAGCAATATCCCTATCTTCCGTGCCTCTGAAATGTTCTTGATTATGGCAGAGGCGAACGCTCAATTGAACCAAATTCCACAAGCACAAGCGTTCTTGTTCCAAGTGGCTCAACGCGACAGAGCGATTACAAGTGTGGCTGGTCTTCCATCAGACAGAGATGGGTTATTGGCCTTTATTGCTGACGAGCGTGTTCGTGAATTAACGCAAGAAGGACACCGCTGGTTTGACCTTCGTAGAAGAGGAGATTTGATGAGCCGTACGCCAGGTGAAACACTTAGAGATATCACAAACTTGGACGTAAGACGAACAGTATTGCCTATTCCTGCAATAGAAATCAACGCATCTGGAATTAGACAAAACTATTGGACAGAGACCCTACCATAGTCAAAACAATTAACAAATTTTGAAACTTAAATAAAACAAAACTATGAAAAAGATAATTTTTTATATAGCAATAATAATGTTTCCTTTACTTTTTTTGCTTTCCGCTTGTGAAGTAACGGAACCATTCGACGGAACACCGTTACCGATGCGAGCCACCATTGAAGGGCCTGGTATAAATATGCTACCGGCAGCAACCGTCACTTTAACGGCTACGGCCGAAGGAGCAGAAACCTTTATATGGATGAGAGGAACAACAGTACTCCCAGAAACATCGAACACATTAGTTGTGTCTGTTGCTTCTCCAGTAGATTTTCCTTTCGAGCACGAGTTTACTGTAAGAGGTATTAATTCTCAATCTGGAGAAGGGTTAGTTAGTGTAGCCCATCATGTTGAGCTTATTCCTGCTCTAGCGCCTGGGGAAGTAATACTATCAGGTGCTGACACTAATGTGTGTCCAGTTCCGGTTACAACACTAACAGCAAGAGCACCTTATGCTACAAGCTTCATCTGGTTTTTAGATGGTGACTCTGTTGGAGTATCAACAGGCACATTCGATGTTGATGAAGACGGAGCGTGGACAGCTCTCGGTGTTAACCATCTTGGTCGAAGTGCAGCTCCAAGCAATGCGATAACTACGACTATCACTATTTGTGCTACTATTGATCCAGTTAACGCTTGGATTGGTAACGTTCAATTGTATAGTGTTCCCGATCAGCACCCTAATGCAACCCCTTGGGAGCAAGAATTTGAAGAAGGAGCAGAAGATGATATGTGGGTAACTACAACATCATTCAGGAACATGGTGTGGGAAAATCAATCTATTCCGTTTATAATCAGGCGCGACAGAAGAGGATTCTACATTAGAGCTAACGAGGTAGTTTTAGCGAACCACCCAGGATTCAATGCCCCTGTAGTTGTACAGCTCATGGGATATAACCCAACGGGAGGTGCAGAAGGGACTGGAGCCTTGTTTACCATAGGCTGGGATAGAATACCTCTGACAATTTCAGACGATGGAACATCGTTTGGAACACCAATGGAACCTGTACTTTTCGGAACAGAGCCTTTAGTAGTTGGGTTTAGATTCACTATAACTGGTGTCGGATCGTTCCAAACACACGGAAGGTTAGTCTTTACTTTGGACGATGACCAAACAGGTAGTTCATTGATGATAACAGACCCGATGACGATAGAAGATATGCCTCGAACTCCTAACGTAATAGAAAGGTGTACTTTGCCTACGTTGTTAAGATAATCTATAACTGTTAAAAAAGGCGGTGGAGTTTCCGCCGCCTTTTTTTCTCAAAAACGATTAACCATGAAACGACCTATACTATTAATCGCTTTTCTATTGGGCTTGATGGTTGTTCAAGCACGAGAAATCATTCACGTAAAACCCTATTTTTACGATGAGTTTCGCCCTGGAACGGTATTCTTCACGGAAGGAGCACCGGTTCAGGCATTGATGAATTATAGTTTTGTTTCGCAAAACATGCTGTTTGTTAATCCCAACAACCCCAATGAAACCCTAAGTCTTGTTCGTCAACCGAACATGACCCATATCGAAATAGGCTATGATATTTTTGTGCCTGTTCAGCCTCATGGGTTTGCACACGTTATTTCTGACGGACCTGTAACCCTACTTCTAAGAAAACGCATTTTCTTAGAGGCCGATAGACGAGGGGCTTATGGAATGCCCACAAATACAGGAACAGTAAATACGCTCAGCTCTTTTTCTTCGATTATTGGTGCTTCGGGAGATCTTCCTGATGGCGCGGGCTCTCGCACGCTTACGATAGCCCACAACAGTCTTGAAGTAACAACCCGAACACGTACAGAGCAGCGATTTTATCTCATGAGAGACCGTGTCGCTGTGCCTGCCACACGACGAAATTTTCTCAACCTTTATCGTGAAATCAGACCACAACTCGAAACATTTATTCGTGAAAACTCAATAAACTTTCGCAACGAACAACACGTGCGTAGTTTGACTATATTTGCAAACAGCCAACTGATGGCACTAACACAAGAATAACAACAAAACAACAAAACCGTGAAACGATACCTCATCTCTTTGTTTGCAACGCTATGGATTGCAACATTAACAACAAGTTCGATATTCGGACAAAACTTTACAAGCCGTGCAACCATCGACCAAGATTTCTGCGGAAGTAGTGTCATCGTCGTTATGGATCATAACCGTGGTGGTATGAACAGAGTTCATCCGCACGGCGGCGGTGACAATACCGCTACATTTGGTGCTTTTGAACTAAGTTATATTACGGATCTAACCTATATCCCGATAGAAGTCACAGCAGACCGACCAAGAGGCATTCCGCCAATGCTTAACGAGGAAACATTTAGACAAATCCTCTTGCTCCGCTTGGAAAAGGATTGCAAGCAAAATGTCTTAGATGTTATCGAACAACTTCGCTTTACACCTGGCATATATTTTGCAGAACCCAACTATTTTGTTGAGTTAATGGACAGACGACAACCTAACGACCCATTCCTTAACCAATTATGGGGTATGGAAATGATTCAAGCCCCCGAGGCATGGGCGATAGCTATAGGCTCACGCGAAATTAGAGTAGCCGCCATAGATATTGGTTTCGAGGCTCATAATGATTTGAATGCCAATATTGATTTTTCAGTCGCTTGGTGTTTTAATTCTAATCAAGCGTTTTCGTTAGCAAACTTAGGCCACACATTACCTTCACCACCCTCTCAAGTTGGCTGGCACGGCAACCACGTCATAGGAACAATAGGTGCTGTTGGTAATAATGCGCTTGGTGTAGTAGGTGTGAACTGGGAGGTTTCTTTGGTGCCTTTTGAAGTTTTTGTAGGTTTTAATGCCAATAATCAACCTGTAGGGAGTGGTGCAAATCAGGCACTCGCTCTTACACGAGCGATTCAACACAATATCCCGGTCGTTAATATGAGTATGAGTGGGTTTGAAGCGTTGAGAATTCAGATACGCGATAATTTTAGAGGGGTCTTTGTTGCGGCTGCAGGAAATAGTGCTACAAATTTAGATAATATCTTTGGTCCTGGCCAACCGGTTCCTCCAAATGCATTCCTTGTGGGGGCACATAATCGACAGAGCGACCGTGCAAGCTTTTCATGCTTTGGTGCTAATGCCGTACAAATTTGGGCACCGGGTACAGAAATTCTTAGTACAACGCTTAATCATGCATTTCAGCAAAGCCAAGGCACTTCAATGGCCGCTCCTCACGTTGCTGGCGTTGCAGCGTTATTGTTTTCTATGGTGCCAACCTTAACGGCACAGGAGGTGAAGACTATAATTATGGAGTCTGCCGTCCCAATTACAATTAATACGCCGGCAGGTCAACAGAGTGCACGACGCCTAAATGCCTTCAACGCCGTTAGTGCAGTGATGAGTATGGTTGTAGAACCTCCAACAAACCTTCAATATCACATTGAACGCAATACAGTTACCCTAACTTGGGATGCACCAGTCAATGAGCCTGACGCACCACAACTTATTGGGTTTAACGTGTTTCGCGATAATGTTCTGTTAAACACAACACCTGTTCCTCATAATGTATTAACATTTAGGGAATATGACGTGCCAGCGAATCGATGGACCTATACCGTTAGAGCTATCCATGTCGAAGGCATACAATCCGCGGCTGCATTAGTTACGCTTGACGTTAATTATCCCCCAATGCACATTATATCGTTGTCGCCAGATGTAAATGCCAGCAACGTTCAATCAATGGACCCAATCATTATAGCATTCGACAAAGATTTCACAATTATTGACTTGGATGCTATTCAATCGTATCCAGAAATTAATTCCCCAATCGTACTTCCTTTGGGAGCAAGCTCACTGATGATTATGCACGGTGGTTTTGAATTGGGCTCACGCTATACCATTACAATTCCTTCTGGAACATTTGCCGCTTTGCCTCGCTTTGAGTGGAGTTTTACAACGTTTGGGTACGAAACATCCATACAGCTATCTGAAGAGCCTGTTGCAGTAACAATTCTTCCAAATCCAGTTGAAGATATATTGTATCTCGAAACCGCAGAAACAGTAAGAACTATAGAAATTTTTAACCAGCAAGGACGCCTTGTGCTGTCTGCGGAAGGCAATATGCAGTCGGTTGATGTAAACGCCTTGCCGTCAGGTGCATACGTGATTCGTATCACAACCGATAGCGGTGTTTCTACGCAGAGGTTTGTAAAGAGGTAACAAATAAATTTGGTCATTTCCAATTTTTTTCGTACCTTTGTGCTGATAAACCTCGCATATTTACAACGTAGAGACGCGATTAGTCGCGTCTCTACTACAGAAAACAACAATACACACTTTAATAAATTACATTATGAAAAAGTTATTATCAATTTTCGTGCTGATGTTTGCGATAGCAACCATCTCGGCACAAATGATTTTGAGAAACAGTGAGCCGCAGACGATGCAGGCTACTACTCAGAACATCGAAGTGGCAGCCGTTCAGGTTGCAGAACCGCAAACAGCAAGGGCTGTGCGAAATCTTGAAACGACTACAGTATCGTTGCAAGAAATGAGCTTTGTGGGTACAGTTGAAAACATTCGACGCTCGCAAAGAGCTCCTCGACACGTAACTCCACTTACGAGTGACACGTATTTTCTCTGGCCAGCACGTAACTTTACGGCTACAGAAACAGCTCCAGGGACTGTGCAACTAAGCTGGGAGGCACCACAAGCAGCGGCATTACCTCCTGATTACATAATTGAAGGTGATGAATTTACACACATAGACTGGACAGGAGATGGGTTTGCCATTGGCGGGCCAATGACGATGGGTCACAGGTACACATCTGAACAACTTGTCAGTATGGGTGTTGCTGGTGCAGAATTGACAGAAGTTGATTTTTGGAACATAAACCATGTTTCTGATGGTACGTCATGGTTCTTGGCAGGACAAGACGCAAGTGTTGTAGTAAGAATTGGAATTGGAGGCACCGCAACTGCACCGCAAACGATTGTTTATGAAAGTCAAAGAACAAGCATACCTGGTGGAGCTGCAGGAAACGGGGTATGGAACACTGTAGAGTTGACAACTCCTGTGGGTATTCCATTCGATCAAGATTTATGGATTATGATTGAATTTATCCCAGGCGGCACAGTACCTGCTCGATTCCTTAGCACTGACGCGCAAGGAACTCAGATTGACGGCTATAACAACCTTTTGTTCTCAGGCGGTCAGTGGATACCGATAAACCAAGTTCCAGGATTAGCAACAGTAACTGGGGGTGTTGGTATTTATGGCATTATAGAAACGGCAAACGGCACAGCTACAACAAGCCCAAACTTTTTAGGTTATCAAGTTTGGAGAGGTGACGAACTGCTAACAACGACTCCGATAACAGAATTAACATTTAACGATACTGAAACACCTGGCGGATTCCATCTTTATACAGTAAGAGCTATCTATACAGAAGGTATGTCACAACCTTTATCAACACAAAACACGAGCACTGTAGTTAGTCTTCCGTGGCATCAAAATTTTGAGGTTGGTGGTATTCCACTCGGCTGGGCAGTAGGTTTCTCGAATGCTGCGGCAGTAACATGGACGGCTGGACCAGGCAGATCAAGTGCTGGTGGTATTATACATAGAGACCACTCGCAGGCACAAACAAGTATGCTAATCACGAATGCGATAGAAATTCCTGCAGATGGACTTCATGAACTTCGTTTTTGGCAGAGATGGATCTGGGGCAATTTCCATAACGGAAGTACAGCTGTTTGGGTATCAACAACAGACAATGCGTTTGCATCATTCTCAGAACTTCAAGTGATACCTACAGTAGCGGGTGGAGGTTCATGGACACCTTGGTCAGAAGTTGTTGTTTCGTTAGAGGCATTTGCAGGAGAAACGATTTATCTCGCATTTAGATATGCCCAAACGGATGGTTCTGTTTGGGCAATTGACGATGTCTCAATAGAACTACTTCCTGTTGAGACTCTTTCAAAAAATCCAGCAGACAATGCTACAAACATAATGCTTGATGAAAACATCGTAGTAACATTTAACCAAGATGTAACAGCAGACAATTTAGCTTTGATTACAATTAATCCTACGGTTTTAGGCTTTACGCCAAATCTTGTTGATGATGTATTAACCATCACGCACGATGGCTTTGCATACGATACAGAGTACACGGTTACTATTCCTGCTGGAGCAATTGAAGGTTTCGCTGGAACGACTTGGACGTTTGAAACAACGTCTGCGGCACTTACAGTTCTTGCAAGAACGCCAGGCGTAGATGCAACAAATGTAGCACTTGATGCAAACCTCGTGGTAACATTCAACCAATATGTAGATTTTGCAAATGGTTTTGCTGGAATCACAATCACGTATGCTGGTGGTACAGTTGATGTAACGGATGCTACAATTGCTACGAGATACTTAACGATTACTCACGCTGGTTTCGACTTTGAAACAGAATATACCGTTACTATTCCTGCGGGAACGATTGATGGGTATGATGAGGTGATTACGTGGTCGTTTACAACCAGAACTGAAGCACCTCCTATTGCAGGCCCTTGGCTTGGCTCAGGAACTCACCATTGGTGGGGCAACAACCCAACTGGACCAGATGATATTACTTGGAGAGATGTGATAACAGAAGATACAGAAAATGACAGAATCTTTTGGGTAGATAACCTTGGAGATTGGAATTGGGTCAATACAGCTCATCCAACTGCTCGTGGTTTCAGACTGCATTTATCTGATGAAGGAAACTTATTTTTCTTAAACAACGATTATGTTGGACGAGACAATAATGGCGATAGAGTTATAATGCTTGTAGGTTATAGAGATGGAGAGTTCATCGGTGCAACGGAAGGCCCAGGTACACCAGAAGGAACTGAGCAGTTCCGTGCTTACTTAGAATTTGCTCCTGATGGCAACTCATTTACAATTGCTCAGCCTTGGCCAAGTAATCCTGCTGAACGATGGGGACTTATTATGGGCGTTAGAAATCCAGCAGGTGGTTGGTTAGGAGCTTATGGCGGATCTGCTACTTGGGATATCGAGTTTGTTCGTCCTAACGATCACGACTTGCTACTTGAGCTTGCGGCACACACGCCGACTCAAATTCCAGTTTCTCAGATTGATTTGCCTATACCTTCGGGTGTTGTAACCAACATCGGTTTAGAAACACAAAACAATATTGTAATGTCAGTAACGCTTAATGGAGATCCGTTAGGAAATACATCTCTTGCATATATTGAGTTTGATTCAGTTAGAACGCTGGATATTGACGGAACGTTCAATCCTGTTTTCGGTCCGAATACCTTAGTATTCACAGTAGAGCAAGATGAAACAGACCAAAATCCTGCAAACAACGTTGTTACACACGAGCTTATCGTAACACAGAATTTGTTTGCAATGGATGATAATGAGCATAGTATGAACGCAAGCTGGACTGCAGCGATACATATGGGTAACATCTTTACGGTGACGACAGAAACAGACGTAAATATGCTACAAGCGGCTTTCTTTAGTAATGTAGCGAATGCTATTCCAGGTCTTACGATGTCTATACGTCCAGTGTTGCCAGAAGGTGGTGTTGGAGCGCCATTGGTAACGTCTGAACCATTTGCAAGACCTGCCGAAGGACCAGGTTGGATGAATATCCTAATTCCTACGACAACACTTGAGCCAGGTCTTTACTTTGTAAGCGTTCTTCAACCAGGTACAACTGGTATGGCTCTTGCAGGTAGTGCACCAGGAACAAGTACAGGTGCCTTGTTGTTAGGAACACAATTCTTTACAGGTGGTTTCAATGATGTTGGAGCGTTCTTCGTTCGTATGTTTGAAGTGTCTGACATTCCAATGGTTGTGTCAACAGCTCCTGCACGTGATGCAGAAAATGTGGTAGCAAGTGCACCAATCGTTGTAACATTTAGCATTGATATTACTGAAGAAGACTTGGCGTTGATTACGATCGACCCACCGGTTGATGGTGTTCAAGCAAGCATTGAAGACAATGTACTGACAATTACACACGGTGGTTTTGCATTCGAAACGGTATATACGGTTACGATTCCTGCTGGAGCTATCGAAAACTTTGATACTGAATACAGCTGGTCGTTCACAACTGCTGAGGCGCCACTTGCGATTGTATCGAGAACTCCAGACGTTGGAGCAACAGGTGTGGCATTGGACGCTGCGGCTACAATAACATTCAATAGAAATATAGTAGCAACAGGCACGTTAGCAGGAGTTACGTTTAGTCCGTCAGTTATGGCGACTTCAGCGTCTGTTTCTGCAGCGAGCTTAACGGTTGTACATGGTGGTTTTGCACCAAACACGCAATATACGGTGACTATTCCAGCAAATACGCTTATTGGGCAACCGGAGGCGATTACGTGGTCGTTCACAACTGGAGCGGCAACAAGCATCGAAATCCCTACGCCTACAGCAACTTTGGTAACATTCTATCCAAATCCAGTTGAAGATATCTTGCATATCGAAACTACGGAAACGGTTAGACAAATCGAAATCTTTAACTTGCAAGGTGCTCTTGTGATGACCGTAGAAGGCAACACAACTGCAATCGATGTAAGCAACCTGCCTGCAGGTACATTTATGATTCGATTCATTACCGAAACAGGCGTTTCTACGCAACGTTTCGTGAAGAGATAGCTTCGACTACGCTCAGCTACCGCATGGTCGTTGAGCGGAGCCGAAACGCCACGCGTTAATAAAAAAATCCCGCCTTTGGCGGGATTTTTTTATGTGATGTTTTTATTTATTGCATTTTAAACGCCCTCAACGTGTTCTGCAACAAAGAAACAATCGTCATCGGGCCAACACCACCCGGAACGGGCGTGATAAACGAACTTTTTGGTGCCACTTCGTCAAACTTGACATCGCCCACAATTTTATAGCCTTTTTCGCTGTTGTCCTCGATGCGATGAATGCCCACATCAACCACAACGGCACCGTCTTTGACCATATCTGCCGTAATAAACTCGGCCTTGCCAATGGCGGCAACCAAAATATCCGCGGAAGCGCAAATTTCTTTCAAGTTTTTCGTGCGACTGTGACACAACGTTACAGTGCAATTCGCCTTTTTGGAATTTCGCGAAAGCAGTATAGATACAGGTGTTCCAACGATATTGCTTCGTCCAACAACCACGCAGTTTTTTCCGCTTGTTTCGATGTTTGAACGCTCTAAAAGGGTTACAATTCCCGCTGGAGTTGCTGGCAAGAAACAGGGCAAATCCATCACCATGCGTCCGACATTTTCGGGATGAAAACCATCAACATCTTTTTGCGGGTCAATCGCCGAAATAATGGCGTTTGTGTCGATATGTTTTGGCAAGGGAAGTTGCACGATATAACCGTCAACATTTTCGTCGTTGTTCAGAAACTTAATGGTTTCCAAAAGCTCGCTTTCCGTAGTGTTTTCAGG
>Ga0209755_10005778_pt1 | contig 13925 bp, 7 predicted proteins | sample TergutCo191P1_FD_187301 | JGI IMG/M metagenome (GOLD analysis project Ga0209755, IMG submission 187301) | Cornitermes sp. P1 segment gut microbial communities from Petit-Saut dam, French Guiana - Co191P1 (SPAdes) (version 2) | ecosystem: Host-associated > Arthropoda: Insects > Digestive system >... | reverse complement strand
TAATTTTAATATTTTATTGCCACAATTGAATACTTTAACTGATTATGCTGTACTTCCACGTTATCCGAATGAACTTGGCATTACTAGTGAAAATATGAAAGTTGCCATCAAATACGCGAAGATTGTACAGGAGTTTGTTTTGAAAGTGATCGATAAGAAGTTGAAAAGTGAAAACGACAAAAATTGAATGAAAAGATAAAACCTGGAATCGATACCGGTTCCGAACTGTTCTATCGGATGGTTAATGAATTCAGATATCTGTTGTACTACATATATATTTATTTTAATTTTATTATCCTTTTTATAATTGTTAATTAAAATTTATAAATTTATCTTCACATTAAATCAGATCTTTGAGCCCTCTTCCAGACAATCCGTGCTATCCGTGTGCGTATTTCAGAAAAATCTGAACACCAAATACAGAAAGCGGGAACAGTAAAACGGAAACACTTGAACCGTAAATGTGTAAATACCTGAACACTAAAACAGATTTATTTGAACACGAAATATGCAATATTTGAACAGAAAAACAGAAACACTTGAACAGGTAATACGAATATAATAAACAATCAAATCTTTTTGTCATATTAATTTACAAAAAAAAGTGACCTTTTCTCATACAGACAGGAATTATCTATATATGAGGATGCGTTGTCATCCGAAGGAGTAATTTCAGTATGAGGAGAATTGCTATGGAAAAAGCAAAAGAAATCTTGAGGCTGTCCCTGGAAATGGGGTTAAGCCAGAGAGACACGGCAAGCGCAACAGGCTGTTCGCTTGGAATGGTTAATGCCGTACTGGCAAGGGTAAAAAAAGCAGGGATAAAAACCCCTCTTGCTCTTGAAACAAAGGAATTGGGGTCAATTATTTATCCCGCGGGAAAAGGGAAATGCAAATCAGAACCTGACTTTGAATACATTGACCGGGAGATGAAGAAAAAGGGAGTGACTTTATTTCTGCTCTGGGAAGAGTACAAGATTGAAAATCCCGAAGGCTGTATGTACACCCAGTTCTGTGCAAAATATCGTGAACACCGGAAAAAGAATTCGGTTTATATGCGCAAGTTTTACAAGGCTGGTGAAAGGATGCTTGTGGATTGGGCAGGAGTTAGCATGAAGTACTCAAGCGGAAGGGATGGGGAAAAGACGGCATATATTTTTGTAGCGGTGCTTCCGGCCAGTTCCTTTTTGTACGCCGAGCCGTTAGGCGACATGAAGATGGAAAGCTGGATACAAGGTCATGTTAATGCTTTTGAGTATTTTGGAGGGGTTCCCCGGCTTCTTGTTCCCGACAACACCAAAACCGCTGTAACAAAAGCGGGACGGTATGAAGCGCAGTTAAATAAAACATACATGGAAATGGCGGAACATTATGGAACGGCAATTGTTCCAACCCGTCCCCGTTCCCCGCAGGACAAAGCGCCTGTAGAAACAGGGGTACAGATAGTAGAACGGGGTAAATACGAAGGAGTATATTTCATCACTTTTGAAACAGAAAGACCATCCTGAGCAGGCATTCAGAACATGTGCGGCAATTCTGCGTATTGCCTCAACTGTAGCAAAAGAAAAAATGGAAGAAGCCTGCGCACTGGCTATGGCGCATAACATCAGCTCTTACACTTATTTTGTAAAGTTACTCGAAAACAGAAAAGAGCAGGAACCTGTTATTCATGAGAATCTGCGGGGCAAAGATTATTACAAGGGGGAAAACAATGTTTAATAACGCTACACTCAGCCAGCTTCATGATTTGAGGCTGGGCGCTATGGCTGCTTGTTTTAAGGAACAGTCAGAACGCGGTTCAACAAATAAAAACGATATAAGATCATTGTCTTTTGAAGAGCGGTTTGGAATATTGGTTGAAGCTGAATGGCTTCACCGCCGAAACAAACGCACCGAGCGACTAATTAGACAGGCAAGTTTTCGCTTTGCCGCAGCAATTGAGGATATTGATTACATGAGCAAGAGAGGCATTACTAAAGGAGAGATACTTAAATTCAGCCTCGGCAACTACATCAAGAAAGCGCAAAATATTTTCCTGTGTGGGCCTACAGGCGTAGGAAAAACATATATTGTCTGTGCTTTGGGGAGGGCGGCTTGTGCTCAAGGTTTCTATGTCTTGTATACAAGGCTTTCCGATTTTTTCAACTGCGCCGCACCTTGCACACAAGGTCGCCGGTTTAATTTCCGGGACAAATGCGTAAAAGCGCCTCTTCTAATCCTTGATGACTGGGGACTTAAAAAGTTTTCCCTTGAGGAAACTGCGGAACTCTCAGATCTTTTTGAACGGCGTTACGGCCGGGCCTCAACGATTATTTCAGGCCAAGTTCCTTTAACTTCATGGCATGAATTATTCCCGGACCCGACACAAGCTGACTCAATTCTCGATAGGATTGTCCATAACGCCTACTCTTATAATATTACAGGTGAGTCAATGAGAAAAACTATTGGTAAACAGAGTCTTGAAAGTCTAGATTTATAGAAAAACTGATTTATTTTTACTTTCCCCGTACATCGAGCTTTTATGTGCGGGGAACATCTTTAATTCCGGCATTATGTTCAAATATCCCGTATTTTTGTTCATATGTTTCCGTTTTAAGTGTTCAAGTTAACTGAAATCCGTAATCCGTGTTTAATCCGTGTTAAATGAATTTGTAATACAGCGCTAAATCCGTATTTACAAATTATATTGCATTTCAATTTCTTCAAGAGAAAGACCTTTTTTAAGAAGAGCGATTATTTCTTCGTGCAAAAAACTTATACAAATAATTTACAGCCTTGCGCTTTAAATTCCTCGATCTTAGCAAGAAGCTCTTCTGAAGTTATTTCAAGATCATTTGATAGGCAATTAATACAGAAAAATTTTACAATATTCCTCCCGAGAAGTTTTTTATTCAAGCCAATTTCATTTTTGCTTAAAGTTTCTTTTCCGCACACATAACAGCTTTTCTTTTCCACTTGCGTTATGCCCCTTCATTAGAAGCTGATCTGACGCCGAATACGGGAATATCTTTTCCTCGGTACTCCTCATCAAGAACACCAAGTTGATATTTTATTGTGTCTCTCATCTTGCGTGCCCTGTCAAGGCAATACAGCTTGAATTCACGAACAGAGATGTCAGATGAATTGTGGACATTAGGGAACAACAGCTTTAAGTAAGCAGTTGCAATGCGCTTGACTGCTTCAGTATCGCGTGTATCTGCTGCTTCAGGTACTTCAATTAACTCATCTACAATGACGCGATAACTCATATCTTCTCGTAGTTCGTGCATTATTGAGCAAAAATATTCAGAATTAAGAGCCCAACCCGAAATCTTAAGATCGTCATTCATCCTGGGAATATTCCAACCTTTTATAAAACCATGAAAACGGTCAAGTAAAGCCGTTGATTGAAAAATTTGTGGTAATCCTCCAAACATATTTGTGTACCCATCGTTATCCATAATTTTCTTGGGAATATTGCCGCATAAAACAAGCCCAGCATCTGCGGTTGCTTCATAAGTTCCAACAGTAAATTTTCCATTTTCAAGATATGTTTGTAGTATCCCACCTAAAGCTTCACTTTCATTTTTATCCCCAAAACTCATTTTTTGAACTTCGTCAAAGGTGATAAAATCGTTCCATGATACTAACCCGGCAGTTCGTTTAGAAAGGTCATAAAACATTTTAGCCCGGGTCATGTTTCCGCCAGACACAAGCCATGTATATCGGCTGACCTGACCAAATAAATACGATTTACCTGTACCTTTTGGCGCAAGCTCAATGAGGTTTAACCTTTTTTCCACAAACGGCAACAAACGGGTAAGCATAGTCAGTTTTTTCTCTTCATCGCCGAGGTAGCCGCTCGCATTGTAATCTACTGCGCCAAGCAGAACATCAAACCATTCTGTCGTAGAAAATTCATTTCGTACATTCTTATAATAATCCACATCTATTGTATATGGACAAAAGGTCTTAAACGCAGTTAATTTAATTTTCCCTCTGTTTGTACCTTTAGCTTTGTTTCTAGAAGATTGAAAATCGGCCTCCTCCGGAGGGCGATAGCCAATTTCTATCATTCCCCATATTTCACGTCCATATAGTAAATCCTCCTTGCATGTCTGCCAAACAGCATCCTCTATTATTGTATCTTTGCTTGTAAGCCCAAAATCAGGTAGAGTAAAAGATACTTCCCCTGTTTTTATATCAATGTCAACAGACACTTTGGCAAGAAATTTTACACGTTCGTGTTCGATTACGACTCGGTTTTTTATCGCTATCCAATCATCCTTGCGAGGCAAGTAAGTTTTTACAAAATGTGTTAACTCATCTTGATCAAAATACCCATTTTCATTCTCAAATTTCTTCAAAAGCCAGTCGCGCATAAATGAAGGTAAACTCAGTGCTGAAAAAAAGTTGTTTTTTTTGAGGTCTTTATATACAACCATCTCGTCAAAAAAATTTTTTAGTTTATCAATCATTTATTCTCTCCTTGAATAAATCATCAAAATCAGCATCAACTTTTCCGCTTTTGCCCTGTACTTTAACCGTAACTGTGTCGATTAAATCATCGCCTGCATATACTTTTACCGGATAATTACCCACTTTTTTTATATCGGGTAGTTTTACTGTGTAGTGATTTGTATCAATCTGTGACGCCGAATAACGTTTTTCATTTAAAATGACATAGACATTATGAACGGACGAGTTAATGAACAGATCAATTTCCGAACCGGATCGAGAGTCGGAAATAACAATTTCATTAATCAGCTTAACTGTTATGCTTCCATCTTTTAAAGACAGTTCTATAATTGGAACAACTACTTCTTCGAGTGATGCTCCACCGTGAACTTCTACATTCGCAGCACGGCTGCCCTTGAATCTCCCATAATCAGCAAGTATAAGGTGTCCATTCTCTTCTGTTGCAAATGGCAGGTCGTAAGGTTGAAACAACTCACAACACCGGCCCGAATATTTACTCTTTGTGCCGGTTTCATATTTTTCTTCTTTGCGGCGTAATACAGCGAGTCTGGAAGCGCCGTGATCACTGACAATCAGGAAGCGTTTATAATGTCGTGATGAAAGATCTGTAGCGGCTTTATTAATGACAGAGTTTATAACGTCCAATTCCTTTGCAAGATGTATTGGAAGATCATTACGGTTAGGAAGATTATTATCTGCAAAATTATATCCCCCTTTTTCTTTGTGCTTTATTTCGTCTAGTTCTTTATCAGGAGGATATTTATCGCCTTGCCAAGCATCATAAAAGTCACGATTAATTGAGGTTATTGTGGGGAGTTCTGCCCGTGCAATATTGATAGTAATAGAAAGCCCGTTTCTCTGTGCCAATGATTCTATAAATGCCAAATATTCAACACCAAGTGTGTCAAGCCAATATAGAATTGTATCGGTCTTATCCAAATTTTCCAATATTTCATTTCGTGTAGGCAAGCAAGTATATTTTCTTGAGATGGCATATTCATCAATTTTTGCTAAGAATTCTGATTCAAGCGTATTCAGGAGTTTCTGTCGTTTGTAGGCATCAAAGTATTCCGTAAATAAGTCTGACAGGTCAGGGCATTTAAATATATAATTTTTATTATAAGCCGCTAAAGCTGGGTAGATATCCTCAATTTTTGAAAACGGTCCATTTTCTGCGATCCATGCGATGATTTCTTCCCGTTCTGGTTTTGTACTGTCTGTAAGCTTGAAAATACTCTCGGATTTATCTATCCGGTTATTTATAACAAAATCAGCAATATCCGGCTCAGGAAATTTCTGGATAAGAGACTTTCGTTCTAAATAAAATGATGTAAACCGTTTATCAGTATGAGAAATTTCGATGATGGTATTCAGTATGTTTGATTTGAAGTCTTCAAAACGATTTGTCTTTTCCAGCACAAAACGAAGATAGCTGTTGTCCAATGTATTTACCTTGTATTTCAAGTAGATAAAATAGAGCCAATTATGATAATCGTTACCGGCTATACATGTAAAGAAATCAGATCCTAGTTTGCTATTTAGACTTTTCTTTTCAAAGACATCGTCAAGTGAATCATTGTTCTGATTAAGTTCCGACAGCAGTTCAGCCCATTGATTATCGCTACCGCAAGAACAAGGCAAAGTAAATCCTCTTGATGCAAATTTTATTCCATCATAGGCACTGCTTATTGTGTGTACGTTAAATAATGCACAGTCAAGATTTACATCGGTATTAACCACAATATTCCCGTGTTGTCCATTTTCAAGCTCTTCAAGTAATGCCTTAAACCCGGACAATGCAGACAGCCCAATTGACAAGTCTGCAAGTGTAATTGAAATGTTACAATCGGCTTTATCGATAACGCTATAACGACGGTTGTCAAAACGAGGATCAGCTATTAGGTTTTTTATCTGGGAACTGATCCCGCGTAAAAGCAAAATAACTTTTGCGCCTCCGGTGTTAAGGTGTTTCAGTTCAGAAATCACCCTTGTCATTTCGGAATTACCTCTTAGTGCGAGATATTCGCCAAGGCCGATCACAACTAACTTTTTATCTTTTATGTTTATATCGGAAAATTTAATAAGCTCAGATAACCTATCGGTATCAGGCATTTTATCTTCACCACTGGAAAATTCGCTCATCTTGACAACAGTCAACCCTGCCGCTAATAAGTCATCTAATGTATTATGGTATTGACTATCACTGACAAACAGAAAAAAAGGCATATTGTCTTTAGAATCCAAATATTCCTTTACAACGTTTATTTGCATTTTATTACCTACTTTCATTCATCAGTATTTCAATCCCTACAGCAATGCTGTCTTTAACAAGCCGCTTAAGATACTGTTTCAACTGAGTATCATCCATTTTGTCAATTTTAAAAAGAACCTTGTCGCTTCCGCCTGCATTGTATTCTGCTTCAGCGAGTTGTTTTACCTTGTTTTTAATGCCTGGATTGCCACGCCAGTCGTAAGTATCAACAGAAAGAAGATCAAGGCTTTCCCGAACCTTGTCGAGGGATGGAAGCAAGATGCGGTATTCACCAATAATGTCATATTCAAAAGCCACATTGCGTTTTTCTTCATCTGATAGAATTTCAAAAAGTTTTGTTTCACTAAGATAGGAAAGCGCAGCTTTGATTTCGGCATCTGTTCCTCCGTTTCTGTTGAGTGTTTCAAACGCCCTCTTTGCAATTTCAAATTCTACTTCAGCGACACAACACAATATTGGTGTTCGATGATGACTCGACCATTCACGGGGATTTTTCGTTCCGGTTTTATCTTTCCATAAGCGGAATAGTTGTGATTTCAACTGATTCTTGCGAAATTCCTCAACAGCTTCTTTCACTTTAATATTACAATCCGTTTTCGGCAGTTCAAATAAGCCTGTCTGCAATTTACTCTTGACATCAGCAATATCACTATCACTTAAGTCTTCAAGATAAGGCGCGTACATTTCTGAAAACACACGCTTGTCGTTATTAAGTAACTCTTTTATTTCGGTGTTATGTACTCTTAGTTCTGCAAGAAATATCTTTAATTGTTCAGGCAATACATCCGCTTGCTGATAAATTTTTTGAAGTGTATCAAGCGCTTTTATCAATTTAGGATATTTAGTTCTCAGCGCTTCACATGAAATGCCTAAAAATTTTAAACGTTCGCGCCATTCTTTATATGTTTCTAAAAGAGAATGTGCTGAACCATTTAAGATCGAGTTGCTCTCTCTCACTATACTATATTCTGTCAGCAGCTTACGAATTTCATCGTCACCTGTCTGTTTATCCCATAGACACGAGTGTTTTACTCCAAATAATCTGCGAATATCTGTTAGTACATTATTTTCAGCGCCAATTTCCGCAGCAAGTTCCAATATTTTCCCATCTTCAAATGATTGTAGATACTTGCGCATACCTTGTTGACAGTTGTCTTTTGTAAGCAGAATAGACAAGTTTTCAGCAAGAGATGGTTTTATAGAGGTAATTTTTCCAATTTCAACGGCCTTTATATGAGCTTCTTTTCCCTCTTTTTGGATGAGATCAATGTAATTTTGAACTACACCGAAAATACCTGTCGTATCTACTTCTTCAAGGCACCATACGGGCAGTCCGCCCAAAGCTCGCATTTTATCACTTACAGCTATTCCTGCTTGAGTGGCAGACGAGCAGGAATTTTCCAGAATACCCCATGCCTTTTCTGTGAGTTTATAAAATGCCATTTCATCTGGAGTCATTTTTACTATATATGTAGGTTTTGGATTACTACCAATGTAATTTCCAATCATTTCTGCTAACTTTTCTTGTGTCATTGGTTCATGGACACCAGAAGTATCGCTATAGCGGAATGGCTCTCCTCCGTACTCCTTCAACAAAAATCCTGCAATGAATGCCGAAAGATTACAAGGTGCAAAGCCAAATGTTTCCTCAAGGAAGTTATAGATTTCACCAATTGATATTTGTCCTTGTCCATCACGGGAAAAAGCAGTATCTATGAGTTTTTCAACCGCTATCTTTATTTTTGAGATAGGAAGAAAATCAGTTGAGGAATTCTCCCAATACCTATCTGCTTTCCATGCTGTAGGAGAAAGTGTAGGTAACAGGAACTTCTCAATTCCATTAACAGGAGAACTTTTTGCTGTACCTTTAATACCATAAGATGCACTGTTTTTCCCTTGCGTTAATTTTAAGTGATTTTCTGTTAATCCATTGGTGAAGTCAAATGAATATTCAAAACGATTATTTACAACTCTTTGAAGAACACTCGCTACACCTTGACCATTGTTGAATTTTTCCCCGCCTTGATTATCGTGAGTATATACAATAAAACGGCCATTATAAATACGATTTTTCCAGTCTTGATCCAAAACCCGTTTTGCTTTATCGGTATTTTCCCGTGAAGAGACAGTGTTATTCCCTTGATAATACATAGCCATTGCTGAGAATTCTATATATTGTTCGAATGCATCTGAACCAAGCGGCGTTGAAAGCGCATCGATGAATATAATATTCTCATACAGCTTATCTGCAACCGCAGTTCGTATAGTTTTACGGAAGGCTGTTGCTTCCACATCATCTTTGGCAAACGCAATAACTGCATGAAAGTTCCAACCCGTGGCTTTATCTTTGAGAATGTTGATTGTACGAAGAAAGTCAGTAACAGTCACTGGTGTGATTTTTCCCGTACCCGGTTCTGACTCAAAGCGCAACTTAAGAGCCGGATGAAGTGACAAAACAGTAGAAAGCCCACCATCGGTTACAAGTTTTGAGGTTGTGGTGTTCTGGCGTAAATCTTTTTTATAAGTATCTATTTTTGCTTGATCTCCGGCAAGAACTGCAGCGGCGTAAACATGTTGACCGTCGTTTGTTGGCTTTGCAATCAGGATACCTTTGTCTTTTAACTGCTTTGCAATGTTCTTGCATGATATATCCAAACCGGATGTTATTCCTTCAAAAACATAACTTAGATTCTGTTCGGTTGTTTTAAATAACTCAATTATACCCTTCGATCGTTGGTCGATTGATTGCATAATAAGAATAACTTTTAATACTGCTTTCTCATCTTCACGTAGATTTTGTTGTTGTGGATATGTGTCTAGAATCAGGCGTATATCTGAAGTAAGATTATCCCTGCCTTTTTCATAAAAAAAATTCCAAAGCATATCAACAGTAAGGAGCGGATGGTCATCGTAAGGTCCTCTGTTCTCAATGAACCATTGAAACGCTTTCACATCATCTGTGTTGGATGATTTGATAAAATCAAACATACTCCGCTGATTGGATTGGAATGCAGAGGCTATGTTTTTAAGAATTAAAGCTGCCATTGGATGGAGAGGCATAATCTTCTTCAAAATCTGCATTTCTTCAATGTTGTCGCTTTCATAACCGCAGTTCGAGAGCTGCTAACACGTTTATTCAAATCACCTTCAACTAATCTTTCCCAGTCAGTTTCCGCATCTTTTTTTACATTGAAAGCATGGCCAATAAGTCTGAAAGCAATGTCGTCCGGTAAAGAGATAGATATCGAAATAAAACGGTCACTAACTTTTGCCTGATTGCGCCTATCATTATCAGCAATATAAATTTGTTGTGGCTCGTGTGTTACCACAATGAAATAAAAAGGTTTGTTTTGAACTAAAGCCACGATTTTTTGAAATTCTGAAAGACTTTCTCGATTATTTCTGAAATAGTCAGAGAATTCATCCCAAATTAAAACAATTCTAATACCATTACGGTCAATGACATCCGTTAACCAGGTAATGAGCCTATCGGAATCAAAGTTTAACGCCGTAATACCTTCTTCATCTGCAAGACGAAATATATTGTTCATGAGCGCCTTGACATCGTTTTTGCGGAGGGCCGCAAGAACCTCATCAGCCGAAGATTGTGAAAACAAAGTTTTCCACTCTGGTTCATGCATGAGATCATTGAAATAACGCTTGTTCGCAGGCTTGTCAATCCAGGCAATAACGCTTTCTTTGAGCGTATTTTCACCAAGATAGTTTACTTTCTTTTCGACAAGTGCCGTTTTTACGCTTTCCTGTATAGCAAAGAATAAATCGCGTGGTGACATAATACCGCCAGAAGCATAACGGTGAACTGTTACGATTCCCTTTTTTTTATGGCTAACTATTTTCTCAAGCAGATCAGTCTTGTTTTTCAATGACTCATTTCTATCCCAGAAAGCGCGAAGTTCGGCTTCCGGTACTTCGAGAATCTTTTTTAAAGCATAAGCACACTGCGATTTTCCTGTGCCGTATCCACCCTCTATCCAGAGCGTCTTCAATTCCTGACGAGCCAAAACACGTTCCATCACAGTAAGCATATTAATGAATGTATTATGCGGATATGTGTTTTCCCAAGGTGCGCCAGCTTTGATTGCTGAGTCATCGATGCAGGGGAAGTACCTTTCGTCAATGTCAAAATATTCGCTGTATTTATTATTATTGGCCATTTGTTATATCCTCCTTAAACAAGTCAAGTACATCTTGAGCCGTTTTATCTTTTGCTAGTGATATTTTTTCAAGATCATGTGTGAAAGATGTATTTATGAATTCAAAATATTTCGTTGTTAGCCCAATGAGTATCGGTGTCATATCTTCACGATCAAGTCCAAAAATTCGAGTCGGACTTATGCCATCACGCTCAATACTGTCATTCAAAAGTGTGGCAAGAGTAAATTCTTTGTAGTCATTACACTTCTCGGCGAACTTGAATAATCCATAAAGGATTACACGCGAATCGCTTACAGAACATTTCGTACGGACGAGTTCACCTTCATTGGTAACATAGCCCCAATGTAGATCTGTGCCAAGTGGTGTTTCAATAAGACGCTTATAGGCGTTGAGAATGCTTGAAATGTTATCTTTGCTTTGTCCTTCAGCAGATAACATATCTTCAATCTCATTACGCCTGTATGAATGTCCTACATCCATCATTTGTGTGTACCACTTGATTTGAGGATTGTTAGCGACAAGGTTGGTAAGCATAAGTGCTAAAAACGAATCAGTATTCCAACCCATTGAAACACCTAACTTAGCAAATCCTGTCACATCTTCCTTAAAAATAAGTTCAGAGTCTTTGAGAAAACGCTTAAACTTCGTTTTTTGAACAGGGCCTAATGTGTTTTCCGTAAGGAAACTTTGTAACTGCTCGAAAAAGTCATTAAACCATTCAGTTTTAGGTGCGTGGTTACTGAAACAATTTATTGTTTTCATTTTTTCATCTTCTCCTTTCGGGATTTTAAGAGAGTCGTATGCCAAACAACCCGCGTTCATTGTATGACATTCAAAACAGTGCTGGCAGTTTTTTATTTCCAAACCACCGTCAAAGCTAAGACATCCAAATTTACATATAGCTTGACATGTTTTACATTCAAGACAATATGCTGATTTCCGAAATGCATATCGGAATAGTTTTCCAAATAGCGGATTGTCTTTTGCGTTTTGTTCATTTAATCTAATTTTATACCCTTTTTTATTTGTATTGCAATAAAAGCGATATACTTGACCTTCGAAAACAATGGCATAACCATCTCCGTCCTTTGATAGATCACCAAGCGTTATCATCCATTTCTTCCAGTCTCTTTTCAAGGTAGAAATTTCAATAATGATTTCACCGTTCATGACTGATTCTGAATAAATGGGTTTGTTATCCGTAAGGAATCGCCCATTTTTCCTAGCGTTCCAACCACCTTTTGCGATGTAGTTTTCGGCAGTTATTGCTACCCTTACATTGCTACCACAAATGCGTGATAAAAACACATCTGTCTCTTGCGGGTAATTCATCTGTTCGATGAAACTAGCCCTTCCACTACCCATTGGACAACAAATACAACCAACCCTTGCACTACCTTTTTTATATGCTTTATTAATTAAAATATTATTTGCATATATATAAAGCCATATCTCAGATGATGTCCATTCGAGGATTGAATTATGACTGTACTGACCTTTTATTTTTTTACCATCATTAAAATAATCGTATTCAGAGCGTGTTGCGCTTTCATGGGCACGCACACCTACAAAAGCTAATCCTGTAAAATCATCTTTTTCTGTAATCTCTCTTAGTTTCAATGTCTGAGGTGTACTCTTATGAACTGAACAACACCAACGCAAGACACGCGATGGAGGTCCGAATAATTGCCATGACTGTTTTGGATCGAGATGCGATTTTGCGACATAAAAGGGTATTTCCTTTTCAATACACTCTTGTTTTGTTTTTTCGATAGTATCGTAAGTGTCGGGAAACTCCATACCTGTGTCGCCAAACACAACAATAAAGCTACCCTTTGGCAGGGCTTTTTTTACAAGGTCAAGCAGAACGCAACTGTCTTTTCCGCCAGAAAATGCCACATGGAAGCAATCAAGATGTTTTTTGTATTTTGTATAAATAGCCAGTATTTTTTTAACCGTGGTTTTCTCGATAATATTAAGCATCTCTCGATTTGCTTTAACCATCTCTTTAATATTAATAGGGCGCAATTTTTTATCTTTCGGCTCGGGGTCAATGATTGAAAAAATATTTCCCTTTTTATCTGTAAATGAAGGACGCATGTTCGGTGCTTCGAAGATCACCTTTTCGATTATTTTTCCTTTAGGCGTTTCTTTATACTCTTTACACCTGAAAGCAAGTAGTATTATTGGCGCATTGTATACATTACCACCGCTGAGGCTTCCTATTGGTGTACCACGGTAATAATAATTATTAGCCTCAGCCCACATATACGGTAAGTCAATCTGATTATCGTATTCCCAATATTTATCAAAACCTAATATATCCAATTCCGGTGCATAAACAGGACGAGGCTCTTTTGAAAAAACAGTCGGCGAAGAATTAAGAAGTATTCCGCCTGTTTTCTTGTCATAGGTATATGAATACAACTTTAACCCTTCCTTTCCCGTATTGTTTTTGCTTTACAAACAATCTCACCAACTCTGGCAGTCGTGCGTCTGCCTATATATCCATTTTCAAATAAAAACAAACATACAGTACTTTCTGACAGGTTGATGCCGGACTTTGTTACTGCGTCAGCCATGATCTCAGTATAAGTCATTGTACAACTTTTTCGAATGACTGTACCAGCATTTCGTGAATTTACAGATGGCGTATCAAAGCGAAAATTCTTACTAAAACGCCGACAATAACTTTCAAGCAGGAATAAGTTCCATGGCTGCCCGCAATCAGGGAATGTGCCGAATGCGGTAAAAAACTTTAGCGGTACATAGTCCTCTGTTAGGAATCGTACAATTACAGCATCAATTTCTTCAGAGTTAAAATGTATATATTTATCCGCAATATAAGTATTCTTGTCAATACGAATGAGAACAGTATTACCTGCTTCCATTGGAATCCAACGATGACTCTCGCCTGTCAGCTTTTTTTCATAATTTAACAATTCGTTGAGTGAGCATTTATCAATGGTTCGACAATGGTTTTTCATTATGGTCAATGCATCGAGGGTAGAACCTTTTC
>Ga0209755_10005777_pt1 | contig 13938 bp, 13 predicted proteins | sample TergutCo191P1_FD_187301 | JGI IMG/M metagenome (GOLD analysis project Ga0209755, IMG submission 187301) | Cornitermes sp. P1 segment gut microbial communities from Petit-Saut dam, French Guiana - Co191P1 (SPAdes) (version 2) | ecosystem: Host-associated > Arthropoda: Insects > Digestive system... | reverse complement strand
ATCCAAGGGGCAGGGAGCTGTCAACTGTTTGAAATCCAGAACCAGCTGTAAAAGTTTATGAACCGGCAGCCATAGACCATCAAATAACCCCAAAATTGATGGAGGATAAACAGGGAGATAATATTATCCAATTCTGTATATGAAGGTTTTGGAAAGAGGACAATCTCTGCAAAGTTTCTGTCATTGTAGTCATGTGCTGCTTAGCAAATTGCAGTGTGATGATAGCCACACACCTGTTTAACTTACCTCATACCTGTCAGCTCTCTTATGTTCTTTGAAGTGAAAACTGCTATCAGAGGAAGCAGGTTTAAGGACATTGATGATATGAAGAATTTAACCACCAAATTAAATATGGTTTCTATGAATGTCATTGATTACTGTGTAGTTTAGAAAAATGTAAAGTGTGTGTTGCAAGGGAGGTAACGTTTAACAAAAATTAAAACAATTTCCTTAATATTTTGTACATATCTTTTCTTACATCTGAGGCCTGGAACTTTATTGTTGGACTATGTATACAGTATGTATATGTATATGTATGTAGATTTGCAGGATGACCTGGTTCTTACAGGGGGCTTAGTATTAACATTGCGTGTAGTACAGAAGGATGGTTACCTAGTGTCAGTTATATCTGTATTTGTGCTACTTCAATACTTGGGTCAGGAATAAGTAAATGTGGTTATTGTGATAGTACTTGCATGCCATTAAGAAGAAATGTTGATATAAAGTACTTGTAGAGAAGATGTAGCTCCATGGTCTCACATTTATTGTAATGCAGAGGTTGGCTAATCAGAGTATCGAATAAGGCTGTTCAAGCTGTGGTATACCTGAGTCCTGGTGAATGCTGTGACACTAGCTTAAAACACTGTCATGTCTTATGCTTTCTAAATTAGTTTTGGTGTACATTCTTGTATTTGCTGATATCCTGCACTCTTTTTTTTTTTTCATATGTTGGTTGTGTTATTTATGAATGTCAGCATAATTGTACATTTTAGTCTCAAAATTATCTCTTACTGTACATTCTCTATTCACAGCAGACATTTACAGGAACTGAAAGGTACAATATGCGCTGAAAAGTAGAGTTATTAACTTACATTCTTAAGCCTGTATGTCAGTGTGCATGGTGTTCATTGTGGATGCTGGAGTCCATTCATGTAATTAGCTCCATGGTACAGGAAATTCACAAATGGTTGATAATTATTCAACCCTTCAAGATGTTCCCTGTTGTTGTAGAACTGATATATTTATGCTCATCAGTACAGAAATGTACTGTTTATTCCTGTTTAAGTCATGTCACTTCTATATAAGAGAAGTTCTTGTGGTAAGATGTTTGTGTACCAGGAAGATGAAGGTAGCAGGTTCTTTTGAGATATTGGTGCCTGTCTGCCACATTTCATGGTGTCACATCCATGAAGATTATAATTCTGATGACATCCATTCACATCATTATAATAATCATGCCCATTTTACTATCATTTTCCCATTTCTGTCTACATTATTGCCTGTCACAAAGTTTTCTCTCATCTTGTCATTAACCACTGTTAATTAACAGTTTTTCAGAGACATTACCATCTGTTCTGCTTGAATAGCCATACCACATCTCTGATGTGTTGTGACATTTATGCTTAAATTGAGCTGGAATTTTGTCTTGTTATTAGCAGATGGCAGCTATATAGTCTACTGTGAACTTAACCAAATAATGTTTTTTTTTAAATTCTTGATACACACACAAAAAAAAAAGATGTAAAAATTATGGAACATTGTAATAACTTTACATGTGACATCCTGTTTTGATACTTGAATAGGAATGAGGAAATAAGAACTCTCATTCACAGCAGTGTTAATGTTACTCTGTTGCTGCATAGAATACTCTACTTCTGCAGTGTACTCTTTGTTCAAAATTAAAAATAAAAATTCAATACAAAGTAAGACATTCTATGTTGTTATGTTTGTTCCATATATTCTTTTAGAAAACAGTCCAGAGTTTGAACTTAATAAGATTACATATTGTTCCTCCTCAAGGCATTTTTTAGTAGGCTTGCTGAAGAATTTCGCTTTCACACTTGAAGTACTGGACACTGATTTTAATACAGTGTATTACATATTACATTTGGATATATATTTTTTACTTTTAACTAGTTCCATCTGTATGAAAAAGCACCATTCCTATGAGTTGTATGTGAATTATTTTTCTTCTCAAACATGGTTGTGATTGATGGTTTTTGTTTCCTTGTTGTTAACTTTGTAGTGTCAGCACTTGCTGCAAGAGAAAGTATTGTGTCATTTTAGAAATTTTTCAGGAGTTACAACAGTGTAAATAGTGTCTTTGATTGCAATCATACCATGATTATCATCATCATCATCATCATCTTGCTTTATGTCATTCAGCACTCGTCTTCTACTGCCAGAACTAATACTCTAAACCAAGCGCACAAATTTGTATGTATGATGCTGAAGATGCCTTTGATTTTCTGAATTCCCATGTTCAGGAGCTCATGCTTGTCTGCCTTTCAAAATTTGGGAGCAGAGCCCGTTGCAGAAGCTAAGAAACTTGAGCCTGAGCTTAAGGAGAGGATCATGACCAGTTTTTAAGTTCTGAGGGTGTTGGACTCTTTGAAGCTAGCATCAAGGTGTTTGAGGACATTGACTTGAATGAGAAGTGAGCAGCAACATCTAGACATTGATTCATGTGGATGCTTGCTTGCTGTAAGAATACTGCAGTGCTTGATTTCTGCAGTTTGTCTTCACGGACTTGTGCATTGCCATCTGTATTTATTCCTACTGAAACTATTATTTTATTTTCCAGATTTCATATTTTTTTCCATAATATGTTTGAAAGTATACATGTGCCTTTCTCTTGGACAAAACAGATTGCCTGGAATGATCTGCACTGTTTTCACTTGCCTTTACTGGGTAAATCTGTCCAGCCCACACTGATGGTTGTGGCCCTTTCCAAAAGTGGTTGGACAGCCATGCTGACACTCCAAACCAAGTTGTCTACAAATGACGTGTGGAAATGATTTAGATTCATCTGTTTTGCAGGAATTTTATTATGTTTAGTCTGAATATTAAACAACTGCTAGATCATCATGTTTTTGTCCCAGGTAAAACATTACTGCCATCTCCTTGGGAGCTTCTGTATGGCTTCATGGAACCATTCTGTAGGAGTATTGTGATACCACTTGTGGACAGCCACCTGTGTAGTTTCCTTACCACCATTGAACCTTCATACCCAGTTGAACATTGCTGCTTGCAGTTGCTGTTTCTCAACAAATTTCGGATAATTGATGAATATCTGACAGTTTTAACATCTTCTTTCCACAGGAGTCACGTGGTGCATTTCTGCTGATGATCGCCTTCCATCTTGTGACTCTTGTCCATGTACTTTGACCACTAGACTTGGTAGAGACACATCAGGTTTCACAAGCTTGCACAACGAGGGCAATTTGGTGGTGGATTGCTGTACTGGACTGCACAGCTTGTTATTTGCTCAAATGTCAACTGTTCAAATCATTATCTGAATAACCCTTTGTGTCTTTTCACATGTTCATCATTACTGGTGTGCAGTATGCTGAGCATCCATCTTCTTGTTTCCAGGTCCATTCCTTGATGTGATTCTAAAAAAGCTAGAAGCTCTGATGTCAAACAGTTTGTACGTGAACCTGCACCTAACCGGCCTTATTTCCCGACTTGCTGTGTATCCTCAGCCTCTGCTGCACTCCTTTATGCTCAACCACTCTCTTGTCTTCCAACCAAGTATCCGCTCACTTTTTCAGGTAAGTTGTTTGTTGCTGTAAATTACAATTATGTCTTGTTAGTATGTTATCCAGTAACAGAAATAACACATTAAGAAATTAAGCCTTGGGCAGAAATTTTATCAGACTGTAGCCATTTTGACCAACAGGAAAGTTTTTGTAAGCACATTTTTTACTCTCATCTAGAAAAATGGTATTTCTCATTGAGATTTGTGCTTGACATTTGGCTACATGTTGCTTAGTTGATAAAAAATTGTGCAAGAATCACATACAGACTGTGATGTAAACTACATGAATAGATCCAAAATTCAGCAGCTCTTCAGAAATTTCCAGTTGTGGGTATGTACTTATGCATTTGTAGTGATTATAAATGTGCAAACATTTTTTACCACCTTAAATGTGCATCTGAAAAGTAGTCTGGTTTTTGATTGAGACTGTGAAGTAAGTTACTCACTGTACTGTTTTGCTAACTGTGGCAAAATGTTTGTCGCACTGTAACAAGGGCCAGGGCATCACAGTTCTCTGTCTGGGATGGTGCTTTTACAAGAAAGTCGTATGTATAGTGGGGACCAACTGTAATTACTGTCATACTGTAATAAAAATAGTTAAGTACTCAAAGTAATAATTGTGGCAACATTGGAGTTGTAAGGTTTCTATATTCTTTGTTCTTTTTTTGTCCCCCTTTATGTGCAGGTTTTGGGTTCGCTTAAACAAAAGATAGACCAGCATCTGGCACGCCATCATCGTATTGAAGAGTTGGTAGCCCAGGCTCAAGAATTCCTTGTGGGACGTGAAGAGAAACTGGTTAATGCAAGGAGGCATGCATTGGAAGCATTGAATCCTGCAGCAAATTTCAATAATAGCAGCATTAATAATGGCAGTAACATCAGCAATAACAGCAGTAGGAGAAGCTCCTTGACAAGTGACACATTCTCAAGAGGTACAGCATCTTGTCGTGCCTTGTATTTACAACTCTTACTTTACACTACATTGCCTACATCCTAGAAATTTTGTTGATAGTGTTGTTCAGATTATAGTTGTGTGTGTTCTTCGATTTACTACAGCAGCCACTTTTTAATAGGAGATTGCCCACGCTTACGTGGCCAGTAACAAAGTGGGTTATATTACAGAGGCTGCTTAGGGTTTTCAGTTTAGACACAAAGCATCCTCAGCTGTGCCGTTCTAGTTGCAGCTTGAATTGTTTGTTTCACCAGATGGGGTTATGGATTCTTTGTTCAAAGAAGTTTGCTGTAGTTAGTGTTGTAAGTTGTGAAGTGAAATAAAAATGACAAGTTATAGAATACGTGATGAACAAATATTTTAACCCTTTTGTGTCAAGATTTAAATACCAAGAGTTCAACTTCGTGTGCAGCAGTTTTTCACTAGCCATTTAAATTTTTGTGCATAGTTGACAAAGAAAGTTGATGTTATATGAAACAAACAAGGTTAAATAATGAAAAAAATGGCATTTTATGGGGTATAAGACAGACATTTCTGCGTGTCTAAAAAATGCAGTAAGTATTGTTAGTTCCTAAATACACAAAATTAATTTCTATAAGCTGCAAAAATATCAGTTTCTTTTACTTATGTTTCGGTTTGAGGCCCCAATTTTCGTTAGGGTGGTTGCATGCAATGTATTCTTATGTTGGATAGCCTGGAAACATGCCATTTAGGCTATTATTTGTCAAGCCCATATGTCTGTACTTATTCTATGGAGGAAACACACAGAAATTTTTATGATTAAGAAGTAATGGAAGGAGTTTCTAATCAATAAATTTAAAAAAATAATGTTTAAAAGTGATGTAAAAGGATTCTGTTTTGTTTGTTAGGCATAGAGAAAATTTGTGCTTAGTTCATTGGAACTTCATTCTTTTAGCTATGGTGTAGGGTGATGCTGTATGCAGAAAACATAAAATATTGATTATTAGTAAAACGATTATTAGTAAAACTAGTAACATTGACTGCTCATCAAAATGCTGCAAGCTTTGTGTGAGGAAATTCTCTGTTGGCTGGCTACACTGCTTTAATAGAGTGAGTCTGAATTCGCTGTGTACCTTACAAGCATATATAGAGAGCCCGAAATAAAATACGTTTCTCATGTTTACTCTAGTTGCAACAAATGGTAGAGATGATCTCCCTTATGCTTGTAGAGATGCACGTGCATAATCTTATTTGCAAAGACATATGACTGTTCAATCCGAGGAATGTTCGTGATGAATGCATTATACATGCAAAATGACTTTCGGCACACATTATGTATCATATCTTCACACTGTCAACAAACCTGCTGTTTATATGGCATCATAAGGACTTTGTCTGAAATGGAAGCCACATTGCATTGAATCATCCTTTCCACTGTTTATTGCTGGAATTGATACTTAGAAACCCATTCATCTTATGTCAAAACACTCAGCACTACAGCTGGCAGTAGATATGTGCCAGACTGTACTTACCAATAAAGAATAAAGAACACAGCTTAGTGATATTGTCCAAACCTGCTATGGAGACCACACAGTCTCTTATTCAGTGGGTATATGGTTTCTTTCCCAGGAGTACAGTGGCCGGAGTGTGAAGCTGACCAAAAGAGACAATCTAGTGTAGTGTTAATAATAAGTGAAGCCATGCTTTACACCCATATGTTGTATGTTTTCATGGTTTTGAGAATGAAATATTAAAATGGCAGGGATCCGTCTGTCCTACGTGTATGATGCTTAAGCCAGGCGGGATTTTCAATACTGTCCTGTATATAGGCTACACGATCTGTGAAGTATAATATCCCAAGTGATTATCAGTTTTACTTTTTGTTTTTTGCATCTCAGTTCACGGCTTATTGAGCAGTATCGTTAGCTGAGTATCCTTCAGTTACTGTTGTTCTCATGAAGCTACAGCTCTGCTCATGACTCCTGAAACAGTACCATGAATTGTGTACATGTTTAGCAACAGTTAACTGCATGTACATCATCTACCACTAACTCCTAGTTATGTGGGGCTACAGGTATGATGACAAAGGGGACAGAATAGTGAATTTATCAAACAGAGGACATTGAAATAGAGAAGTATTTTTTTCACTTCGTGGACTGCACTGTCCTAACATCTTCCTCCTGATTTCTGTCATTCCAAGTTTACTGACAGGAGACAGCTACCTTGCCCTCATGTGTGGCTTTATTGGAAGTCTTAGAGTTTACTTCACTTAAGTAAGATCCTGCTGCAGGCCATTTGTTTCTGAGAGGCAAGTTATTTGGCTTGAGGTCATTTATAGCAGTCTGTGGTTATTAGTTTCTCCTGAATCTACTGCTGCACTTTCACTGTGTAAGGAATAAAAATTAGGGGGGGAAAAAAAATATTGCAAAATGTGATCTGGGACTTTGTATTATTGAGTGTGCATAGTGCATAAGATCCAAGCTGTGATGTGGCATAAATTGGTGGTGTGAGTTTGCAGAATAGGGAACATCTCACCAGACAGTTATGTAACAGATAATGTTTTTCTGTGTTCCTGCAAAGCACTGCTGAGTAAACTAGCAGCTGCCAGCTTATGGATTACAAGAATGGACTTGGCTGAAATTATAGAATGGTGTATGTTCAGGGAAGTTTTTAAAGGTTCAAGAAATAGGAAATGAGAACATAGGATTTTTGTGACTGAGGATAGGGTCCATTGATTGGCTGTTGTAAACATAATAAATAAAATTTTGGGTTACATAAAAGATTGGTCATTTCTTGACTAACTAAACACTGTTAGGTTCTCAAGATGAACTTTGATCCATGGTGTTAGTTTAAAAACCAATTAAGAATTACAGTTTCATAAATTATTGATTACCGTATCCAATTTTGGCATGTACTGGCACAGAAAATATAAATAATAGATTGGGATACTGTTTGAATATTGTGGTATATTCAGGTCATTGTATACTAGAAATGCCAACCATTCTTCTCTCTAAGGACTATGCTGTGTATCCATTTACATTACATTTCTCATGCCTTTTCTGTTGACCATACAGTCTCTCACTGTCAGCCTTGCATGACTTCTACAGCTGCTGCAGTTTTAAGTATCCTAAACACCTAGATGCAGCTGGAAATGCACCTTACTGCATTGTGGTTGAATGGATTAATAGAGATAGATCTTTTTATTGTTTTTGTAGGAGAACCTAAAAGACGCAGTATCTCATCAGCATTGTCATCAGTGTTCAGGCGTGCTCCACCCCAAACAATTAAAGAGAGACAGTTGGAGAGTTCAGTGCCTGGACCTGCCAACAGTAGGTGAGTGAGGGTTGTGAGTTTGTCTTATGTTATATCATGTTATAACATGTTCCAGTTTTATCTTATTAAAATAGATCAATTGAGTGAGTGTAGCTCAGTACTAGATACATGACTTGTGTTCTGATGGTATCTGGTTTTCTATCTTAGGTAGTTTGATCAAACCAGACTGGATGTTTTTGTAATTTTATCACCACTTCCTACCTTCTTGTGTGAGAGAACTTTGGCACACAGTTTGACACAGCCGCAATGCACGTAGCTTTACTACACAGAAGCAATATCAGTTCTTATCCTCTGGTTGAACTGTTACAGAAGGAATGACAGGTGCTTCTGCCAGTAACTTTAAAGGACCTGACAGTGTTCTGTTGCAAAAATTTTCACTAATGAGGTCTCCCTTCTTCCGGGGTGTGGTGCCGTATCGCTAGTGGATTGGTGCCTAGCGTTTTGAGACAGTATGGTGGACATATCTCTAAGGGTTTTAATGTCCAATGATTCGTCATTGGACATTTTGAACATCCGTTGATCATCCACTGATGTGATACCACATGCTCGAAGAATGGGGACCTCACCTGTACCACCGTGAAAGCCTAGTGATTGGACATAGCCCATTGTCATAGGTTTATTAATCCCACAACACTTTGGAAACTGTATCATTTTGCAGTGATAGAGACTGACTTTTGGTAATGACCCCACTAGGCTACAAGGCTCGTATGATCCATTTCTCCAGCTGAAGACAAATTGCACTCATTTTTCAAAATATTGTGGGGTTATTGAACTACGATGATGGGCAATGTCCAAAATATTAGTAAGTCATTACTTTTTTAAGTTGCATACCAAAGCTTACAGGAACATTTTCTGCATATGTGAATGTAATTCATTTCCACCATGTCGTATTCACTTTAAATTACAGTTTTGCTAATATATTTGTTTAATAAAATATATACACTTCTGCATCTCAAGCATATTTTTGACATGCCACATGTAGCACTCATGCCATTTCTTCACTACCATTGTATTGGAAGTTCGAAATCTGCTAACAAAGAATATACTAAGATTTATGCAAGTTTTTGTCGTATGCATGAACCTTAATTGTTAAAAGGAGTGATAGGAAAAAATAAGTTTAGGCAATGACCAGAGTGATAATTGAAAATATTTCACAAGTAAACATGATATATTTTCACGTGGGACAGAGCAATGTTGGCAGCAAGACTGAAGCAGTCAGCTGTGTGACCCATCTGCTTCATACCTGGAGAGAAATCCCCCATTACCTACTGAAGAGGAGGTTGGTTGAGCCCCAGAACCTGTCTGGATGCTTTGAAGAAGATAAAAAATGACCCCTATGGGGAATTTAACCACGATTTCTTTGTTGTCCAGCATGTGGCCTTGTCACTATGCCACCTGTGCCAAGGGATTGAAAATGCAAATCTGTACACATCCCAAAGTTAGAAGAATCAGTTAACTGTTTTCACATCATTGTAATAAGCAAACTGTAGACTCAGTACAAATTTCACCTTTCTAATTTTGTTAATAGTATATCATTAAAAATAAATTATTTGTTGCAGGCATTCAATTCTAATGTCAGAAAGTGCAGAGTTGCGAAACATAGTTATGTGTGCTGTACTTCTTGATGAATGGCTCAAGGAGCTGGCTGCAATTACACAGGAGCAGGCTGTGGCTGCTGTGGGAATCGGCTTATGTGAGTTTTGGTGAGGCATGATGTGAGAGTATTTTGTAAGGTAATTGACATAGAAGCTTTGAATAAATTATACAGTGGCTTATTATTGTATTTTAAGAGGAACAACTTGAAAGAAACTGTCAGCATTTCTTCCAAATGTAACAGCTGTTATGTTATTTAGATTTGTACAGAGATGAGACCAGAAATACCTTCTTATTGTTAATATGCTTGCTCTGTTGAATTGTTTGCTGTGCTTGTTAAAAAAAAAAAATCTTTATTATGAGCAGCTTCTCTGGGTGTCTTCATGTATCTCTTTTCCTGTCTGTAACTATTGACCAGTCCACTGAGCTGGATTTCCAAGGAAATACTAATGAGTATGGTCCCATATTTGTTCTTTGATTGTAGACTTAAACTGAACAATGAGTTAGTGATGCAAACAAGTGTATTATTTACCATCTTCCATTTGTTCTTACAAAGTGCAAACCTGAAACACAGTTGTAAAATCCCCCATTTTTGTATTCTTGTTAAAAGGCCTAATGATGATTAATTACTTTTAGCCAAACTTGCAGTTCTGTTTGTACTGAATATATTGCTGTGTTGACTGATAACAGCATTCATTTGCATTTAATAATGCAACGGGGATGTGCCATCTTACAGTAATGTGATTTTTTAATTGTATGAATCAGTTGGATTTATAATACTGCAAGATATACGGTGTTAAACAGATATTCTCATCTTTACATGCTCCATAATCCATGCATAAATTGAATATATCTAATACAGTAATAATACCAGCACATTGAATGTACCTGTTGGGTATTTATCAGCTATATATGATCCATAATCCATGATTAATTGAATATATATAATACAATAGTAATACCAACAGAGTGCTTTACTGTCCTGTTTACATCCCAGTACCTGTTTTTGATGGTGTGTTATTACGTGAAACGTGTGTATACTACCCATTTAGTAATGGCATGCTCTTAAAAATGTCCTGTCTTATGTATTTTAAACTGTGATTTTTGTCATTGTTGTTTTATATCTTGGATTAGTTCTATCACTTCAGTAATTGTATCATCTTTTAATTTTATTCCTTTGTATTACGTCCTTGAAGACTGACGTGTAAAGTGGTGGAAACATGTAGGAGGTCACGGTATGAAAACTGTTTTACTAGTGTGCATTTTGTTGGTATTACTGTTGTGTTGTGGATAATCTCATATTTCTTTTAGGTGCCAACAAAAAATATTTAGTTACATAAAATTTTTTAGTTCATTAGAGGTGTTTTATGTTATTTGTGACCCCGTACATAAGGAAATAAGGAGAATATCAAAACTGCCCCTCCCTCCTCTTCTGCCCTTCTGTTTTTCTTCACTAGGGAAACAATTTTGTGTGAAGTAATTCAGAACATTTAGGTTCATATGCATAAAATCTGCATATTTGGTCAGTACAGGAAATCAGAGACTAATGACATTCCAAGGAAGACTTTGTCAGAATAGTGACACCTGAAATGTAGTTGACCATTACAGTTACAAATTTGATCTGTTGTACGTGGGTAGTGTACTTTCTGTATGCTACAGAAGCTAAGATGGTAACTGCTTGGTGCAGTAAAACTAAGTGTGTGTACACAAATGCAAGGTGACCCTAATCTGAGATGACCCCTGAAATACAACACATCTGCCAAGGGAAAGTGTATTTATCCAAATCCATGACAACCAACACAATAAAAGTCAGCTAAGGTAAAATATTTTACTATTAATCTTGTACATTAACCTGTACTGTCCTAAGTGACCAGATGCTGGTCTGTAATGCTTCTTGGCAAATGGTCTAGCATGCCATATGATGTTCTGTGTGCATTTGCTTGGTTGTACATTGCAGGAAACCTAGCAGAGTAAATCTTTTTCTCTTTCATGCCTGTTTATTGAGATGTTTTGTGATTGTGGAAACCTGCCATCACCAATTGATATACCACAATCTCATTTAAATCAAGATCTGAAGAGGGAAAGTCAGATGTTAGAAGTGTGAGTCATCTTGCTCCTACATGAACTCCAGAGGAGGGGAGGGAGCTGTCCAGAACTGTCATGTCTAAGAAGTGAAGAGGTTTTGTTTATTGCCACTTTTATCACCAGTGAACTGATAAATCCTGGTGTTTGTTGCATTCGTGTGTTTTTTCCAAGGGGACTTGGCTCGAGATATGTGTGCCAGTAGTTATGTCACTGTCTGAACTTTCATCTTTGTTTTATTCTAGGCCACACCTTTATACCTGCTTTGTCTTTTTATTCTGATTGTCTGTACACCCTGTGGTGGGATATGACTGGCTGTTCTTTCTTGTTGTGTGTCAGTTATACATGTCACTCTGAGCATGGTCACAGAAATTTGATCTTCAATCTGGTTCGAGCATCAATTCAATATTGTCATCTCTGTTTAGTCTCTGTTGTTTCGTATTCAAAGCTGTATCTTCTGCAGTGGTTGTGGGTGCTGACACAAATAGCACCTGCTGAACTAACAGCATAGAGAGGATTTTTATCTATTCACTAAGAAACTAGCCTTCAGAGCAATTATGTAGGACCAGATTGTTTTTCTTGACTTAAAATGCAACAGGAGAAAGTCGTAAAATCTGACACATAGGTATAAAATTGCAATAAGAGGAATGTGCACACCTCATCAACCTTGTCTGGCATACTTCTAACAAAACAAAGTAGCTGCTTGTAAAGACTGAGGACAGGAGTAGAAAACAGCAGATTGATGTGTGTAAAGATGCAGTGTGGTAAAAATGAATGCAGACTGAATGATCACACATTTGTATGCATGTAAGGCAATCTGTTCTTTAAAAAGTCACCTTTTCTTTGGACCGTCAACGTTAGAACTCAGATTCATTGATTTTTTCCCATGCTGCTGCATTTTGGAAATTTAAATGGCCACGCAAAGTGAAAAAAACTTCAGCCAACAGGAGGTAACACATGGCATTTACACTGATCCACTAAAGGTTTATACATGAAACTTGTCAGATTCTTACCTTTACCAATCAGTGTCACTCCATCTTCATTGTTGGAAGTGTCCATCTTCACGGACTGTGCCTTCATCTTCCTCACATTCACTGCAAACATTCCTGTCCCCCTGGTTGTCATTCTGCAATGTATTATCAGTCTCATCCATTGCTTCGGATGTACATCACTATTTAAAACCTACACAGTCACTTCTGGGGAGATGTGCTGTCCTGCCATGACGCTCCACTGACAAGCACGCACTAGACTTCTTAATCCTTCTGGCTGGGGTCAAAATATGGTCCCCTGTCAAGAGTCATTCCCTGTATTACTGTTTTAGGTGATTTTTGAAGGGTATGTTTGCCACAGCATCCTGTACCTGTAGTTCTGAGGTCATTCCAGCAGGTATCTGTTCATGGAACTACCAGTTTTTTGTTTCTGCTGTGAAATGTCTGTTAAATGATCCAACAGCATCATACCCTGTTTTTTACGAGCACCCCTGGCCTTCTGTTCCACATCACTGCCGACCTATCCTTCATCAATTCATTGGTATATTCAACCTTTCGGTTGACATCTGACGGTGATTCCTTGAGGTATTTGCTCCTTAGGCATCTTTTATGATTTAGAATAATGTTTTGCTGCAACTTGCTTCTGTGTGCTAGTACTGCCAACTTAAAAGTTACATAATACAGAGTGATCAAAAAGTCTCTGTGCACCTGATGATTACAATACAGAAGTCAGGTGCACAGAGACCTTTTGATCACCCTGTTTCTTTCCATTACCTGATGTTTTAATCAGGACAGATTCCACCCTGACATCACTGACAGTGTATTTTGATGGCATATCAAAGTACACTGGCACTTTTGGCATTTTCTACTTGGCTCACGATGTAACTGTTCATTTTTTGAAGTCCAGTCACTGTTGCAGAAAAGCAGCAAGCTTTTCCAAGTCTTTTGGCAGTTTCTGATGAAGCAGTGTTCTACAAAGAGACATCCTGTTTCTTCACATCATGTGCATACACACCAATGCATGCTTGCCTTGACTGATGCCATGTTAAGTTGCGTGTTGCAGCAAGTTGCTGTGTTTTATATTTTGTGAAGTTACATGTAAGTGGCAGTCTAGTTTTGTCTCTTCAGGTGCAGAAACTTAAAGAGTCTCATGCTTGAATTCTTGGAAATGTCCAAACAATTGGGGCCACTGAAATATTTTTAGGTGGAGTTTGCATTTATCAGCCTCTGTGTGTGTGTGTGTGTGTTTTTGTGGGTCCCCCCCCCCC